>UMGH01058500.1_pt1 | contig 20648 bp, 15 predicted proteins | sample 1965231 | NCBI WGS metagenome assembly UMGH01 (sample SAMEA4836068, study PRJEB28245) | human gut metagenome | biome: gut microbiome; material: fecal sample | place: Denmark | collected 2008 | reverse complement strand
GAGGGTATTTATGCTCTTTGGTGTTTTACCGGACAGCAATATATTCGAATAAAGCTTCTCCGGTTTTCCCTTCATAATATAATCCGGGACGGGCAGCCCGATGCAGAAAGATAAAAACAGTCTTTTCATGCCTAATAGATTTGAGAATATATATAAACAAAAAAATCACTTACGAAAAACTCGCAAGTGATTCAATAAATAGAAGTGGTCTCACTTGGAAAAATCCATTCTGGGAATATCCTTTATATCAATGATTTGCAACAGTCACCTTCGCAAAGTCCAACATTTGAGCCTTGTATCGCCTTACGCGTTCTTCCGCAAATTGCGCTCGACTCCGACATCAATTCCGCTGTCGTCACACGATGCTCTCATCTTGTCGCTGCAAATATAACGGATTTCTATATAATTTCGTACACGATGCATGTTAAGAATCCTCATTGACAATCCATTTTCCGGCTTTGGTGGAACCCTCTCTGGAAAGTTTACCATTTTCTTTTAGTCGCTCGATTGCTTTCTGAACCCCTTTCCGAGACATGTTTAGGAGTGGAAAAAGTTTATCGAGTGTTAAGGATGGGTCTATTTGTAATAGTCCAATGATTTTCTGTTCTGTAGAACTATTTGCGAAATCTGTAGAACGCAACATCTTTTCTATGGCACTTTCTATAGCACTAATGCCAATTTCTGTAGTACTTTTTGGTGAACTGTCTCGCGATTCTGGTGTATTTATTTCTTTTTCTGGTGTACTCAGACTTTGTTTTGTCGGTCGCTTGAAGGTGACGGTGATGAAGCCGCCGTGGTCGCTCCATGTCGGATCTTCGACATTCTGGGTGCGGCAGGCATCAATGATGCGTTTGGCTCCGCTGCCCCAGTTTTCCAGATAGGTCATGCGGAAAAGGGCCTCTGCCACATTCAGGTTGTGGGGAAAGGACTCATGCGGCTGCTTGATATTTTCCGGCGTTATCTGTCGGGGGAACTGCCCCGGACTCGCAATCTCAATGCGGTCGTCGTAAATGGCGAGACTGATGGTGAGATTATGTTGTTCCCACCAACGATGGCAAAGTGCGTTGATAAGTGCCTCCCTCAACGCATCAATCGGTACCTCAAGCTGCTCCTCGCGTTCAAGGCTTTTGCTTGTTATTCGGCCACTAAGGGAAAGGTGCTTGAAACAGAAATCAATGCCGGCTTGCAGAAGTTCGAAGAAATTACCCTCAGCGCGTTGATTGTCGCGAAACATATTCTTATCCGTGCCTACAAACCGTGCCATCCTCAGCCGGAAGTTGGGGTACTCATCAATATTCTTTGAAAAAAGAAGCACAGCTCCATTAGTCGGAATACCATTCTTCAGCAACTTCCACTTAGCAAGAATGTCACGGATAGGTTCGGTCAACGCAATCTCCGGTATACGACCGCCATCAATACCTCGACGGATGCCATTGCGGATCTTACCCTCATCCATATCGGCAAGTGTCACACCTTCGCCTGTCATATTCTCCCAAGCGTATGCCTTCGGTTCATGCGCCCGGATGCGCTCGTCATACATATCATGCGGCATAACTTTCGTTGTGCTCTCAACTTTGTAGTACGGACAACCGTGGAAAGTATGCGGACGCTCGCCCCACACCCAGCCGTCGAAGTGCATGGCGATGACCTTATGCCCCGGATATTCCGGCACATCGACATACTCGACATGCATATCCACTGCCGGTTCCAGTCCGGATAGAGCCTGCGCAATCTCCTGCTGCGTCTTGTCGGTCACTTCCTGCCCGACAATCTTCAGCGACTTCGGTGCCACGCCGAAAATCAGCCAGCCGCCATCCGAATTAAGGAACGCGCACGCCGAGTGCATCCCATCCTTCAACTCGCCGGTACTCTTCTTCAGTTCCAGCGTCCGCGACTCATCCGCGGCCACCAATGCCCGTATATCCTCGATAGTCATGATTGCTTCATACGTTTAATCTTCATACATCCCATGTTCCTGATAAGCATCCCATCGGTTATTTTCTTCCTTGGTATAGTTTGCAAAGAGTTCCTCTTTTTTAGAAACCTGAATATCATCTGACATGAGAGATATAGACAAACCGAATGATGTTGCCATAATTGAATACGGGATATTTACAAACTGTTCTTTGATTACATTGGGGATCCTAAGAATGCTTTTGTCAAGATGGATTACATCCGTAAAATCCAAGACTGGTTTTCGCATCCGAATATCAGAACAACCTCCACCGGTATAAATCACAGGCCGATTCTGGATAGCATAAGTGAATGAATGTTTGCTGAATCCACGTGAGATTGTGTCATCGTGCAAAAAATTAGTCAGACTCTTTACAATTCGATCTATCAGTGTTTTATAATCTTTATAGGCCTTTGAGAATATGGCAGGGGTTAAATCCTTCACTTCTTTCTTGACTGAAAAATCCGCAATCTTATTTTCTCCATATTCCAAAAAGTAATTAAGACCCTTGGGTATAGATTCAAAGTGATACACATGAGGTTCCCCATTTTCTTCAATCACAAAGAAAGATATGTCAGATGTACCTCCTCCTATGTCAAGCATCAGACTCATTCCCAGCGGAATACGTCCATTGGAAGTTATGGAACGCAACGAGGCATATGCTTCAGGTAGAATCATAATGCCATAATCATATTTCAAACTATCTGAATATTCAAAGGTCGGGATTAATTCAATAAGCTCATCATAAGGCGTACTTATGAATCTATCGAAATTATTCTCAAATACTTCTTCAACAAGCCGGATAGCTTGAATCAGCAATCCGGACGCGAATGATTTTAATTTTCTAAACGTATTCTCACTCGCGGGAATACCCATCTGAATAGCGAAATTCTTTCCAAATCGTTCTTTCAATTTGAAAATAATGTAGGCGAGGTATAAGACTGACAAATCTTTTGCCTCAATTTGATAATCCCAATTATATGAAGAGAATGTGGCCTGCTTGAAATATCGAAACACCATTGGATATTCAACAAGAGATTCTTGATACTGTTTAACACGTATATCATGTACACTCTGTAAGCGACGACATTCATCTACCCATAATTGATGCTTGTGATTATAACGTTTCAATTCATCGTTATTACGGGCTATGGCTTTTTTGTGGGATGAACGCAATAAGTCACATTTCACCTTCCACCTGTTATATTCAGCAATCTGCTCTTTAGTCGCAATCATATTGGGATTAATATCATCTATCCCTTCATTTTGCTGGTCTGAGAATTCGGGTATAGGAGGCAAAACCGGACGTTGAGGTTTGGGTAGTCCAAACGAAGGACCAATTTGTTTCCATTTGGTCAATCGTTTCTGATATTCCTGATTTATTTTTTTACATTTCTTCTTCCATGCCTTCACTTGATTCTTAGAATCTTCTCGTTTAGGAAGAGGCTTTCCAATTCCATATAAATCAGTCATTGGGAATGTAAATTTAAGTCCGCGCTCTGTAATATACTCATATATAGGCATAGGTGGCATCACAGGCTCTTCAATTTCCACCAACACAGGCATTGTCGGTTCATTGGGTAGAATTAAAGTACCGGGATTTTCACGATACTTTTTCTTTTTACCAACTAAGACATTACCCATATCAATGCTGCCATAACATAGAGTGCGGTCCTTGTTAATTTGAATGGTAGATGGCAATACATAATTATGACTGCCCCAATCCATAAATTCATATGTCTTGCGATTAGGGTCATCCGAGTTCTCAATACAGACTTTAGTCTGATGAGTCCCAAAATCAAGTCCAACTGTTATAGCCATGCCTCAATAGATTATGATACGATTCAATGATACTAAATTACTTGATATTTCAGGTGCAACAGTAGCATTTGCTTTTGATATAGCCTCTTCTTTAGCTTTTTCAAGCATCCTCAGACGGTTTTCTGCGAGCCTAAGAATGTTCTTTGCCTGATTCTTTTCCTTTTTCATATTATCCGATATCCATTCAATATTAAATTCGGCATCAGTAATATTTTTCTTTTCCTTATCTATACGCGCCGCAAAATATTCATTTAACTGACGTATAAAAAGTTCCTTTTGAGACTCATCTCTAATAGCCATATCCTCTTTCATATCAGTTATGTATTCGGATATATATAACGTAAAATCACTTTCCATATTGGAATATCTTTCGTCTGCCATGTTTAGTTGCCCGTCGTCAGCTGTAACATTAAAGGCATTGTCTTGTATCTCACCAAACACCTTCAAATTTAAGTCGGCATCTGTTATTGTGTAATCTCCAGTTACATCATATAACACCGGGACGAGTGTTTCAGAACACACTTTTTTCCCAAGAATCTCTCTTTGAGTCTTAACTGTATAAATGGCCATGAAATATTCTCCACGATTTAACGCCATTCCCTCCGGCAATTTATATTTTAATTGAAATGTATTGCCGATTGAAGAAATAGCCTCTTTGAAATATACAGAAGCTGCAATTACGATGGGATTATAAATATTTACATAGTCAACATCCTTATTTTCAAAAGCGTAATCTTGGTCGAATGTAAACAGACGATTGCCGTGTTCTAAAAAATCCTCACTGATACGTTGCTTGTATGTTCTAAACAAATCCTCAAAGTCATCCCCTATGGGTTGCTTTGCGGTAAGGAAATTGTTAATGATTTTTGGAGAACTCTTGGGAACAGCGATTGAAAATCTTCTATCATCAACTCTTTCAAAAACGCACGTTTTTAGATGCTCGTTTATAAGCATTCTAATATAGTTTTTGAGTTCCTCCTCAGTTACATAAAGTCTAAGGGAACGAATCTTTCGGATTTCATTCTGAAAATATACATCATTTGTCAACGCATTCGTCATTCCTTCTTCAACCTGATTGAGTTGAATCTTCTGCGTCTCAAATGCTTTAGCCAAGTCTATAACTTTCTTCTCTTGCTCCGCCATTGAAAGCTTCATTCCATAGATGTCCCTCTCCAACTGGCGTATGGCCTCTCCATTTTCTTCAAGAATCATTTCTAAGTCTCCAATAACTCCCTGAAAAACACCAATGCGCTCAAGAAGACGAGTATAAATTACTTCTTGAATAGAGTTGGCCACAACAAGATTGTAGATGTGTACTTTAGGTGATTTCTGTCCAAATCTGTCAATACGTCCGATTCGTTGCTCAACAACCATAGGATTCCATGGTAAATCATAATTGACCAGATGCGAACAAAATTGCATATCAAGACCTTCCGAACCCACCTCTGTTGACAAAAGTATCGCAAACTTTTCGCAGTTTTGGAATTGCTTGATTACCACCTCCCGCTCTTTAATGTCGCCATGTATAGCGAAGACAGTATAACCGAGTTTTTTTAGCCTTATGTCAAGATACCTGACAGTGAATTTGAATATGGAGAAAAGGATCAGTTTAGTTCCCCCGGCTTTCCTTACACCATTGACAATATCTATCAGTTTATCAATTTTGGCATCTTTAAGAGCACTTTCTCCTTCTACCATACGGCAATATGTGTCCACATCATAATTGGACTCTGTATATAGGCGGTATCCATGGACACTACTTGCAACCATTCTCTTACGTTGAATCAATCCAAGTATTGCTCCGCGTGGCAGAACCTCATCTCCATATTCATCAAAATCAATGCCCCCCTTACTCTCGATGTAGTCATCTATTACTTCATCATAGATTTCTCTCTCTTCTGACTCCAGAGATACGACACACTTATGTGCATTACGTTCTGTTTGCTGTCTATCATCGGTTGACACCTCTCGCTTTCGCGTTCTTGAAAAGACATTGTTTATGGAACTCATTCCAGAAATATCATTCTGAAGTTGAGCTCTCAACTCCGGAGAATCCTGTTCATCCAAAAATCGTAATATCTTTTCGTATAGGGGAATCCCCTTATAGACAACGGAAACCTTTTCAGAGGATTGATAAGAATAATTGTCGCCAATCGTATGAACCTTTATAATTTCACCATTGGACAACAATTCTTTAATGTCTTGGAGGGAGTCATTTGCGTTAAGCATTGAGATAGCCTTAATAAAAGGCCTATTGGAATTTATAAGATTTCTAAAAACCTCCCGATTGTCATAATAGATTGGTTCAAGAAGATGAAGCAAATTGTATAGGTCATCCTCACCGAGCATAATTGGGGTTGCCGTCAAAAATACTGCGGCATCGGCATATTGAAGAATCTCCGACATTCCCCTGTATGTCTGTGTCTCATTATTCCTCATTTTATGTGCTTCATCACATAGAACTATAGAATATTTTCTTTGTCCCGTGTGAAGATAATCTATCAATATATTAGTAGGAGTGTCTTCCGCGTTTTTCTTTGACTCCTTATTATCGTCTTTCCGTTTTGCTCTGATTTTTTCGTAGTTGAGGATGCCTCTTGCATTCTGCGGATGGGCTTTCATATCCTCAACAGCATCGTTAAGCGATTCGTATATCTTGAAGTCTAACCCAAATTTTTCACTTAACTCTGTTTGCCATTTGATTTTAAGAGAATTAGGACATACGATAAGTGCCGTTTTGAACTCACCTCTTGCCTTTAATTCCAGCAAAACATGCCCCGCTTCAATTGTTTTTCCGAGTCCGACTTCATCGGCAATTAAAATCCTTCTTGTCTGAGAATTAAGGAACTTCAGCAATGGCTTGAACTGATATGCCTTAAATAAAGTTTTTGACGCTTTTAAGGATGAGATGGTATTGTTGTTGGAGTTATTTATCTTGTAAGTTGTATTAACCAATACGAATTGGTCACGATTGCCATATATACCCTTGCGCACACGTTCAAAAGGATTCTCAATCTCAAAGAACCCGTCAAGAAATTGTTCCAAACAAGATTCAACGGAATCATTGAATCGCACACGATATAACTGCCTTCCCCGTGCAGGAGGGCAAACCTCACAAACAACTCCCTTTTGGTTTGTTTGCAGATTTATAACTGTATCACCTGTCGCGAATTTTGCCATAATCAATCGTCATTGCCGTCATATATCAAACTTCTCGGATTAACTCCCAATACATATGCTATCTTAACCAACATTTCCAATGAGGGTTGTGCAGTATTTGAGCACCATCGGGAGATTGTGGCCTCGTTTCTGCCTAATTGCTCTGCGAGCCACTTACCTTTACGATTCTTTTCATACAAAAATAAAGGATAATTTCCGAATTCATAGTGTGAAAGTGTAAAATAATGTATATTTGCAACGAGAAATAGATTAATTATTAGAGCATATGAAAGCAGTAACTCGTTATATTTATTTGTTCTTAGCGCTTTTGGCTGTTACTTCTTGTAAGAAGGATAATAATTTTACGGTTGAAGGTGTCGTGTCAGGAACAGAAGGACAAATCATGTATTTGGAGAATGTCGGTGTATCATCCGTAAGTATGCTGGATTCTGTGAAATTGAATGCAGCAGGAACATTTGAATTCACCCAACCTCGTCCGGAATATCCGGACTTTTACCGGTTGCGTCTGAAGAATCAGTTGATCAACTTTGCTGTTGACTCTACCGAGACAATCAAGATCCTGGCTGATGCCGGTACATTTGCAACCTCGTATAAAGTAGAAGGTTCGGAAAACTGTAAGGCAATCAAGACAATTACGCTGGCTCAGTTGGATGCGAACCAAGCTATCCAGAAGTTACGTAAGGAATACGAGCATAAACACATGGAAGATTCCGTTTACCGGCGTAAAGTATTGGAGGCATCTTCTGCTTACAAAGAAGTGGCTTTAAAGTACATTTTTGGCGCACCGATGTCGACGGTTGCCTATTATGCCTTGTTCCAGCAAGTAGACGGATTGTTATTCTTCGACTTGTATGACAAGAAAGATTCTCAGGCTTACGGAGCCGTAGCCACAAGCTATGATCATTTTTATCCGGAGAATCCGCGTTCGAAACAATTGCATAATCTGGCTCTTCAATCCATCAAGTTTATCCGTGCACAACGGAAGCTGGATCTGTCGGATGTAAAGACAACTGAGATCACATTCCTGGATATTGAATTGCCGGACTTACACAGCACGCCAATCAAGCTGTCGGAAATATCCAAAGGACGTCCGGTCATTGTAAACTTTACGGCTTATCAGGCAGAATGGTCGCCTGCTCTGAACATGGAATTGAATCGTTTATACACAAAATACAAAGACAACGGACTGCTGATTTACCAGATTTCGCTGGATGCCGACAAACACTTCTGGATGAATGCCGCGTCAAACCTTCCTTGGACGTGTGTACGCGATCCGCAAACCGTTTATTCGCAGGTGGCATCTTTGTATAATGTTAAGCAGCTGCCGGCTATTTTCATTCTCGACAAGAAAGGAAATATCATCAAACGTTCAGACAATATCAAGCAGTTGGAAAAAGATCTTGAAGCAGCTTTGTAAGCTCTTATATACAGAAAACGTGCCAATTAAGGCAAGCAACGATATGTTATAAAGCAGTCGGTTTAATTGGTGCAATTCAAAAACTTCACTTACATTTGTAAAGTCTTTACATTATAAAATAAGAGTTCCGGTCAAAAGTGATTGGCCGGGATTCTTTTTTTATTGTGTGGTTAGTAAATCGAATATAAACAAAACAAATAAACATTTAAGGAGGAATTATTATGGCGGTTAGCTATATGACAGAAGAAGGTTATAATAAGATTTTAGCCGAAATTAATTATCTGGAAACCGTGAAACGTCCGGAAATCTCAGCTCAGATTGCTGAAGCTCGTGATAAAGGTGACTTGTCTGAAAATGCAGAATACGATGCTGCCAAGGAAGCTCAAGGCATTATGGAAGCCAAACTGGCTCAACTGAAAGGTTTGATTGCCAATGCCCGCCTGATCGACGAATCGCGTGTACAAACAGACGAAGTACAGATCTTGAATAAAGTAAAGATTAAGAATACGAAAAACAATGCAGTCATGACTTATATGTTGGTTTCTGATTCAGAAGCGAACCTGAAAGAAGGCAAGATCGCTATCAGCACACCGATCGCTCAAGGACTGCTGGGTAAGAAAGTGGGTGATATCGTCGAAATCAAAGTACCTTCTGGTATCATGAACTTCGAAATCATGGATATTTCTATTTAATATTTTAGAGTATGGCAACAATATTCAGTAGAATTGTGGCAGGTGAAATTCCTTGCCATAAAATTGCGGAAGACGACGAATTCTTCGCCTTTCTGGATATCAATCCAGTCGCAGTGGGACATACCTTGGTTATTCCCAAGAAAGAAGTGGATTATATCTTCGACATCGATGATCCGATGTTAGGACGAATGGTGGCTTTTGCCAAACGTGTCGCTCGGGCTTTGGAAACAGCTATCGAGTGCAAACGGGTTGGTTTGGCCGTTATGGGACTTGAAGTTCCTCATGCGCACATTCATTTAATTCCGATTACAAAAGAGTCGGACATGAACTTTTTCGGAAAGAAAAAAGAAATGACACAAGAAGAATTGGCTGCTGTGGCAGAAAAAGTGCGTTTTGTGTATAAATGATCGAATTTATTAGGTAAATACAAATATATTGTGTATATTTGCACTACAAATTAAAATTCATTAGTGGTTTTTACTCATAAAATTTGTTGACCTTAAAAAGGGAAGAGGCCTCTCTGAGAAGATCGGCCTCTTTTTTTATTCCTTCAGCTGTTCCCTATTTCCTCAAACTAATCCGTCATGTTCGAGAAAAAGATTGCCTTTTGCCGCGCCAACAGAACACGACAAAAGGCTTGATGTTACCAACAATCCGCTGTTAAAGCCATTTGTTGTCTGATTCTTCTTCGCAACCCTTCTCTCCGTTATAGAATATAATAAGAGGTATTCGACCAATCCAATGAGTTCCATCCGTTGATTCCTGTCTGATAGAAGTAGATTCCCAACAGGATAAATGAGATAACCCACAGAATGACCAACGTCCATTTACCAGTATCGGGCAGTGGTTTGGTATGGAACAACGAGGTCGCTATCGCACTTCCGATATAGAATAAAGGAACTCCAAACAATAAGACGCAACCGATACATCCCATAATGACTAACGAACTGGGCGCACCTAAATACCAATCCATGCCAAACGGTGAAAGATGGTAAAGGACGCTCGATCCGCCGACCAGTAAAGCAAAGACGGCTACGAGCATGATCAATACGCCGAACAAAAGTCCCGGCAACAGGATGATTCCGGCCAGAATAACAACGAATTTCAAGATAAAGCCGACTACCTGTACAAAGATATCACCAAGCTTCTGGAAAAAGTTACGGGGCTTTTCCGAACTTACATAGTCGGAAACGTTGTTACTCACCTTTTCAAATCCATCGGTTACGGTTTTGCCGATGTTTTCTATCGTGACGCTTTCACCACGCATTTCCAGTTTTTCCGTAGCGGTCCGAGCCTGTGGGATAATCAGCCAAAGGACCAGATAAATCGGAATGGTAATTCCGTAATAAAACATCAGCAGGAAGAGAATGATTCGTATTGCCGTCGCATCCCAACCGGTATAGGCTGCAAAACCACCCGCAACACCTCCTAATATCTTATTATCAGGATCACGCATCAAACGCTTGTGTGTATGGGTCTGACTCTGCGCACCCATTTGGGTTGTTGTATCATATATCGTACTTTTATGTTCATCTTGAATTTCTTCCTCGAAGATTTCTTCCGGCTTACCCATCCGTTTGATAACTTCTTCTACCTGCTCGATACTGATTACCTGATAGCCCAAGCGAGTCCTTTCCGAGAAAAGTTCAGAGATACGCAACTCGAAGTCGTTCATGATTTCGTCGGATCCTTCTTCTTTCTTAAAATGGATACGCAGGTTACTCAAATATTTGTCGAGGAGCTGATAAGCATCTTCATCTATGTGAAACACCGAACCTCCCAGGTTGATAGTAAGTGTCTTTTTCATATACTGTTAATTGTTTTTATATGGTTAATCGTATCGTTCAACTGTTGCCATGAGGCTTCCAGTTCCTGAAGGAATTCCTCGCCCGACTCCGTCAGTTGGTAGTACTTCCGAGGTGGTCCTTGCGTAGATTCTATCCATTGATAGCTGAGCAGACCGCTGTTTTTCAAGCGGGTCAGCAGCGGATATAAAGTCCCTTCCACTACAATCAAGCGGGCTTCCTGCAACTTCTGAATAATATCAGAGGTATAAGCCGGCTCTTTCTTCAACAAGAGAAGGATACAATACTCAAGTGTTCCTTTTCTCATCTGTGATTTAACGTTCTCCGCATTCATTGCCTTTTGTTTATGTTGATTTTCAACTTCTTTTTTATTTACTACTGCGAATGTATCAATTTATAATATACTATGCAATACATACTACTATTATTTAACTATATTTAAGTTGCAACTGATTTCGATTAAGCCATTATGTGGTCGGATTCCAATAGAATAAATAATCGGGAAATCTGTCAACCCGATTTATAAATAAGACAATCAGGCAGAACTTCAACAGATAAAAACAGGAAAAGACTGTCTTCTACCTATATTTTATAGGAAAAACCAGCGATATAAGCCTCCTTTATTGCACATTTTCAATAATAGTGTGTAATTTTTCAGGAAATATTGGTTTGTGAATAAAGAATAAACTACATTTGCAGCAGAATTAAAAAAAACAAATTATGACTTACTATCACTTTGCCGAGTTGATTCATCGGCAGGCTGCTAAATACGGAAACCGTACAGCTTTGAAATATCGGGATGACGCTACTGGCAAATGGTCAAAGATTTCATGGATCCAGTTTGCAGAGAATGTGCGCCTGACGGCAGAAGCCATGGCCGATAGCGGAATTGGTGTGCAAGAAAACATTGGTATGTATTCACAAAACATGCCTCAGTGTTTATACACAAGCTTCGGTGCCTATGCAAACCGGATTGTAGATATTCCGATGTATGCAACCAGCTCTCCGGCACAAGTTGCCTATATCGTAAAAGACGCCAATATCCATACCCTGTTTGTCGGTGAACAGTTACAATACAATAATGCATGGATTGTGCAGAAACAATTGCCGAACATCTTGCGTAAGCTTGTTGTCTTTGATTCGTCGGTTCGTTTGAATCCGGAAGACAAGACTTCAGTTTATTTTGATGACTTCATCCGCCTGGGAAATAATGCACATGCCGAATCGCAGGTAAAGATCCGGACTTCGCAAGCCCGGCCGGAAGATGTGGCTACTATTATATATACGTCTGGTACAACAGGCAATTCAAAAGGCGTGGTATTGACACATGCCAATTATCTGGAAGCTATGCGGACACATGATTTGCGTATCCCGCAAGTGACCGACAAAGACACGTCAATGTGTTTCTTGCCTTTGACGCATATCTTTGAGAAAGGATGGACTTATGTTTGTCTGATGAAAGGTGTCAAAGTAGCGATTAATCATGATCCGAAACTGATACAAAAGACACTGCCGGAAGTAGCTCCTACGACGATGTCGAGCGTGCCGCGTTTTTGGGAAAAAGTCTATATTGGCGTACAAGAGAAGATCCGTACCTCTTCTCCTTCGGCACAAAAGATCTTTAAAGACGCCATTGAGACCGGACGTTTGTATAATCTGGAATATCGCCGGAAAGGCATTAAGCCGCCTTTGTCGCTGAAGCTGAAGTTTGAGTTTTACAACCGTACAGTCTTCACCTTGCTGAAGCGGGTAGTCGGGATTCAAAACGGACGTTTCTTCCCGGTTGCCGGTGCTCCTTTATCCGACAAGGTATTGGAATTCTTATTGTCAGTCAACATTCCCATCCGCTATGGCTACGGATTGAGTGAAACAACAGCTACGGTTTGTTTCTTCCCGGAAGAGAATTATGAAATAGGTTCGTTAGGCGTGTTGCAACCGGATCTACAAGTACGTATTGATCCGTCGAACAACGAAATCTTAGTCAAAGGAAAGACGGTTATGGCAGGATATTACAACCGGCCGGAAGAAAATGCGGCGGCCTTTACCGAAGACGGCTATTTCCGAACAGGCGACGCCGGACGGTTAGAAGGCAATACCTTGTATTTCCTGGAACGCATCAAAGATTTGTATAAGACTTCGAACGGTAAATACATCGCTCCGCAGGCCATCGAGTTAAGTATTACCAGTGATCCGTATATAGATCAGGTAGCTGTGATTGGCGACCAGCGGAAGTTTGTCAGTGCTTTGGTTGTACCGAACTACGCTTTGCTAGAAGACTACGCCAAGGAACAACACATCTCCTATTCAACACGGGCAGAATTATTGCAACATGAAATGATTCATAAATTGATTCAGGCACACATCGAAGAGCATCAAAGTGAATTGGCTGCTTTCGAAAAGATCAAACGCTTCACGTTGCTTCCTGCTCCCTTTACGATGGAAAGTGGCGAACTGACTGACACATTGAAGTTACGCCGACGCGTTGTATCCGAACACTATGCAGAACAAATCGAAGCCATGTATGCCGAATAAATAAGCCAGCATAGAAAACAGACAAGACTAGAAAGTTCTCAGGCGGGAAAGCCGTTACTGAGAACTTTTTGTTTTTAAACGATTCTCAAAACAATAATAGAAGCCGGTTTTCGTTTTTGAAATAGTCACACAAATAAGTTAATCATATAACACATAAAAGGAGAGTGAAAGAAATGAAGAAAATGATGATGGCAGTCCTTGCCTTAGGCATGGCAACGGCTGCTTCGGCACAAGAAAAAGCCGTTGCGTTAGAGCCGCGAGTAGGAATAAATCTGATTGCTCCGTATGAATCAGGAGAGAACTGCATGTTCGGGTATAATATTGGTACAATGGTTTCCATTCCACTGACTGAACATTTTTATCTGCAACCCGGAATTTCTTTCCTGAGTTGTCACCGGCAATCCAGCAACAATGTCAGTCTATTACATATTCCGGTTTATGCTTCCTATCGGCTTCCGGTGAAAGAAGTGACCTGGCGTTTTAATCTGGGGCCTTATGCACAGCTGGGTAATGACTATGATTTCGGTATTTCTGCCGAAATAGGATTGGAATACAACCGATGGTTTGGCGGTATTCATGCCTATCAAACCGTTATTCCGGATGAAATGTCTGGTATTTTCGGATTATCTTTCGGATACAAGTTCCAGATACGGTAAAACGAATCAAATTCTGCCAAGCCATTCCTAAAATTGGCTTCCGCACAGCTGCGGCGGCATTTTGGGGAAGTTATCTTACTACAGAATAAGAAAACGGACAATGGGATTTCTTCTTTGACCCATTGTCCGTTTCAGTTTTATACATCACAAATACGGATACATTTCTCTAAAGAGGCAATCTTGTCTTTCTGCTTAGGAACAAATTCCTGGCCGACAAAACCTTTATAACCGACATCGACCAAAGCCCGCATAATAGCCGGATAATATAATTCCTGTGTCTCATCGATCTCTGCCCGTCCGGGAGAACCGCCCGTATGAATATGAGAGAAATAAGTATGATACTTACGGATATTCTCAATAATGTTACCTTCCATAATCTGCATATGATAAATATCATACAAGAGCTTGAAGTTAGGAGAACCTAACCGGCGGCATAATTCAACGCCCCAAACCGTATGATCACACAGATAGTCTTTATGCCCTACGCTATTCAGCAACTCCATGGTCAGTACGACATGATACTTCTCAGCAATAGGGAGCAGACGTTTCAAGCCTTTCTCGCAATTTTCCCAGCCTTGCAGATCCGTCACTCCATTTCTTCGTCCGGCAAAACAGATCAGATTCGTCAATCCGGCTTCGGCAACCATCGGAATAACTTTCTCGTAACTGGCCACCAATTCGTCATGCAACTGCGGATCATTAAATCCACGGTCGATACCTAAACCGGCACCTTGTGCCATTGCGACAGTCAATCCATGTTTCTTTACCGTCGGCCAATCTACCGGATCCAATAATTCAACCGACTCAATCCCGATGCGTTTGCAAATCTCACAGAACTCATCCAGCGGAATATCTCCAAAACACCATTTACTTACTGAATGATGAATATTTCCTTTCAACGGTTCGCTTGCAGCCGAAGGATTTCCAAGCAGATTTCCTGCCGAAACCAACGGAGTAGCCGAAACCATGGCTCCACCAGCCAAAATAGATTTGATCGCATCTCTTCTTGAAATGTTTCTCATGCTATTCGTTTTATATAGATTAAACAATGATTTATTTGTTTTCTTTCATTTCTTTGGCCTTGTCGGCAGCATACAGATTATCTATAATACCATCCGAAAGTCCGATTTCCGGCACATAGATATAATTCGCATGAATCACTTCGGCGATACATAAGAATATCTCAGAAGCCGGAACAATAACATCAGCCCGGTCCGGCTTCAGGTTAAAGGTTTCCATACGCGCTTCTGGTGTCAGAACTTTCAACTTGTCGTACATATTCTGCAAAGAAGCAATCGGAACCCGTTTCCGCTTCTTGTCTTTCTTCTCGATCAACCGATACAGTTTATTGATATTACCACCGGAACCGATGATATTGATCTCGGCATGATTCTTCGTTACCCGACCAATCTCATCCCGCATCTGATGCCAGGCTGCTTCGGTTACACCACCTGTCAGAATACGAACCGTACCGATATTGAACGACTTGGAATAAACAAGCTTTCCTTCTATCAAGAGATTGATTTCCGTACTACCACCACCAACATCGACATACATATAATTGCCATTCTGGTCTTCCCTGCACTCCACATGATTATTATAAATCATCTGAGCTTCCTCCTGACCATCAATAATCTCAATATGAATACCGGTTGTTTTCCGTATCTTCTTGATAATCGCTTTTCCGTTCTTGGCATCACGCATGGCCGAAGTAGCACATGCCCGGAAAGATTCCACCTCATAAATCTTCATCAAGTGACGATAGGCTTTCATCAGGCGACGCATCCGCTCTTCTTTTACCGGACTGATTTCGCCTTTCTCGAACACATCGAAACCCAAACGCAATGGAACGCGCAGCAATAATATCTTCGAGAACTTGTCTTCTCCGGTACTTTCCTTCCGTGATACTTTCTTAATCAGCAATCGAACAGCATTGGAACCAATATCGATCGCACCATAACTTTTCGTTTTCATATTATTCGTGTGAATTTTCTTTCGATAAATAATAGTTGTAAAGCGCTTCTTGCGAACGGAAAACGCCTTGTTCTTCCTCATCAGGGAACTGATTTTCTCCTGTACCGTCCACAATTCGTCCCTGAAGTGTATCATTCAATCCAAATTCCACAACCTGTTTCAGGTCGGCTTTGATCTCCGGATTATACACAGGTGTGACAACTTCTATTCGGTTATCCAAGTTTCTCGGCATCCAGTCGGCCGAACCGATAAACATCTTCTCGGTTCCTCCTGCCCCAAAGATAAAAATCCGTGAATGTTCCAGATAACGGTCAATGATTCCATGAATACGTAAGTTTCCATTCAACTCGGGTAAATCCGTAAACAGAGAACAATTTCCACGGACAAGCAAATCTACCGGAACACCTTTCTCTGCCGCCTCATACAGTTTCTTAACCATCACGATATCCGTGATATGATTAATCTTTATCTTGATGTAAGCCGGCTTACCCATTTCCTTATTACGAATCTCGTCGTTGATAAGCCGGACAAACTTCTGTTTCATCTCATTCGGAGAAACCAGCAATTCCTTGAAGCGAATCGGCGAATAAGGACGTTCGATAAAATCAAATACCGCATTGACATCCCTGACAATCGGTTTGTAGGCCGTCATCAACATATAATCGGTATAAGACCGGGCGTTTCCTTCGTGAAAGTTTCCCGTACTGATACAGGCAATATCATTCCCCGAACGCATGGTAATATGTGTGATTTTGGAATGCACCTTCAATCCTTCCACCCCAAAGATTACATGGATACCGGCATCTTGCATCTTCTTCGACCAGTCAATATTGGAGGCTTCATCAAAACGGGCCAACAGTTCAATGACAACTGTTACCTTTTTACCATTCCGGGCTGCCCCGATCAAGGCTTTAACTACCTTGGAATCTTTAGCCAGACGATAGAGCGTTGTCTTGATGCTTTTCACTTCCTTGCTCACGGCCGCTTCCTGCAGCACCCGTACATACGAGTCAAAACTATGATAGGGCACATGAATGAAACGGTCTTTCTCCCGAATCAACTTGAAAATACTTTCCGTTCCGGACAATTCCTCTTTCAGGATCGGTGTCCATACCGGATATTTCAGATCTTTCCGCCCACAATCAGGGAACTTCATCAGATCTTTATGGTTATGATATCGGCCTCCGGCCAAGACTGTATCCAACTTATCCAAACATAAGGTAGAAAGAACCTGTTTCAACAACCTTTTCGGCATGGTCGAATCATAGACGACACGCAAAGGTTCTCCGCGTTTACGACTCTTGACCCCTTTGGAAATCTTCTGCAACATACCGTTCCGCAGGTCGTTGTCGATTTCCATTTCGGCATCGCGTGTAAACTTAAACGAATACGCCTCATAATCCGTAAACTCCAGTCCGCAGAAGATCATGGGCAAACAACAGCGGATTATATCGTCCAAGTACATCAGATAACGTTTCTCTCCTGCATCCGGCAGTCGGATAAAACGGCCACACGTATTTACAGGCAATGCCAGGAATGCATACTCCGGCGTGCGTTTCTTTACCTTCTTCCTGAACATTCTTACTGCCAGATATATATTCTCGTCGTTCTCAACATCCAACTGTTTGATGGCAGAGAACCATACCGGAATAACCGCACCGTTCAGATGTTGCATATAGAAGTTCCGGATAAAAGCCAGCTGTTCGTCATCAACCTCATCATCGCGCAAGAGATAGATGTTTTCTTCTTTCAACTTCTTGGTTACTTCGCGGGTAGCATATTCATATTCTTTGGAATATTCGGCATTCAGTTTATTGATTTCTTTCAAGATGGATAAGGCTTCCCGTCTGTTTTTCTGGGCTGCCTTGTCTTCACATTCGGCAATCCGGCTTTGCGAAGCCACACGTACCCGGAAGAATTCATCCAAGTTGTTCGAATAAATTCCCAAGAAAGACAAACGCTCCAACAAAGGAACATTGTCTCGACATGCTTCCTGCAAGATCCGACGGTTAAAATACATCCAACTGATGTCTCTTGGCAAATAATTTTTGTTCTCCTTTATTTTCATTAGCGCATTCATTTTGATAATAAATAAAGAAACAAGTTTAGTCTCGCTCTGCAGAATACCTCTGACAAAGCGGGACTACAATCTTTTTATCTTTGATTTTAATTTACGAAACAGTAAAAATCCAAAACAAATAGATTCTGAAAACTTGCTAAAGTTATGAATTAAATTGATAAATCGCTGTTCTTATACTTACTTTTTGAGAAATAGACCTTAACAATTTCCGGCCATGCCTATCTGTCCGGCCAAATAAGTGACCTGATCCGGTTCGGGTTCCAAGGCATGCAAAATAACGTAAGGAGCACTGTTCACCCACGTACGGAATACCGGATTGGGTTTATACGCCTCGGCAAAGGCCAGTAACCGGTCAAGATTAAAATCACCTGACACAATACCGGCTCCGTTACGGGCGGCATCTTGCGCATTGCAATCCTGCTCAATATGAGCCGGAACCATCAGAATAGGTTTCCCTAAATACATCGCTTCGCAGACGGATTCAAAGCCGGCGGTGCTGGCATAGGCCTTGCAACCGCTCATCTGCTTCAAGAAGGCTTTATCATCGAGCGGATGGAAAGAAAGTGTCTGATCAATCTTTCGGACCGTAGTTTCTTCCTTCCGGTCCCAGAAGAAATGCAGTTCAGTTTCGGGATGCCGGCGGTGCCATTCCATCACATTCTCGGCAAAGCCCGCATTCACCATATAACCATGTATATAATTTCCGGCTGTAGCCTGTATAGAAAAAACTTCCTTCCGGAGCAACGGCGGTACGATGCGAATGTGGTGGTCTTTATCATCTTCCATTGCCTTGAATGAAAGTGCGAGCTTCTGGCTTGCTCCCAGGCAAGTCAGTTGGGAAAAAAAGTTCAATAGTTGGATTTCCGCCCTGCAAATCTCCGGAAGATGGAAGTTTTTATGTAAAAACAGATATTGGTGCCCGATACAGATCTGCGGTACTTTTATCCGATAGAGCGCATAAGTCAGACCTGTCAGCAGCTCATAAAAGTTAATAACTACTTCAGCTCCTGTTTCCCGAATCCGGTCTTTGATGAAACGTATGCTTTTCAGATACGTCGGGACTTTCAGCAGATTGTAGCCAACGCTCCGCAGGATATTATTCCGCTTGTTGGAAGCCGTAGGCAGAAAATTGGGACTCTCAAACCGCTGTACCGGCGCTTTGATGGTCCGGGTAAAGAATGCCGGCAACTGCCGTGACTTACTTTTACCGACCAGGACCTCGACAACTTCGTGGCCGTTCTTACGGAGAATTTCTTCGAGAGCCATACATTGCGTCAGATGTCCGCGGCCTTCACCTTGTACGATAAAGATATATTTCATGAGGCTGATTGCATAGGTTGAACGGTTAATTGATCTTTTCCCTGAAGCTCGTCCATTTCTACATCCGTATAATACAGGATGCTCCAGTTTCCATTTTCATCTTCAGCCAGAGCCGACATGGTTTCTACCCAGTCGCCTGAATTCAGATAATGGATCTTGCCATAATAACAATTATCCGGATGGTGTATATGTCCGCAGATAATGCCGTCGTACTTACGGGCCAAGGCAAAATCAGACAGTGTCTTCTCGAAATCCGAAATATAAGAGACAGCCGATTTGACTTTCTGCTTGATCCGTTGCGAAAGAGAGAAATAAGGTTTTCCTTTCCAGGCACGGTATTTGTTATACCAGCCGTTGAACCAAAGCAGGAATGTATAGCCCATATCGCCCAAAAGAGCCAGCCATTTCATTTGGGTGGTTACCCGGTCAAATATATCGCCATGAGTAACAAAGTACACTTTATCACCACTCTTCAGTACATAATCTTTGACAATCTGGATATTGGCAAAGCGGAACGGTGCCAGATTATCCAAGAAATCATCGTGATTTCCTCTCACGTAAATCACCTCTGTACCGCAATTCTCCATCAGTTTCATGATGATCTTGAAGAATTGTGTATGTGCCGGCTGCCATTTCCGAGTTCCATTTTTCTTCATGTGCCAGCCGTCAATGATATCTCCGTTCAGGATGAGTTTATCACAGTTCACCGAACGAAGCAATTGGCTAACTTCCTCGACTTTCGAGTGAGTTGTTCCCAAATGAATGTCCGAAAGGACAATTGTGCGGTAATGCTTTCGTAAATACATCAGCTTTTTGATTGTTTTACACAAAAGTAGCAGGCGTATATTACGAGGCTATGTGCTTAGTGTGACAATCTGTTTACAGATTTCTTATATAACATTCCACCTTTATTTTCTGGTCTGCCAGCAGTAGAGGCGCAGCACGCTACGCCTCTACTTACATCTCTCTATAAATTCTGTATTTCTTCGTCAGATAAACCAGTACATTGCTTAATGAATTCAACGGAAGCTCCATTCTGTTTCATCTGACGGGCGATTTTAAGTACGCCTCTCTCCTCTCCAATTGCTATTCCCTTCGGCCTTCTTCTCTTCCTTCTGCTCGACCTTCTTCTTTTCCTTCTCTCCTTGCCGTAGTAACAACATTCTCATTATCCTAGTATATTTTCAGGGCAGCCTCGTATTCTGCCCGTTCCTTCT
>UMGH01033906.1_pt1 | contig 21057 bp, 14 predicted proteins | sample 1965231 | NCBI WGS metagenome assembly UMGH01 (sample SAMEA4836068, study PRJEB28245) | human gut metagenome | biome: gut microbiome; material: fecal sample | place: Denmark | collected 2008 | reverse complement strand
AGTTTACTTTTTTTGGTAAACTTTTTTCAGGACGACACAGACAGACGCAGCGCGCAAAGCACTGTTTATCAATAAGATAAGCGTTTTCAGAGTTGTATTATCATCAACTCTGAAAACGCTTAAACTGTTAAGGCAGAGCCTTTTACGCGCTGCACTAAATGTGTCGTCCTGAAAAAATCTATTCCAGACCGCGGGCACGGACGAGAGCGTCAGGATCCGGATCGGCGCCACGGAACTCGTGGTAGAGAATCATCGGCTCTTCACTGCCGCCCTTCTCGAGGAAGAGAGAACGGAACTTTCTGGCCATTTCCGGATTCCAGAGACCATTGCTCTGCCAGTACTCGAAGGCATCCTTGTCCAGAACCTCTGACCAGAGGTAGCCGTAGTAGCCGGCACTGTAACCGCCGCCGAAAGTGTGGTTGAAATACGTGCTGCGGTAACGTGGGATAATCTCGCCGATGAGACCCATCTCCTTGCACACCTCATTCTCGAAAGCAGTGATATCCAAGCTGTTCCAGTCGGTATCAGGACCAAGTTCATGCCATTTCATATCCAAGATGGAAGCAGCGCATAGCTCTGTGGTCATGAAGCCCTGGTTGAACTTCAGGGAATTGTTGATCTTGGCGACCAATGAATCCGGAATGACTTCGCCTGTCTGATAGTGATGGGCATACTCGGCAAGAATCTCAGGCTGGAACGCCCAGTTTTCATTGAACTGGGAGAATGTCTCCACGAAATCGCGGGTCACATTGGTACCGCTCACGTCCACGTAACGACATTTCGTGAGCATTCCGTGCAATGCATGACCGAACTCGTGGAACGCGGTCTGGACCTCGTCGATGGTAAGCATTGTCACCGTATCCTCCGGCTGGCCGAAGTTGCAGACATTGATGACGATAGGACGGATATCCTTGCCGGCAGCATCCACATACTGTTCACGGAAGTTGGACATCCATGCACCGCCACGTTTGGTACTGCGCGGAAGGTAGTCCGTAAGGAAGAGGCTGAGCTGTGAGCCGTCCGCATCCAGGACTCTGTACACTTTCACCTCAGGATTATAGACAGGAAGGCCCTCAACAGGCACGATCTTGACGCCATAGAGCTTTTCAGCCGCAGCGAACACACCCTTGCGGACATTATCCAGCTGGAAATACTGCTTGGTCACGTTCTCATCGAGGTCATACTGCGCCTTGCGCACCTTCTCAGCATAATACCACCAGTCCCACGGCTGAATCTTCGTACCTGCAGGAAGGATGCCGGCCTCAATGTCCTTGTCCATGAATTTCTGCATTTCAACGACTTCCTCCTTGGCCTTCGCCACAGCTTTCGTCATAATCTTGCCGAGGAACGCATCCACGGTCTGATGGTCGTGAGCCATCTTGTCACTCAAAATCTGGTCAGCGGAACAATCATATCCGAGAAGCTGAGCCTTCTCCGTACGAAGACGCATGATATCCAGGATAACCTGTTTGTTGTCATTGGCATTGTCATGATTTCCGCGGGAAGAATAGGCCTTGAAAGCGGCCTCACGCTTGGCCCTGTCCTCGCAGGTGGTCATGAATACAGGGTAAGACGAAACCGGAATACCGATCTCGGACTTGAAAGCATTGCTCTCCGCTAGAAGGTTGTTGCCGAACTTCTGCTGAAGCACAGCCAGCTCGGAACTGATTTCCTTGAAACGGGCCTGTTCAGCCTCACCGAGAGCCACGCCATTGTCTATAAAGCTGTCATACAGCTTCTTGGTAACGACATACTGCTCGCGGTCGAGAGCTTCAGCATTGTCCAAAACCGCTTTCACGCGGGCGAAGAACCCCGGATTCATGAAGATGTTGTCAGATGCTGCAGTAACAAGAGGAGTAACCTCGTCCATCACCTCCTGCATCTGCGGAGTCGCATCTGACTCGGAAACATTGTAAAGAACTCCGAGAGTCTTGGCAAGCAATTTTCCGGAGAGTTCGTACGCTGCGACGGTGTTTTCGAAAGTCGGAGCCTCTGCATTGGCCACGATGGCATCGACCTCGGCCGCCTGCTGCTTGATACCCTCTTTCACAGCCGGAACATAGTCGCTGACTCTGATCTTGTCGAAAGGAGGATAACCGCCTTCCAACGTCCATTCCTTCATGAAAGGATTACAATTACAAGCCGACATCATCATAATCGTCGCTCCCAAAATAAATATCTTTTTCATAATGAACTATTTGACTATTTCCACGCCATCAAGGTCAATGAGTGTGAACTGCGCACTGCCTTTGTATGTGGTCAGAATTCCTTTTACATTGATCTTCGCGCCCTCATCAAGAATCTTCTTGTCAATCTGGGTGTCAGCAAATTTCGAGTAGCCGCTGGTACGGATCTGAATATCTATAGAGCCCATCTTGAAATACTGACTGATGGTATATGCAGACGCGTTCTTCGTCAATTCCTTCTTCAAGTCAGTGACCTTGCGGCCCGTATTGGTCTTGCCCTCATCGAAAGCGCCGCTGTTCAGATAATTGAGGAAGCCCTGCTTGGACATTGCCCAAGTGGTGACGCCCCAAGTCTTGTCTGAGAAGAAGATACGGTTGTCATTGTCGCTCGTATCCTTGTTCGGGTCGATATAGACGAGCAGGAAAATCTGATTTCCGTAAGTAAGGCCGTCGAGTTCCACGTAGCTGCCCACGAGTTCCGGCTTGAAGCCCTTATTAGGGTCCCCATTCACCAGAAGCTCCTTATAATCCGTTATTTTCTTGGCTGCGACCGGCGTTCCGATCTCGCCTCTGAATATGTGTGTGTCAATGATATACTGCACCTCGATATAGGATGTTTCGTACTTGGAGTCATTGCTCTCCCAGCCGAGCTGGACCATGCCGTTGTATGCACCGAGAGTAAGACCGCTGCACTTCACATATACCCACTGACCGAGTTTGTAGTCATTGTACAGACCGTTCTTTCCTATCTTCAGCTCGATTCCGCCTGTCTCGTCCTGGATATAAAGACTCTTGTACACATTGCCGGACCTGTCCTCGGAAATCACCTGACCGCCGATAACGATGTCATCACTGATTGTCACAGGAGTTCCCGGAGTAGTGTATAACTTCTTGAGATCCAGTATCGTAGTGTTCGGGGTCAATGTCACCGGCGTATAGACGTCGGCCTTGCCATAATCCCCGGTGAAGACCGGCTCCCATTCGTCGCAGGAAGCGAGCGCTGCCAGTGAAACAGCTGCAGCTCCGATTATGTTAAATATCTTGTTCATATTAGAATCTGAAATAAATGTTCAACATATAGTTGATTCCGCTCATGTAGAAATACTTGGAATCAAACCTGTAGTAACGCTCCTTGCTCACGGTATTGTCCACGAGACGGGTCTGTTCGTAACCGCCGGTGCGGAGATTCGTAGTATTGAGAATGTTCTTCACCTGAAGAGAGAAGCCGAGCTGGTAGTTTCTCTTGATGTACCAGGACTTGCCCACACTTGCATTGACAAGAACAGCACCCTTGAACTTCTCCTGAGCGGCCATATACTCGATTTCGGTAGGAGTAACGGTCTTGTCCGGACCTGAGGTAGCCATGTCTGTCCTGTAAAGAGGGTTCATGTCCAGGTATGCGAAGTCGAAGTAGTCCACGTCTGCATCCACGAACCAGTAGTTCTTATTCCAAGACAGGCCGAGACTTGTAGCAAGCTGCGGAGTGCCTGAAACATAATGTTTTACAGTCTTGCCATCAGCAGTAGGATGACTCTTCCAGTAAGGGATGGTCACGCCATAGGTATCCTCGACGATAACCGCGCTGTTGTCATAAGTCTGGTACATCTTAGGGTTGGAAGTGTAAACGAACTGGCCGTAGGAGACCACACCCTGGAGAGCAAGGTTCGGAACCGGAAGCGGTACCTTGAAACCGAGCTCGAGACCGATATGACGCTGGTCAATACCGCTCATCGCGAAGTTGGTGAAGGAGTTCTGCGCATCGTCGTAGAAGCTCATCACCTTGGACTGGTCCTTGATGGCTGTATAATAACCGGTTACACGGACATCGTAGCCAGAATTGCTGTACGCATAGTTCAGGTCTGCGGTCAATGTCTTGTTTGTCTTCAGGTTCGGGACAATGCTGTTTCTTGTTCTCGGGGAGATGAACGCCTGGTTGAAATTAGGCGCATCAGCAATGAACGCGGCATTTGCATAAACCCTGTGACCACCAGATATCACGTAGCTGACATTGAGTTTGGCAGCACCAGTCAGGAAATCCTTGACCTCGGACTTGCCGAGCGAAGTGATGGCGTCACCTGTAATAGGGTCGTAAGTCGTGATGACCTTTCCTTCGTAAGTCATCGGCTGTCCATTGGCATCAAGTCCCGGGAACAATCCCTTTCTCACGAGACCTTCTCTCCAATATTTGGTGTAACCGATACGTCCTGCCAATGCCACATCCAGACCGAACTTGGAGAATTTGCCTGAAACCCAAGCCTCTGCACGTCTTACATTTGCATAGTAGTCGTAACCGTATTTGTCGCCCTGTTTCAATGTCTGGGCCTTGCCGTTCTTCAGATAATAGTCCAGGTCATTCTGGTACATTGTCACAGAAGAAGCATAGTCCCTCTCTGCGAACTGGTCAATGTTCACGTAATAGTCACCGCCGAGCAGATCGTCCAGAATCTTGTAATACTCGGTCCTGTTCCATTTGTATGAAAGGCCGCCGGCCAATGTGAAACAATTCACCGGGCTCCACTTCGCGTTGGCAGCGAAGTTCAAGTCCTGCTGGTCAGTCCTGCGCTCCTCGATAACGTACTTCGAGCGGTTGCCGTCAGCAGTGCTGTTCATGGCATTGACAGCATACAGTCTATCCCAGTTTATGTGAGTGATGTTAGGAATATCCTGCTCCCACTGCTCTTTCGCCCACATGTACTTGGAATAGTTCAGACGGTTGTAGTCAGTATTGTCCATGAAGAAATAGCTCGGAAGATTACGGTAGTAATCAGGTCTCGGGTCCGGAGCATCGTACCAGTCAAGTGCAGTATAACCGTTCTTGCCGAAGCGGTAAAGCACTGTAGCAGAAGCCTTCAGCTTCTTGGACTCAGGAGTGAAGTCATATTTCAGGATGGCGATAGGCTCGTGAGTCTTCTTCACGCGGGCATTGCGCACCTTGCCATTGTAATAGCCCCAGTTGGAGTTGTACATATTGTCGCCCATAAGGTCATAAACCTCCTGGGTAGAACCGTTCTGCGCACCCCTCTGACCAGGAGCCGCCATGAAGGTCAGACCGAGTTTGTGCTCCTCGCCGAACTTCTTCTCCACGGAACCGTAGTAGCCGAATGAACGATAGTAAACGCCCTTTATCCAGTCATTGCCGCCGAGACGAGCAGATGCGCTGAATGCGTATGACCAGCCGTTGTCGAGTTCTCCTGAAGAATAAGTCATCATGAGACGGAGACGGTACAATGCACTGTTGGTCAGCACGCTACCTCTCCAGCCGGTGCGGACCTTCGATGCCATCGGGTCAATGTTGGTGAGTCCGTTGTAGCCACCGAAGCCGTAGTCGGAAATCTCTGAACCGTTTACACTTTCCTTGCTGCGGACCGCCTCATTCAGACCGCTCCACAGAGAATAAGGAGTGTAACCGGTAATCGCGTCATTCATCCTCACGCCTGCCATATAGACATCCTGTGACTCGCTGGAATAACCGCGCACGCGGAAACGAACTGAGCTGAAATTGTATCCTGCAATGTTGTTGAACACGTCATTCTGTCCGAAAAGGATGGTCGGGCTGTCCTGATAGCCTGAATCGTCCAGGTCGAACTCGGTGAAGCTCGCGTCATCGACTTCTCCTACCTTGTGGACCGGGGTCAATGACAGCTTGAACATATTTTTCACATAACCGTCATTGACAGTGACATTGACCTTGGACTGAAGATAGTTTGAATTCTCGATCACGAGGTCGTACATACCGTCCTTGAGGTCAGGAATATAGAATGAGCCGTCAGCACCTGTGCGTACTGTGGCGATTTCCTGTGTGCCTGAATACAGTTTCAGGACTGCGCCGTCCAAGGCTGTCTTGGAAGAGCGGTCCACGACAACGCCTTTCACGCCTCCGGTAGGATTCTGAGCGGACATCGCCACCGAAAGAATCAGCGCTGAGATGGATAGAAGATATTTTTTAATCATATTGAATACTGTAATTACTTGTTGCTTACGATGATGTAGGTCGGATAGTGGTCACTATAGCCGCCAATGAACGTTCCGTTGGAGAATGTACGGAACGGAGTTCCCTTGTACTGTCCTTCCTGCTGTGTCATGAACGGCTGGCTGAATACGCGGCCGTAGTATTTCTTCTTCACGATAGGCTGGATCTTCAAAGTTCCCTTAGGAGCATTGGCCATCGCCTGGTTTACAAGGATGATGTCATAGATGTTCCAGGTGCCTCTGTAGGCGAGCGAGCCGTAACCTGCCTTGAGCATTGACAAGAACGGGGAAAAGAAGTCCTGCTCGCCGACTTCGGCGATGGTCTCCTTGCCGTGCATGTATGTTACCATGCTCTCGTCGGTAGGGTTGTCATTCATGTCACCCATCACCATAATCTTGATGCCAGGATACTGTTTCATCAACTCCAGTGAGTGCTCGTAGATGATTTCCGCGCCACGGCTTCTGAGGTCCTGTCCCTTGCCGCCGATACGTGAAGGAAGATGGGCCACGAAGAATGCGAACATCTCTCCGTCGAGCAACCCCCTTACCATCAGGATGTCACGTGTACGGAAATAGTCCTGTCCTTCCTTGTCCATGGAGAATGTGATGGTCGTGGAATTGAAGTCAAACGGAATGGACTTGCTCTCTTCTACCGTGAAATGTTCCGGACGATACAGCAGCGCCACATCGACGCCTCGTCTGTCCGGGCCGTCGTAATGGACAATCTGGTAGTTCGCCGCCTCGATTTCAGGCTGGCTGACCAGGTCCTCCAACACGTGACGGTTTTCTATCTCGCTGAGTCCCAGCACTGTATGGAAAGCTTTGTTCTCATCTGCCATAGCCTTGATGACCGTGGCGATGTTGTGAAGTTTCTTCTCATATTTCGGCTCTGTCCACTTGTTCTTGCCGTCCGGAAGGAACTCATAGTCATTCTTTCCCTCATCATGGTATGTGTCGAAGAGATTCTCCACATTGTAGAACCCGAGCACATAACGCTTCGGACCGCCTGCATACGCTGATACGGAAATCAGCAGCAGAGCCAGGATTGTGTAAATTATTCTTTTCATTGTCAATGTTTGTGTTTTAGTGCCATCACGTTACCACCACCAGCTTACTGTAGCAGGGTCTTCAGCCTCAACTTTAGCCGCCGCATCCTCCCCGATCACCGCAGGAAGATTTACGAAAAGGTCAATGCCGATTTTTTTCTCGAGTTCGTCAATGGACATCGCATAAGGCTTGAAGTTATTGTTGTCTCCATATCCTTTATGCTCCAGAAGAATCGCGCAGGCTATATATCCGGAATGACCGAATGTCGAGTTTTTGCTATATCTCAGAACTGCTTTGTAATAATGAGTAGGAACGGTCACTCTCTTTCCGACATTATCCCTTGCGGTCTTTGTGCTGCCTTTCGTAATACAACCGGTTACTACATAGCAAGTATCCGCCCTGCTGGCCCAAGAGCGCACCTTGCTTTCGAGGTTAGCCCAAGAATGCTGGTTGAGCTCAGACCGCTGCGGGGTCATATTCGTGCCATAGAACGTCGTTACGTTTGCCGCGTAATTCAATCTGTCCGCAGACGGCAACTGGTGTCCCCTGTCGTAACCGCCTCCGAATCCACGATACAGCACAGGCTGGTATTTCTCAGGAAGGGAAGGGTCCAGTCCCCAGGCATTGGTACGTTTTCCCGAGCCGATTGTCCACGTGCTGAGCGGATAGGCCACCCACGGAGCGACAAGATTCTCGTAATCCCAGGCATATGTGTAATTTCTGGTCTTGACATTGCCGATCTTCATATCGTGCGAAAAGAAACCGAACTCGCTGTCCTCCGGCATTGCCGGAAGCTCAAGCCAGCCAGCCTTGATCTCAGACGGACCCGGATTAGGATTTGGGTTTGGATTTGGCCCCGGCGTCGGCTCAGGAGTTTCGCTCTTGCCTGCCTGTGTCAATGTCAATGTCGCAGATGCTCCGGACGCTTTCAGTGTCAGCACCGCTTTTCTGGACTGTTCAGAGTCATTGGCCTCCCATGCAAGAATCACGTTGGAGCGGCTTCCTGTGCCTGATGACGGATGCACCTTGAGCCACGAGCCGCCGGAAACCTCAGATGTAACAATGATGTTCCACTCTCCGGAAGCCTCCACCACAAGGAACTGCTCACCATTCGCTGCACCCACATTGTACTCCGCAATCTCGCCGCCCTTTACGGTCAATGACACTTTTGACGGCCCCGACTGACCGGAATCAGTGCCGCAGGAAGAAACAATGGGCATTGACACCATCAGTGCCAACACCCATTTCATTATATATTTCAATGATTTTTTCACCCTTGAAACAATGTTGTTTTAGACGGACAAAGGGCAACCCGGTTTTCCGGGCACCCTTTTATGTCTGGTATTTAAGTCGTTTGACTATTTCTCCGCTTTGATTGCGAAAAGTATAACTCTAGCATTAGTTGTAGTCGTCACTGTAACATCTGTCTCAGTCTCCAATTTGGCAGGAAGAGTGATGGTGTACTTATCGGTATCTGCAACTGTCAGAGTGTAAGGGGTACTATTTGCAGCACCATCATTAGCGGTCAAGGCCTGAGTAGCAACCTGAGTTTCGCCGACTGATGCTTTAATAGTCGCGGTTTTTCCTTTCCACGCCACACCATAGAAAGATACTTTGGTAGTACCTGCCGGGATCTTCAATGTTGCGGTACCTGCTTTCTTGGAAGAGCCGATTTTCAAAACAGGAACATCTTCAACATCATTGACGGTAGCCTTTTCACTAAAAGCATTTGTTCCAAGTGTCCATTCAATGCTACTTGAGAAGTCCTCAGCTCCCGCAGCAGACTTTCCGCTATGTGTCAGAACTACAGTATAAGACTTGGTCGCAACCTCTTCTGTTGTGGAAACAGTAAGTTTCACAGTCACATCCTTTTCAGTCTCGTTGGCAGCGAACTTGACAGTCACTGTACCTGCGCCATCACCTGAAGCAGGAGATACTGTATATGCAGCATTGTCAGAAGAAACTGTCCACTTTACATTGCCCTTTACGTCGAAAGAAGCAGAAGTATCACCAGCCTTTGCTGTGAGAGCGGTAGTGCTTACAGAGAACTTAGGACCGGTTGTTTCCACTTTCTCTACTTCAGTTGCAACTATCTGATAGTGTTTGCCACCACCGACATACCATCCTTTCACTTTGATATCGCAGTCCACGAACTCATCCATGTTGCCAGTATAATAAACTAAAGAAAGATCTTTATCGGTAACACTTCCGATGTAAATATTATAGTACTGGTTGTTCTTCTTGACATTTCCTGTGAAAGAGACATAAGTGACTTTCTTAGGAGTATCTGCCAAGTTAGCCTCAGTGAACTCAAGTGGAGCAGGATATGTTACAGTATTTCCGCTGGAAACCACTGTAGTCGTAGGGGTAGCAATCTGCATAAGGCCGTTGTGCTTACCTGTCGTGCCGACAACATTGACCTTATCTCCAACCTTTACCTTTGGATCTTCATTTGCGAAAACAAGGATACTTCCGGTCGCGTCGGTAATCACATAGCTCTTGAGAGTTACGCCGGTAACCAATACATTCTTAAGGTCGATTGCAGCGTTCTCTGCGCCTGCCGCAATCTCTGCAATGGTGCCTGCGCCAGGAGTCGGCTCCGGGGTCTCGCCACCACCGGTACCAAGGTCAACGCCCTTTGAGAAGTCAACGACAGTACCTGCTTCAGCTGCGACAGAAAGTTTCAGGTCATCCAGACGATATGAGCTGGCAACGTCAGTCTTCACATAAATGCTGAGGGAAGAAGTTCCTTCAGGAACAGTGAAATTGGATGTTGCAAGATCCCATCTGCCTTCCTTGTCACCACTAGGGAAAGTATATTCAATCTCTACCCATTTCTTGGCATCGTTGCTTACATAGACATGGAACTCGTCATGTTTGAAAAGGCTTCCGTTGTCCTTATTGTATTTCTCCGCACCGAATGTAAGAGAATAATTTACATCGGAAGGGAGTTTGATTCCCTGAATTGAGAAATATGCAGATGAGCTGAAGAAGAGGTTGTTTGAACCTGAACCCTTGTAGTCTGAATAGTTACTGTTTGATGTAGAGTTGGCACGTGCAGACATACCGCTGAAAGAATATGTCTCTGCGCCTACACCTGTACCTGAAGCATTCTTCCAGCCATCGAACTGGTCGAGATATGGCCAGCTTGTACCTGTTCCGAAGGTCTTGGTAGCTTCTGTCTTGTCAAAGTCATTGGCATAAACAATAGCATCAGTTGCCGCGCCTGTACCCTTCTGAGAAATTTTCAGTTCTTTGGAATCGAATCCGATAGTCACCTTCACAACGCCTGTACGGTCAGCGCCGTCGTTGCTCAGGACAGTAACTTCGAGTTTCGTGCCGTTTGAAGGAGCACCTTTCTCAGGATTTACTGAAATCCAGTCAACCATAGGAGTGGCTTTCCAGTCACGTGTAGCTTTAACTTCTACAGACTGAGTCGAAGAAGTCGCATCGAAGGTAAGAGTTGCCGGAGCAATCTCTACTGAAGGAGCACCTGATGGTGTCTCATCCTTATCGCCACAGCTCTGCGCAAAAAGCATTGCTGTCAATGCGAATGAACCTAAAAATAAAGATTTGAGTTTCATGTTATTGCTATTAATGTTTGTATTACCTTGCATAGGAACTACAAATATAGCCAAGTATCCCGAAATAACCAAACTAAATAGTTAAATATGCAATATGCCGTCCGCCTCCACCATTTTTCGACCGACAGATTCAATTTTTAGATATAATTACTACTATATTGATTTTTATTGCTATTTTTGCAGATAACAGATACCATTGTATGTATTACGAATATAACCCGGAGAGCATTGACGACATTTTGAAGGTAATGGCGTCCAATGCGAAAAAACGTCGTCTTGAAAAAGGCTGGACCCGCAAATATCTTTGCGAGAGGTCCGACGTCCCAGTTTCCACCATAGCGAAATTCGAGAGCCTCCACACTATCTCCCTGGCTTCCTATGTAGCCATAGCCAAGGCCTTGGGCTATTCATCCGACGTGAAAAAACTCATGTCCGAAGCCATCTTCACCACAATGAAGGAACTCGACACCATCAACAACAACAAAAACAGAAAGAGAGGTCAACGTGAAAATCATAAATAAACTTAGCGTACATATGGAAGGCCGCAAAGTCGGTGAACTTGCAATGGCTCCCGACAACAGGCATTGCGTATTTCAATATTCAAGAGAATGGCTTGCCGACGGATTCTCCGTTTCACCTCTGGAATTACCTCTGCGCCAGGACCTTTTCATTGCCCAGAAAGATTCATTTGCAGGCAATTTCGGAATATTTGACGACAGCATCCCGGACGGATACGGCCGCTACTTGCTTAGCCGGCTTCTACGGAAACAAGGCATTGACGCTTCAACATTGACCCCGGTGCAGATGCTGAGCATCGTGGGCGAATCCGGTATGGGAGCATTGGCCTATCTGCCTGAAACTTTTGTGGGCGAAGACAAGGCGTTGCCTGAACTGGATGATCTTCAAGATTTAGCTTTCAATGTCCTGTCGGAGAAGTCGGACAAGGATGAAGATGTTTTATACTTCAATAGCGGTAATTCCGGTGGGTGCCGTCCAAAATGCCTGATGAAAGATGATGAAGGAGAGTGGCTGGTAAAGTTCCGGCACGTTTATGATCCTGCTGATTTCGGCAAGATGGAGTACGATTATAATGTGGCAGCCGCTGCTTGCGGAATAGAAGTTCCGGAATTCAAGCTCATTGACAATAAATATTTTGCGTCCAAACGATTCGACGTCCGAGACGGAAAACGCCTTCATGTCGCGACTGCCGGCGCATTGCTTGGACTGTCATTGAATGAACTTACGATGGATTACCGGAATCTGCTGCATCTGACGGGCTTCCTGACGCAAGACCCTGCCCAGGTTGAGCAGCAGTTCAGAAGAATGGTTTTCAATGTCATAGCCGAAAACAAGGACGACCATCCGAAAAACTTCAGTTTCATTTGCGAAGCCGGCGCCTGGCGCATAAGCCCGGCATACGATCTGACGCTCTGCCGCGAAGGCTATCGAGGCGAGCATGCGACATCAGTAATGGGCAACGGCCTCCCTACAAAGGCAGACCTGGTCAATGCCGGCACAGACATCAAAATACCAGAGTCCCGCTGCCAGGAAATCATCGAAGAAATCGCCACCACATGTGAGAGACTGCTGACATCTTACGCGCCACGTTAGATTTTGTCCGCTTTTTCCGAAACATAAAACGGGCGGCCCGGTTAGGGGTCGCCCGCGTATAAGAGATATCTGCAAATCAATTACCTGATAATCAGATTTCTAACCTCATAAGTAGGAGCTGCAGTAGTAGAACCTACGTACTTAAATGCGATCTGCATCTTGGAACCTACAAAATTCTTAAGATCGATGTCCCCTGACTCTACAAAAGTCCAACTCTTTCCTTCAGGATAAGTAGGAACGGTGAGCAATGTCCAATCTGCATCAGCTGCCTTCTTGGCATATATGAAGATATGGTCAGTAACATTGTCGCGGTTTACGAAGTTCATTGCATGCTCGAATGAAAGGGTAGCTGCTGTGATCTTCGTAAGATCAATCTCAGGAGAAACCAACCATGACTCAGATGGAAGATTCTTACCGCCCACAAATGAAGACGCCTTCATATAACCTTTGTCTGCATCATGTTTCCAAACATAAGTAGAACCTTCCGGCAGCGTAACATCATTGATGGTGAAATCGCCCTTAGATGACTTGAAATTCTCCACGAAGTATGCTGCAGGCGCCTGAGTAATCTTGCATGAGCCTTCAGATGACTGTTTTGCATCACTTGAAGAGAACTTGATCTCAGCCACACGCTCGGCTGCACCTTCATTTGCAACAGCAGAGAAAGCTACGATTGCGGTATCGGCAGGATTAGCGTCAATCTTGGTAGGCTCACCCTTCTTGTAGGTCATACCCTTGAAAGTAAGCCAACTGCAATCCTTCGGCAATGTCACGAACACGCCTTTGCCCTTGTAAGCGACTTTCACTGTAACATCAGATGCCGTCTTAGGAACGTCAACTGAAGGTGTCATCACTTTCATGAGAGACTTCTTGATGCTGATCACGGTAACGTCAGCCAGCTGCTTCTTGCCGCCGTACTCACCTACAGGACCTTCAACTACTACGACATCACCGATTTCAAGACCGAGGCTTGCAAAATTCTTCTTAGCACCCTTCTTGTCGAGTGTTCCATAGATGTAAAGTGAACCAGTCTTGTCTGTAAGATACCAGTTTCCATAAGTCGTGTTCTCAATGGTCGTGCAAGTACCTTTAACCCTGACATTCTTACCGACAGCTGACTCATTAGCCTCTTTACAAGTAACTTCAACGGCAGCGAGGGAGCCCTGGCGGACTCTGAGGAACTGTTTGTTGGCACCAGCCTTGATAGTGAGTTCAAACTCCCTACCGCCTTCTGAAGCCGCAGCACTGAAGGTCAAAACTTCTTTACCAGCCTTGCCGGACATCTTGTCAACGGCAAGCCAAGCAGGCTCTTCTGATTTGATGCTACCGTCCTTATTTCTTTTAATGACATTTGGCCAATTGTCATCGGTCACAAACTCCCAGTCCACACTTGACTCAACAGTCACAGTAGCGGTACCACCTTTGGTCGAAATTGACAGATATGTCTCAGAGAGCTGAATATCGTCAAGATATCCTACCGTATCATCATCACATCCGACAAATGCGAAAGATGATGCCAGAACGGCGGTCAATAAATATTTAAGTTTCATATTATTCTGATATACGATTAGTTAAACATATATTTTATACCCACTGAAGCATACCAGCACTGACCGATTACCGGGTTGTAGACGAATGTCTTGACACCGTCTTTCACGTTCTCCGGAGTAGAGAATACCGGATATCCTTCGCTGTCGGTAGAATCGTATTTGAGAATACGACCCTCATTCAGATCGGTATTCATATACTTGGATACGCCCCACTTGGAGTTGAAGAGGTTAAGCAAGTTCTTTATGTCGAGGCTGAGCTGAAGAGTATTTGTGGTCTTGCCAGCTTTGATCTTGAAATCGTGCTTGTAACTGAAGTCAACTCTGTGAACCCATGGAGAGTAAACGCTATAAGCTTCTGCGTACTTGCCCTGGTGCTTGCTGAGATACTTGTCATTATGGACATAATTCATGAAGCGGTCGCGATCATTGTCTGAAACGAAGCGGAACTTATTTTCAGCAACTTCCTTATCTGTAGGGATATACAATGCATCATAAGCATAACCGTCACCATTCATATCATTTGCAAGCATATATGAATAGTTGTAGCCGCCTTTCCATGTTTCATAAATGAAGCTGAAGTGGTTTCCGCACTTGTCATGGTGAGTGAGAGATGCGATGAAACGGTCAGGTGTCACGTACTGTGAGTTATGGAGAGGAATGTTGTTAGGACCAGCAGATGTCGGAACATAAGTGAATGCAGACTCTGCGTTGGAACCTGGCATACCGGTAATCTCCTTGGAAGCTGTATGGGTATAAGCAGCCATAATGCTGAGATTCTCGATAGGACGCATGTTCACTGTAACATTGGCAGAATAGCCATATCCCTTGTGAGTGTTCTCGAGGACGAATGCCTTGGTTCCGCTTCTGAATGTTGAAGGGAAGATCGGACGGTTGTCAGCACCGTTCCATCTTGCGTATCCCTCAATAGGAATGATGCTCCAGTCAGACATCATGACGCCGTTCACTGTCTTGTTGTAGATACCCTCAGCAGTGATAGAGAATGGGAATGATGTAGGGAACTGATAGTCCACTGCCAATGAAGTCTTCCATACCTGAGGCATCTTGAACTTGCGGTCCACAGCAGAGATTGAAGAAGGAACGGTTCCCTTATCCGGAGAAATGTCTGACGGATAGCCGAGACCTACGAGTTTGTCGAGAAGAGCCTGGCCTGTAGCCTTACCGCCATTGGTAACGAGACCACCCTTGAACGCATCCATAGTGAATCCCTTCTTTTCGGCATTTTTGGCATTGATCTGAGCCTGATACTGTACCATACCTGAGTTTGTAGGCATGTTTGTGAAGAATACGAGAGGCAGACGACCTGAGAAGAGACCTGTACCTCCACGGACTGTGAGGGTCTTGTTCTTCAGTACGTCCCAAGTAAAGCCGACACGAGGTGAAACAGTAACCTTGCCTGAAGGCCACAAACCGGTATCGATATTGCGGACTTTGTTGTTGCTGTCGTAGTAGTCAATGGCCTTGATGGCATTGTTAGTCATAAGATCGCCATTGTCGAAGAACAAACCGTCGAAACGGATACCGTAGGTAAGTTTGAAGTTCTCTGTAGCACTCCACTCGTCCTGGGCATAGATACCGACTTTGTGGAACTGAACTCTTGCAGCCGGATTCTTTTCGCCGCCGTAACCATAGGTAAGGCAGACAACCTCAGGCGCAGCGCCATTGATGAAATCATCTACGCTAAGGTAACGGTAGTAACCTGTTCCGTTTCGCATGTAAGCATTGTCAGCCATCTGATACTCATAGTTCAGACCGGCAGTAATCTTGTGAGTTCCGAAATAGTATGTGAGGTCATCCTTCACGTTCGCAATCGTATTGTGGACTGCGTTGTTCCATGTGAAGAGCTCATATCCGAGAGAGATGTACGGTGTATTGGTTCCAGTACCGTCCATGATGTCGATGAAAGGGAACTCGCTTGAGTTTGTTCCTCTGACGTCATCAAGTTTGGAGAATGTCGCAAGGAACTGATTTGAAAGGTTGTCAGTAATGCGGCTGTTCAAATCCAATGACAATGAGTGAACCAGATTGTCCATAGAGTACATCGAGTTCGCATAAGACATTGAATAGAGGGACATACGGGCATATGCAGAACGTGTACCACCGTCCATAGAAGATGCGTTAGGAGCTGACCAAGATACGTTCTTGGTGAAGTTGTAACGAAGTGCAAGATGATTCTTGGAATTGATGTTCCAGTCGATTCTTGCGAGGAGCTTCATGTTGCTCTCGTCAGCAGGGAAACTTGTGAAAGAGCCTGTATCGTATCCGTATTTCTCCTTCACATGAGCAGAAACCTTTTCCATATCAGCTACAGTAGCGTATGAGAAGGATGCTGCTGCAGATGGCTCTACGGTTTCGTCAGCTCTTGCTCTCCATGTGTTCGCGATGGAAGGAATCTTCGAATATTCTGCATTGACGAAGAAGAAGAGTTTGTTCTTGACGATCGGTCCGCCGAGGGTCATACCGTAAGTGGTAGTTCTGTCTTTTTCACGGGCACTTGCAATCTGGGTTCCATCTATTGTATCACCACGCATGTTTTCATTGCGGTGATAGACGTAAGCCGAACCCTTGAAAGTGTTGGTACCAGACTTGGTGATGGCATTCACACCACCTCCGATGAAGTTGGTCTGACGCACATCGTACGGAGAAATAACCACCTGAAGTTCCTCGATAGCATCGATGGAAATAGGGTTACCGCCTCCAGGAAGCTTGGAATTGAGACCGAAGTTGTTGTTGAAGTTCGCACCGTCAACGGTAAAGTTGGCTGTACGTCCGTCAGTTCCGGCGAATGACATTCCGTTTCCACCATAAGGTGAAAGTCTGGTAACGTCTGACAAGCTTCTGCTCACAGTAGGCAATGATGTAATCTGGCTGCTGGTTATGTTTGTGGCAGCACCTGTTTTTTCACTGCTGAACTTGGATTTTGCAGTTCCGATGACAACTACCTGCTCAAGGAACTCTGTTGATTCTTTGAGAGTAGCGTTAAGGTTGTAAGTCTCAGCAAGCTGGAGTGTTACATCCTTGAAAACAATGGCATTGTAACCGACAGATGAGACCTCGACCTTATATGGGCCTCCGGCACGCATACCATTGATGGTATACTGTCCTCTCTGGTTAACAATAGCTCCGTAAACAGTTCCGGAAGGCTCATGAGTAGCTACTACAGCTGCTCCGACTGCCGGTTCTCCTTTTTCATCGGTGACACGACCACCCATTGAAGATGTTGTCACCTGCGCATAGGCTAGCGAACCTGCCAACATAGCGATGCCGGCAAGTAACAAATGCTTTAATGAATAATTCATAGAGGTAATTATTGTTATTATAGTTTGTATGCAAATTTAAGTTATTACTTACAAATATAAAACACTAAAACAATTAAAGTCGTGTTAATTACATATTTCCGTCTCTTTTTAAATACAATTTAAAGCGTTCAAATCACCGTTTGACCGATGCTGTTCCGACATATCGTCAGCAGAAGTTTTTTTTCTTTCGGAAAAAATATTTTGCTATTCGGAAATATCGGCTTACCTTTGCAGAACTGATGTGGAGAGATTTGCCTGCTTGCAACCACGTTAAAAAATGCTAAAATGTTGACAAACGGTGACCGCGTGGCGCGGAAACCACTTTTCATATCAATGTTTTGTGTTTTTGTTACGTCTCCACATCAGTGGGACGTTTTTTTGTGTCCGGACGACTGTCAGGAGCCGTGAAAAAGCATTGACGCAGATACCTGAACCACCTGCGCTGAAAGAATTTAAAAATATTGGATATGAACTACTTATTTACATCAGAGTCTGTTTCTGAGGGACATCCTGACAAGGTTGCCGACCAGATTTCAGACGCTATCCTGGACGAATTCCTGAGACAGGACGAAGATTCCAAAGTTGCCTGCGAGACTTTCTGCAGCACCGGCCTCGTAGTGGTAGGCGGTGAAGTGAGGGCGGAACACGCTTATGTGGATATCCAGTCCACAGTAAGGAAGGTCATCAACAATATCGGCTATGACAAGGCCGACTATATGTTCGACGGAAACTCCTGCGGTGTTCTTTCAGCTATTCACGAGCAGAGTGCAGACATAAACAGAGGTGTCGTGAGAGAGAATCCTGAAGATCAGGGCGCCGGAGACCAGGGCATGATGTTCGGTTACGCCTGCCGTGACACGGAAGAGTACATGCCGCTGCCGCTGGCTCTTTCACATCTGACACTCCAGATCCTGTCAGATATCAGAAAGAACAGCCACGACCTGATGCCATATCTCAGGCCTGACGCAAAATCCCAGTTCACCATCGAATATGACGAGCACAATCACCCTGTACGCGTCCACACTATCGTGGTTTCCACACAGCACGATGAATTCGTGGCACCGGAACTCGGAAATATGAAGTATAACGAGGCTGTGCGTCAGTTCGGCCAGGAGAGAGTGGACAAGGCGATGCACGACAAGATCGAAAAGGACGTAAGGGAAATCCTTCTGCCTAAGGTCATTGCCTCTCTCCCGGAAAAGACCGCGTCTCTGTTCAAGAATGATTTCATTCTTCATGTCAATCCTACGGGCAAATTCGTTATCGGAGGTCCTCACGGAGACACAGGTCTGACCGGCCGCAAAATCATTGTCGATACTTATGGCGGACGCGGTGCACACGGTGGCGGAGCATTCTCAGGAAAGGATCCGTCAAAGGTGGACAGGTCAGCAGCATACGCAGCAAGATACATCGCGAAGAACCTTGTCGCTGCCGGTGTAGCTGAAGAAGTTCTGGTCCAGCTGGCCTACGCTATCGGTGTCGCAAAACCAGTCAGCGTATTCGTAAACACCTATGGCACAGCAGCCAACGGGCTCACTGACGCAGCCATCGCGGAGAAGGTCAATGAAATTTTCGACTTGAGGCCTGCTAAAATCATTGAGAAATTCCAGCTCAAGAATCCTATCTACGAGCCGACCGCAAGTTATGGCCACGTAGGACGCAAGCCATACACCAAGGCCGTGAAAGTGGTACGTGACGGCAAACAGGTAGAGAAAGTTCTGCAGTTCTTCGGCTGGGAACTCCTCGACTCCGTACCGAAAGTAAAAGAGTCCTTCGGCCTGTAGTCTTCCTGCCGACAGAGAAGAACGACGACAACGTCGTAAGCGTCTCCGGTAAGCATCTCCGGTAAGCGGTAAGCGTCTCTGCGGTTACGTCGATACACGTGGCGCAGCGCGTAAAGCGTTAGCACTCAATAATATAGCCATTTTCAGAGTTGTGGTTTTGGCAACTCTGAAAATGGCTATATTATTGATATCCAATTACTTAAGTGATGCGCTTCATGAATCGTCCTGAAAAAAGTTTACCAAAAAAAGTAAACTTTTATGGAAGCTAAATGCTATCGGGCGATGCGGCGCGCCCAGGGAAAAATGCTGCGCGAGTACTTCTCGGGAGTGTCTGTAGAAAGCCGGTCAAGGAGGTATGGCTACAGCGAGATAAAAATCAAGACGATGGGCAGCGACTTTATACTCACACAAGAAAGGAAGACCTGTCATCCAGCCACCTCGCACCACAAAAGACTAAACATCCATGCAGACTTACGGAATGGACTTTGTCCGGAAGCCTCCGCCTTTTCACGGACAAGTTGTTCATTTTTAACAACTTATCCGTGAGACCCCACCTGTTTACGGACAAACCGAGCATTTTGAGTCAACTTTTTACAGTAATAAGGTTTATGGTGGCGAGCCAGACATCCTCACAGCGCAAAAAACTAAACATCCAAGCAGACTAGCCGAACAGCGGCGTTAGATACACATTCTCCCCTGCTCCGTAAATCTTCCTTATATTCGGATTACGAGCAAAGTTGCATCAGGCAAATTATTTAGCATCCTGGCAAACAAAGATGGCGGAGCACACCTTCAAGATAAGAGAATGGAAGAAATGTTGAGGCGCTGGTATCACTGGAACTTTATCTAAAGAAGAATCCCCTAAACCAACCACACCACCAGTTTCGACTTTTTCGCATATTTTCCAAACACTCCTGAAACGGTCGCAAAGTCGAAGAAATCATCGCTGGTTTCCTGCTTGATAGCGATTGCAATCTGAAACCAACACCAAGTCGAAAAAGAAGTCGCGGGATTGAGAGAGCTCCGCCACAGGTAAATTCCGGTAATTTCTGAACTAATGAGCATCCATACAAGCCTGCGAATATCTACATAACAAACTAACATCCAATCGATTATGTCAATTTAAAAGCAGAATGTAAATATGCTCATCCCCCTGTTTTTTTATGGGAGTGAGCATATTGATAAACAGGTTTAAATTCGTATAATAACTTATAATTCAATATGTTACAAGCGTTTTTACTATATTGGCGATATGCTCATTGGTTCGATAAAACCATTGCAAGCACCTTACCTGAAATGCTTTTTGTTTGCGCGCAGGAGCGAAAAATCATTCTCTCGTACCTAAATTTCATTTCAATCAACACATGAAAGCCGCAAAAGCCAGGTTACCCACTTTTTCACATAACCTGCATTTGGCTGCTCACGATATCTTCTTGACACTCTGTAATATACACCAAATCACGACATGCAGGTTGTTCGATTCAATCCAATTCTGTATTGCCTCATTCCTCGTAACTCACCGCATTTTTTGTGGCCCCTCTGCTATTCCTGATTATCGTTGTCTCACGGAATGGATTTTGTCCGTAAAACTCCGCCATCTCGAGGACAAGTTATTGATTTTGAATAACATATCCGTAAAACACTACCTGTTTGCGGACAAACTGAGCATCTATAGTAACCTTATTCAGCAATAAGAGTCGTGAGACACACAGGGCGGTCATCGCGGTGATGGCAAGCCGAGCAGCGGCATAGCCTGCGGCGAATTGCGAAGCACCCTGAGCAGAGCGGGCTTTTGCCGCTGTCCGGCTATTATCAACCATTCCGTCAGCGGAAATTCATAACCACGTCACTGACAACACATTGTCAAAAATTAAGAGATTTAAAATAAATTTTAAAGTTTAAAAAACGTAAAAATTTTAATTAACGGCCGCAAATCATTTACTTTTCGGAAAAATTTTGCATACTATTGTAGGGATTGTCGTTTAATATTTTCAATTTGACCGAAGCAG
>UMGH01073014.1_pt1 | contig 21138 bp, 15 predicted proteins | sample 1965231 | NCBI WGS metagenome assembly UMGH01 (sample SAMEA4836068, study PRJEB28245) | human gut metagenome | biome: gut microbiome; material: fecal sample | place: Denmark | collected 2008 | reverse complement strand
ATAAACGACAAAATTTATTTTTTGTCATCTACTAAAAAATTTATCACATGAAAAAGAATTTATTGATGACAGCAGCAATGACTGCAGTTCTTTTAACCGGCTGTTCTACTGATGAGGAAATCGCAAACATCGAAACTTCAGCCAAAAACGCCATCGGATTTAACATCGTTTCTAACGGAGCAGAAACAAAGGCAATAATACATAATAATGGTTCTACAAACTTCGACTTTGATGTGTTTGCTTTCAATCATGAAACGGGGGCTTTATTTATGGGGGATCAATCAAATGAATACTCTCACGATGGAGTAGAGATCATCTACAATGATGGAAAATGGGATTATAAAGATCCTGCCGATCTTGCTTACTGGCCTACAAACAGTTTGGATTTTTATGCAGTAAGTCCGGCAACCTTTGATTCGAATCTATCTACTCAACTTACTTGGTTAATTCACTCAAAAGAGCAAAAAATATCATACTCCACTATTGATGAATTTGGAAATAGTAAGGGCACCAAGAACCTTGATGTTATGTATGCAGTAGCAAAAAATCAGGTAAAAGGCACCAATAGTGGAGTTGTGAAACTAAATTTCAAACATACACTATCACAAGTCTTGTTTAGAGCTAAAGTTCAATATGAATCCATGGTTGTTACGATAAATGAGATGAAGGTCCATAACTTTGCTCATGGAGGAACCTTTACTATCCCGGAAGGAGAACCGGCTCAATCAAATTGGAGCGGAACAACAACTTGGGTAGGAGCTTATACCGTAAAGAAAGCAGGAACAGACATTACAGTTCCTACTGAGGGAAAAGACACGATATGGATTTCGACAGAAAGTGATCCAATGTTGTTCATTCCTCAACAATTAACAGCATGGGAAACAACTCCAGGAAATGCTGTTTCAAAAGAAACTGGAAACGAAAACGGACATAGCTATCTTGAAATAGTGATGAAATTAACTCAAAATGGGCAATATCTGATTGGTACTGAAAGTTCATATCAAAAGATATATGTACCTTTCACTAATGTCGATACTAATAATACTACAGGCTGGGAACCGGGCAAACGCTATATCTACACGCTGACATTCGGCGGTGGATATGATGATCAAGGTAAACCCATCTTGACTCCGATCACATTTGATGCGGAAGTAACAGGTTGGTCAGACGCTTCAGGATACAATATTCAGGTAAAATAATCCTTCCTATAAAAGAAGGAATCATCCTATAGAAACCGGATAGCTGTTTTAAAGGACGGCTATTCGGTTTGACTTTATACTACTGGACAAAACAACCATTCACATATCATACAATCTATGAAAAAGGGATTATTGGGAGTAGTTGCCTTGGCTACTCTTCTATTAGTCGGCTGCTCAGACGAGGAAATGGCAAACATCGAAACCGCTGCCCGGAATGCCATTGGTTTTAATGTGGCGGCAAGCAGTATGGAGACTAAAGCCACGCCCATTTTCAAATCTTCCGATCTGGAAAATACTGACTTAGACGTGTTTGCCTATTACTCCGAAAGCGGAGCTTTGTATATGGGGAATCAAGCAGGAAATGATGGAATAGACATCGTTTGCAAAAACTCAAAATGGGACTACAAAAACTCCCTCGATAAGGCTTACTGGCCGTCAAGAAAGCTAAATTTTTATGCCATCTGTCCCGCAACGATTGCCGAAGTAAATCGCAACAATTGCAACTGGCTTATTTCCGGACCTAAAGGCACCAATAAGGTCTTTTGCCGTTTGGTGGATGAATACAATCCCCAAAGAGAGGCAAACGAGACGTTCAACTATGACCTGATGTATGCAACAGCCTTTAATTATGACAAGAACACGAACGACTCGAAAGTAAAACTCACCTTCAAGCATGCACTGACACAAGTAATTTTCAAAGCCTTAACAGCCGACAGCACCATGATAGGCATTGTCCGGTCTCTAAAAATAAGGAATCTCAAAAACTGTGGCACTTTCACAATCCCGACAGAGCTGGCAGAAGGAAACAAAAATTATGCACGGAATCCAAAATCGTCGGATTGGACCTTAGCAGACTCTTATGACTCTTTCTCGGACTGTATTGAGAAAGATACCCTAATACACCATAAAGGTTCCGACCCGGTTCGTTTGTCCAATATATCCAAACCTCTGTTCGTGCTACCTCAAAAGTCAATCGCCTGGTCAACCACACCAGACCAACCGGTCTCTATCGCAAAGGCAGATGAAAACCATGAAACCTATTTGGAGATATCCATGAAGCTGATTGACGATGGGGAGTATCTGTTTGGTTCCGACACGGCATACCAAACCGTATATCTTCCGTTCAACACCATTCATATAGACAAAGACAATCATAAAGAGGGTTGGCAACCGGGCTATCGCTACGTTTACAGATTATACTTCGGTGGAGGTTATGATGCCGAGGGCTATCTTATCCGGAAAGGCAGCACAACGATTGACACAACCGTTGAAGAGTGGCAAGACGAGTAGAATGCATGGCAATCTCTGATTTCATTCGCTTGCGGAAATTAGGAGGAATACAGGGAAGCGATCGCCCTTTAAAAAAAGGGCTACTCGATCAGGAACGTGGCGAAGCTCACGAAAAGGGCCGTATCGACGATACAACAAGTGAAAAAAGACTTCATTAATAACTGATTATCGGAAAAAAGACCGTACTTTTGCAAAAAATACGAGTAAATACACGAAAACAAAAACGAGTATTTACACGTGGTTAAAAACGAGCGTTTACACGAAAATAATCAGGAATCTAAATAAAAACGGTTATGGCAACAATGGCGGAGAAAATGGCGGCTTCACTGGAGGAATTAAGAAAGTTACAGGAGAAAACCCGCCATGTCGTCCTGCAAGGAACGGTCGAGATAGGGAGGACGCTTATCACTCTCTCACGATCGAGGGATATAGGGTTTCTCCGGAACTGATCGAGAAAGTGCGTGCCGGAAGCTGGAAGCCAGAGGAAGAAGATAAGGAGCATAAAAATGCGCTGGTAGCACGTGGGTATTATCAGGCGTTCCGGGCCGTCAGGGCTGTTTTGGGACACTTCCTTTTCGTGTTCATTCACCCCTATATGGACGGGAACGGGAGAATGGGACGGTTCATTAATCTGGATTATCCTCTCCAAATCTGCATCATTTTGTAATTTAGTGATGCAGATTTATTATGCAACATATTGCATATATTTTATAGATATACCCTTATTGGGGTATATTGTTGTTTTATATCCATTTTTGGGTATATTTCTTGGCTGCGTGAAATAAAATTCATACTTTTGTTGTTGGAACAATAAACAACAATATGTTTGCGACAATTTCAGCAGATATAGTCTCTTCCACTTCGTTGTCAGTAGATGAAACTATTGGATTAAGACAAAGAATAGAATCATTGTTTGCCTTGCTTAAAGACAAATATCCTGATTTTAACGGTCGTCTAATCAAAGGCGACTATATTGAGTGTGTGATGCAAGATGTATCAAGTATATTCCGTGTGGCTCTTGTTATCAAATCTTGCATCAAGTCTTTCAACATAGCCGAAAATAAGAAGAGCGCAAAGAACTTTCAGGTATATGGCATTCGGATGGCCATAGGTATTGGAGATATGCGCATAGTGGATACGGAACAAGGCATTTGGGATGGAGAAGCCATTTATATGTCAGGGCGTGCCCTTGAAGGAATGAATGTTTTAAATAAAGGAACATTGTCAATTAAAACAAGTAAAAAGCAATTATCTTCTCCGTTACAGACCATCGCATTGCTGACCGATGCCATTGTAAATGACATGACCATACGCCAAAGCGAGGTCGTTTATTACAAGTTACTTGGATTTAAGGAAACTGATATTGCCCAAAAATTGGGAATATCGCAATCCGGCGTAAACAAAGCTTCATCGGCTACGAAATGGTATTGCATAGAAGAAGTCTTGAAATATTTTGAACAGATAAATTTTGATGAATTATGAATAGCTGGTTGCTTCTAAGTTTGCTGTTGGCCCATGTCATAGCCGACTTCTACCTGCAAAATGACAAATATTGCTCTCAGAAGGAAGAAAGGAAACTCAAAAGTTGGTTCCTGTATGTACATTCGCTCCTTGTAGGTGTTGTATCATGGGCATTTGTCCCCGTTTGTAATTTCGGACTTTACGCACTTGTCATTGCCCTGTCCCATCTGGCAATAGATATTGTAAAGGTGTATAGCCCCAAAGGGTTGTGGAGTTTCACCCTTGACCAGTTTGTCCATTTGACGGTATTGGTTGCGGTATCTTTTTCATTCAATACCACCACGGAATTACCTGTCCAATTAGCGGATTGCGCCGCAAACTTTTCCATTTCTTTGTCCATATTGGCGATATTGCTGTGCATCAAGCCTGCCAATATCCTGATTAAACTGATTTTGAAGAAATACCAAATCGGGGAAGCGCAATCCTGCGAGAATATCAAAAATGCCGGGGCGTTGATAGGAAATCTGGAACGTATCCTCACAATCGTATTTGTAATAATAGGCCAATACGAAGCAATTGGCTTTATTATAGCCGCTAAATCCATATTAAGGTTCAAAGATACGGATACCGCAAAAACCGAATATGTCCTTGCCGGAACATTCCTAAGTTTCGGAATAGCTTTGCTATGCGGACTGTTAGCCGCATGATGAGATGGAAGACCTCCAAAAGAAATACAACACGCTGGTCAAGAATTATAATATATTGCTTGCCGAAAACGAAGAGTTGAAGTCATAATCCTGAAAACAGAATGAATACAGAAAGTGATTAAATACGGATTAAAGTAAGAAAAAATACATCAATCCGTATTGACACTTAATAAATCCTCTCTTTATTCACTGGCTCCAACCGAACAAGTCGTTTTAATCGAATAATCCTTATCCAGTTTCTCCACTACAAAAGCTATTCTTTCTATATAAACTATCTCCGGTTCCGGATTACCAGAAACTACGTTTTCTGTATAAATAGAAAAATAAAGGATCTTTTCTTCCATATTTTTCACCAACGAAAATTCTCGCTTTTCATAGTCTCTAAAATCATAATAAGTACGGACCAGCAAAGTATATTTACTAAAATCTACTTTCAGATAATCCGGATAGGCTTGCAGGAAGGCTTCCGAAAAATAGTTTTTCACCTCATCTTCGGATTGAAAGGCTATTGCCTCCCAATTGATTTCATCGGCTGACACCAATTCACTACTATCCAACTGTGAACAATAAACCGGAAGTTCCTTCACTATCTCAATTCTTTCCGCATAGATAACAGGATCATGCTGACAACCCACCGTGGTTAACAGCACGCAACAAAAAAAAAATCAACCAATACATACACCGTTTCATCACATCACTCCTTTCTGTTTTAATATTGCTTTCAATGATAAAACGCCTTATATTCCAGATTATTGTATCCCGGTCAAAGATCTTGTTGATTACGAAATACTTTAGGCGAAACCCCATTCACCTTCTTAAAGAAACGTCCGAATACGCTTTGGGATGGAAAACCCAACCGATCACTGATTTGTTTAATACTCAATGTACTGTCTTTTAACAGGCTACGGGCATTGAAGGAGATGTATTCATCAATCCAGTCTGCACAGGTCTTTCCACTCTGCTCTTTGATGATAGACGACAAATATTTAGGACTAATACAAAGTTGGGAAGCATAAAAACCGGTATTCCTTTCTCTCAAATAGTTTTCTTCCAGTAACTGGAGGAACAAACGAAACAATTCTTCCTGACGGTTGTTAGTGGGAGTCGCAATAGCACGTTCTGATTCTTCATACAACTCATAATCTTTCAAAGTCAGGATTTCACAATATCGCTGAATTACTAACGGCTGTGTCTGATAAGCAGGAAGAGCCAGTTCATCTTTGGTCTGTTTATAAATCTTGAGGCTATCAGACAAGGCTTGTACGTTTCCCTGATGTTTGTAGAAACATTGACTGCGCTCTGATAAGCTAGTTTCAATACGTAGATTTCTCAGCATTTGGGTAATTTGATCAGTATGTATGGCGAATCCAAAATAAATCAGATCCGGAGAATTCTGGAGCAACCTGAAGATTGATCCCGGCATGATCGAGATAATTTGCCTCTCTTTCAAGACAATCATTTCATGGTTAACTTCCATTTCGAGTGTTCCCCGAACGATATGTATTGAAAGCAAATCATTGGTTTGAATCGGATCATCCGTCTTTTGCAAGTTTGTTGTTTTTTCTTCATCCAAATTATCAAAAAGCATGTATTGGTCTTTCAACACACCTTGGGTAAACTGATGTGGAATTTGTGAAATCTGTATTTGAACTATTTTCTTCTTTCGGTACATGGTGAATCGGAGAATTTAAGTCGTCTTTGCGAAGATAAGTTCATTTTCTCCAAAATGCAAATTATATCGGAAGATATGCACAATGATTGTGCATATTTTCCTCCAGTCATATATATCGTTTGGCGTACTTTTGCAGCACAAAAAAAGAGGTATTATTTATGAAAAAGAATGTAAGTATTTTCGTATTCATCGGCTTTTGCCTGTTATCTTGTCATCAAGATATAAAACAAAAGCCTGTATTACATCATGTAACATTAACGAGTCCTATTAAAAACGGAGATGTTACAACCAAGCATTTCTCCGGATTTGTCAAGGAATCAGAAGAAATCAGTGTTGGTTTCCGTGTAGGTGGTGTTATTGAAAAGCTAGCTGTAAAAGAAGGAGACTTCGTACGTCAAGGTCAAGTAATTGCTTCATTAGACAGCAAAGACTTTCAACTGAATCTGGATGCAGCCCAGATCCAATATGAACAGACGCAAAAGGAAGTTGGCCGTATGGAACGTATGTACCAGCAAAATGGTATGAGTGGGAATGATTATGAAAAGGCTTTGGCTGGGCTGGAACAACTACGTATTCAGTTAGAACAAAGCAAGCTGAATTGTGAATATACCGTGTTGAGAGCACCGGTGAGTGGTTATATCCAACAAGTAAATTTCCGGGCAGGCGAAATGATCGGAGCCGGAACAGCGGTTGTCACATTACTGGATGTAAATCATTTTGAGGTAGAGACCGACATTCCTGCGTCCTTGTATATCCGGCAAGCTGATTTTTCCGGCTTTGACTGTGTGTCTTCCCAATGGCCTGACAAACGATTTGACTTGAAATGGATCAGTATTAACCAAAAGGCCAACGGCAATCAGCTGTATAAAGTCAAATTTGCTTTACCACATGAGGCGCAATCGGTACTGACTGCTGGCATGAATGTAGAAGTAAATATCCACATCCAAAATAATGAAGCGGTACGAAATACATTCGTCGTTCCGGAAAGTTCAGTTTTCCAATCAGAAGGTGGCAATAGTTTTGTCTGGTTGTTCAATGCAGATTCGACTGTCAGTCGCCGGGAAGTTGTAGTGGATTGCATGCTTCCGGGTGGAGACTTGCAAATCCGTCAAGGGCTAAACGGAGATGAACGGATCGTGAAGGCTGGGGTGAAAGCTTTGGTTGAGCATGAAAAAGTAGGAGTTATAGAAACTCCGTCGGAAACCAATGTTGGAGGAATTATTTAATCAGAGAGGGCAAACCATGAAATTGAGTAAATACTTTATCAAACGACCAACTCTGTTCTGGTCGTTGATAGTGGCTATTATTCTTGGTGGAATTTATTCCTACAGCAAGATGCCGAAACTGGAAGATCCGGAAATCAGTATCAAACAGGCCAATGTTGTGGTGTTGTATCCGGGTGCTTCGGCTCATGAAGTAGAACTGGAAGCTGTCTCCGTATTGGAAGAAGCATTACGTTCCATGCCGGAGGTGAATTATATTTCAAGCGAATCGTCGAATGGCATGGGCCTGGTAACGGTAGAGATGAAAATGACAGTTCCAGAAAGCCAGGTACAACAATACTGGGATCTGTTACGCCGGAAAGTCAATGATGTCTCTGCTATGCTGCCCAGTGGTTGCAGCACACCGATGGTGATTGATGATGTATCGGATGTATATGGTATGTTCTATGCCTTAAAAGCCGATGGCTATGACAACCGTGAAATGACAACCTATGCAGAATACCTTCGTCGAAATCTGCTGGGAGTAAACGGTGTCAAGCGAGTCACTTTATTTGGCAACCGGGATGAATGTATCAACATTACATTGCCCAAAGAAAACCTGGCTCGTAACGGGATGACGGCAACTCAAATCATGACAGGCATCGATGCCGCCCACAAAACCGTAGAAGCCGGAAAATATGAAGCCGGAAATAACCGGATACAACTTCGGGTGAGTGAACAGCTAAAGGATGAAAAAGACATCGAGAATCTGCTGATCAAGACAATGACCGGCGAACAGATCAGACTAGGTGATATTGCTCAGGTAGAGCGTGGGTATTTGGAACCACAGAACAATGGATTTTGGGTAGATGGGAAGCCGGCAATTGCAATTCTGTTATCTACCGAACCCGGTGTCAACGTAACCGAAGTCGGGAAAAGGGTGGAAGCTCGTATGGCTGAACTGATGACGACTCTTCCTGCCGGTTTTGAATCGGAAAAGATTTTCTTTCAACCCGACAAGGTAAACAAGGCTATCGATTCCTTTTTAGTCAACCTGATCGAATCGGTTCTGATTGTTGTCTTTGCCTTAGTCTTTACCATGGGTTTCCGAAGTGGATTGATTATCGGCTCCGGCTTGATACTGACGATTGCAGCCTCTTTTCCGGTTCTGTTGATGTTGGGTACGACCTTACAACGTATTTCATTAGGAGCCTTTATCATTGCTATGGGAATGCTGGTAGATAATGCCATTGTCATCCTGGATGGTATCTTGATTGACAAACGTCGCGGACTGGCACCAAAGACGTATCTGTTCAATATCTGCCGGAAAACAGCCTGGCCTTTGTTGGGTGCAACGCTGATTGCTTCGTCCACCTTCTTATGTGTCTTTCTAGCGAAAGGTTCTGCCAGCGAATATGCTCACGACTTGTTTCTCGTCTTGTGTGTCAGTTTGCTGATCAGTTGGTTACTAGCGATGACACAAGTCCCTATGTTTGCCAAGAGTTTTCTGCCTCCGCGCATCAAAGAACATCCGCAAGGACAGGACGAAGTATTGAACAAGCCTATCCATCGTTTTGTCCGGAAAATGACGTCTTTTCTGGTAGATCATAAGAAAGTGACACTGGCCGTATCGGTTTCTTTATTGGTTTTGGCAGGCTGGTCATTCCGCTATGTGAAGAACTTGTATTTTCCCGACTTCGATTACAATCAGTTTGTTGTGGAATACTGGATGCCTTCGCAGACAAACCCGGAAAAAGTTCGCCACGACTTGCTGGAGATAACCGACCGACTGAAAGAGAAGTATCCACAGATACAACGGATTACAGCCAGTCAGGGTGGCGCTCCTGCCCGTTATTGTCTGGTTCGTCCGATGACCAATGGCGGAGATTGTTACGGAGAACTATTGGTAGACTGTGAAGATTTCAATACTTGCAGTGAGATTATTCCGAGTCTGAGGGCTTTCTTACGAGCTGAATATCCGGATGTTTATATCCGAACCCGGCGTTATAACTTCTCCATCAGTACGTCACATACCGTTGAAGTTCAGTTTAAAGGTCCGGACCCGGCAGTTCTGCGCCGCCTGAGTGCCCAAGCAGAACAGATCATGCGGGAAGCCCAATCGGTAGATCCGTATTCGGTTCAGAACAACTGGAAAGAACGAAACAAGAGTCTGGTGGCTTATTATCAGCAAATGGACGGACGCCGGACCGGTATTAACCGAAGTGATGTAGGGAATGCGTTAATGGCGGCAACAGATGGTTTGACAGTAGGAGCTTTACACGATAAAGATAAGATTGTCCGGATTAATCTGCAAATCCGGAATGCCGATGGCAGTAAGATCCAAGATCTGAATGATGTTCCTGTCTGGACCATGATGCCGAATGTCAATCTTTCGGATAATGACATGAAGGCTTTGCTCAGTGGTGGGATGAAGGCTTCGGATGTGGAAAACGAGCTATTCAAAAGTTCACCGCTGAGTAATGTAACGAAAGACTTGGATCTTGCCTGGGAAGAAGGAACAGTATATCGCTACGACTGTATGCGTGCCATCGAAGCGGAATGCGATCCGGATTACGATAATGGCTCTTCTCCGGTGAAAGTACAGAAGGAAATACAGGAAAAGATCGAGTCGATTCCATTACCTCCGGGATATTCGATGCGCTGGATGGGGGAAATCAAGCAGCAGACGGAGTCGAATGAAGCGTTGGCCGACTATTATCCGTTGACACTGATCATTGTCTTGACGGTCTTGTTGCTGCTCTTCAACGATTGGCGTAAGGTAATCCTGATTCTGATCTGCTTGCCTTTCGTGATCGTAGGTGTAGCTCCGGCTTTGATTGCCACCGGCTTGCCGTTTACCTTCATGGCAACCATCGGAATGGCCGGTTTGATGGGTATGATGATCAAGAACTCGATTGTACTGGTTGATGAAATCAATCGTTTGATGACGGAAGAAGGACTACATCCGTATCATGCCATCATCCAGGCAACGGTTGCCCGTGCCAACCCGGTAATTATGGCATCAGCTACAACGATTGTCGGTATGTTGCCCTTGGTTTCTGATCCGATGTACGGCTCTATGGCGGTATCTATCATGGCAGGTCTGACGATGGGTACGATCATTACCCTGATGTTATTACCCGTATTTTACGCAATATTCTTTAAAGTGACAAAACCTCAAACAGAGGAGTAATACAAACATGAAAAAGTTTCTTATATATATAATAGGTATAGGATGTTTCCTGTCTCCATTCCGCATGTGGGGACAAGCACGTTTGGAAATATCCAACGAAGTTTGTCGCCAGATGGCTTGCGAATCCAATAAGTCACTGCAAGTGGCAGACAACAATCAATTGAATGCAGAGATCGAGAAACAATTGGCTAAATCCAATTTCTTTCCGGATGTGAGCGGCATGGCCGGAACTTTCTACTCACCCAAGGAATACACCATTCAGGAAGGAGTCAATTTAAGCATGAAAGGTGTTTATCTGGCCGGCATATCTGTTTCCCAACCGATTTATACCGGTGGTAAGATACGGGCCGGTTACCAGTCGGCTCGAATCGGGGCAGAAATGAGCCAGTTGAACCGACAGAAAGAAACAGCCGATGTAGTAGCCGATGCCGACGAAGCCTACTGGCTGTATGTATCTGTTTGCCAAAAGGTAAAGTTGCTCGAAGATTATAAACGACAAATGGATGAGCTTTTACAACAGACACAGGTAAGCGTAGACGTGGAAATGGCGACCCGCAACGACTTGCTGACCATCGAAAGTGAAAAAAGCCAGATAGAATACCAGCTGAAACGGGCATTAACCGGGAAAGAACTCGCCCGATTGGCCTTGTGTCAAAAAATCGGCGTCCCGTTTGATACAGACGTTATCCCGACTGATACTACGATTGTGGTAGAAGAACTGACACCGGCCATCCTGGATTCCGACTTTTCTTCCCGTCCCGAATTAAAACTGTTGGAAAAAGACATCCAGTTGAAAGAACAAAACATCAAGATCTCCAGAGCCTCCTATCTACCATCCATCGGTTTTAGTGCCGGCTATTCTTATTACGGAGGCTTTAAAGTAGGAGATATAACAAACTCGGATGGCATGGGAACATTGATGCTTTCGGCCAGTATTCCAATTTATCACTTCGGAGAGAACTACAAGAAAATCAAGAAAGCCAAGGTAGAGGCAACCAATAGCCGTCTACTGTTCGAACACAACAAAGAGTTGATGGCCATCGAAGTAGAGCAGCAGAAGCGCAGCCTGATTGATGCCTATCAGCTGATTGAGACAGCCCAGAAAGCCTTTGCCCAAGCCCAAGAGGCGTTACGGATTACACGTTTGAATTATCAGGAACAAATGAAGACTCTGGTCGATTTGCTGGATGCACAAACACGCTGGCAGGAAGCCTACAGCCATCTCATCGAAGCACAAACCAATTACAAAATACAAGAAACGGCTTATCTCAAGTCGTTGGGGCGTTTATCGTGAGGTTGACAGAGAAAAGGTGTTGAGAATAAACGCAGCTACTTGATACCTCTTTTATCGCTCGCTCACCGGATGTGAATTTCGTGGGTAGCATTTTTCTGACTCCAGTGTTTCTTCTCAATGGAAACGCTGGAGTTTTTTCATGAGGAATATATACCCAAAATACAAAATCGGATACGTTGAATCATAAACCCCGTTACAAATTAATTTTTTGATATCTGTCAAAAAGCTTTTCTATATTCGTCAAAAAGCTTTTCTACTTATATAGAAAAGCTTTAGCACAACTGTCAAAAATATAAAAGAAAATGAGAATCGGGTTTCAATAGCCTACTGTCCGGATATAAAGCAGGAAGAAAAAGAAGATGATGAAAATTCGATTTTTATGGCTAAAGAACATTTTTTACCGCAAAATCGTCTATATTAAAAAAAAATTAGGGTATTTTTGTGAGCCCATTGTAAAGATGTGTCCGTTGATAAAAAGGCTGAGAAAGACAAAAATGTAGTTATCAATTTATTAATAAGTCTTAATCCGCACGATTTTATCACCTACAAGTTACAATGTAAAGAAAAATACTTTAGTTTTGCACCTTAATAATGAAAGGCTTATTGAAATGAAATAAAAAAGAATCATTATAACATTTTAAACTTACAGTAATTATGAACAAAAAGTTTTTATTGCCATTCTTTTTATTGGCAGCAATTCTGGCTTTTTCTTCTTGTTCTAACAAGTTGAAACCGCTGGCAGAAGAGTACATTAAGGCTGAGCCTCAACCTCTGGAAGCTATCGGTGGTAAAGTTCCTGTAACCATCAATGCCACTATCCCGGCTAAATGGTTTAACAAGAAAGCTGTTGTAACTATCACTCCGGTATTGCGTTATCAGGGTGGTGAAGCTTGGGGAACTGCTTACACTTACCAAGGTGAAAAAGTAAAAGGCAACAACCAGGTTATCCCTTACAAAGAAGGTGCAAACGTAACAATGAAATCTTCTTTCACTTACAAACCTGAAATGAAGAAATCTGAATTGTTCCTGACTTTCGATGCAAAGATCAAAAACAAAACAGTTAAATTGCCGGATGTAAAGATCGGTGAAGGCGTATTGGCTACTTCAGCTTTGGCTGATGCTGCTACTGCTAACGCTGCTATCGCAGCCGACAAATTCCAGCGTATCATCAAAGAAGCTCACGATGCAAGCATCATGTTCTTGATCCAGCAGGCTGAACTTCGTTCAAAAGAATTGAAGAAAGATGAAATCTCTGACTGGAAAGACTTGGTTAAGAACGCTGACGAAGCTCCTAACCAGAATGTAGCTATTGAAATCCAGGCTTATGCTTCTCCTGATGGTGGTGTTGAACTGAACACAGGTTTGGCTGAAAGACGTGAAAAGAATACAGACAAATATTTGGCTAAGGAATTGAAGAAGATGAAAGTTGACGTTCCTGTAGATGCTAAATATACGGCTCAGGACTGGGAAGGATTCCAGGAATTGGTTTCTAAATCAAACATCCAAGATAAGGATTTGGTTTTGCGCGTATTGTCTATGTATAGCGATCCAGAACAACGCGAACAGGAAATCAAGAACATCTCTTCTGTATTCAGCACATTGGCTGACGAAATCCTGCCGCAGTTGCGTCGTTCTCGTTTGGTAGCCAACATCGAAATCATCGGTAAGTCTGATGACGAAATCTCTGCTTTGGCTAAGAACGATCCGAAGGCTCTGAACGTAGAAGAAATTCTGTACGCTGCTACATTGACTAACAACGATGCTGAAAAGACAGCTATCTATAACAAAGCTTCTGAATTGTATCCGAACGACTATCGTACTTGGAACAACGTTGGTATGATGGCATTCCGCGCAGGTGATTTGGCTAAGGCTGAACAAATGTTCAACAAAGCTAACTCTGTTAAGAATAATCCGGAAGCTAACATGAACTTAGGTTTGATCGCTTTGACTAAGGGTGACCAAGCTAAGGCTCAGCAGTTGTTCGGTAGCGCTTCTGGTGTTGCTGAATTAAGCGAAGCTCTGGGTGTTCTGTACTTGGAACAAGGCGAATGGGCTAAGGCTGCTAATTCATTTGGTTCAGTTAAGTCTAACAACGCTGCTTTGGCTCAGATCTTGACAAAAGATTACAACAAAGCTTCTCAGACTTTGAACGCTGTTCCTAATCCTGATGCTATCACTTCTTACTTGAAGGCTATCGTTGCAGCTCGTACAAACGATGCTAACGGTGTAGTAAGCAACTTGAAGGCTGCTATCGCTAAAGATGGTTCTTTGAAGAAAGAAGCTGCTATCGATTTGGAATTTGCTAAATATGCAACAAACTCTGATTTCGCTGCATTGGTAAAATAATTGAGATTATTCAGTAATCATTTCATAGTAAAAGGTCCTTCTTTGGAGGGACCTTTTCTTGTATTTATATGACAACAAAAGAAGTAAAAGGACACGCCGCTATGTTTGGAGCGGAATTGATGTGGGGACTGATGGCTCCTGTTGGAAAGTTTGTTCTCTCGGGTGCGCTCTTGTCGCCTTTGGTTTTAACCGATTGCCGGATGTTCGGAGCTGCACTTCTGTTTTGGTTGGTTTCATTCTTTACCAAACAGGAACATGTCAACCATAAAGATATGCTTTCCCTATTCTTCGCTTCCATGCTGGGCATTGTTTTTAACCAGGGTTCGTATATCTTCGGTTTGAGCATGACCTCTCCTATCAATGCCTCGATTGTAACAACCAGTTCGCCGATACTGACGATGATCATTGCCGCCTTATATTTACGTGAACCGGTTACCGGCAAGAAACTGATTGGCGTATTCATGGGAGCAACCGGTGCATTGCTGCTTATCTTCAGCGGACAACAAATGCAAAATGCCAGCCAGTCAGGGAACATCTGGGGCGATTTACTTTGCCTGTTTGCCCAATTCTGTTTTGCCTGTTACCTGGTTTTCTACAAAGGACTGATCTCTCGCTACTCTCCTATCACCCTGATGAAATGGATGTTTACCTATGCTTCCGTTTGCATGATACCATTTTCGTACAACGAACTGGTAAAAACAGACTGGATGGCTATGGACTATAAACTGATAGGCGGTATCTTCATGGTTGTCTTCTGTGCAACCTTTATCAGCTACCTGTTGGTTCCTATCGGACAACGTACCTTACGTCCGACCGTAACCAGCATGTATAACTATGTACAGCCTATTGTAGCCAGTATCGTTGCGGTTATTTGGGGAATGGACCAGTTCAACCTGCTAAAGATAATTGCCGTAATTCTGGTCTTTACCGGTGTCTTTTTCGTTACGCAAAGCCGGAGCCGCGCCGACCTGGAAGCCTACGAGAAACAAAAGAAAGCAGTACCGGAAGAATAATCTTCCGGCTGCATCTTTAAAAGACGATTTTACGTGTAATGATCTGATCGCCCTGTTGGATGGAAAGTAAATATATTCCGCTTGAAATATGAGGATAACTCCAGGTTGATTGTGCCTCCTGAATCATCTGAGAGTCGATAACTTTCCCGGCGAAATCAACCAACCGATAATGCGCTCCTGAAGGATTTTCCGGAAAGATCAAATCAATTCTTTTATCTTTCCGCATCACATTCACCTGTATATCCAGTTCTGAAGCCAACAATTCATTACCGGTAGTTTTTGTATAATAAGAAACAACGGGATCGATAAACAAAGCCGTATTGAATCCAATACCTGAAGCTTGTGAAGCTTCTATCCATTCTTCTCCTTGCTTTATCCAGGCACTGTTTTGTGTCATTTCTCCTTTTTGAATATTATAGGTACAGAAATTAACCTCGTTGTTGATACGATATCCAACAAAGAAACTACGACCTGCCACTACAGGTGTATCAAATGCAATGAAATGTTCTTGCGAACGATACAATGGTTTACTTGTTTCTCCGGACGTACTGCCATCAGTATATTGTAAAATTGGATTGAATTTCTTCGTAGCAACCAATGTTTCCGGTTTATCTATACCCGTATACAGACAAATATCCACGTCTAATGTATTTCTTCCCGAGAAACTGGGAGTCACCAAATAGCAACCATACACATGTGCGGCAGCCGAAGTCGTATATTGCTCTGCGTATTCTTTTGTGGAACCGTTGAGACCAAACAAATAAGTCTCGTCAGACTGGCTTGTTTCAATCAGATCATATTTGCCGTTCTCTATTACAAGACTTAACCGAAAAGCCGGAGAAGCAGCATACGGATCCATTCCGTCACAAAGCCGGTCTGTTTGGTTCGGAGCCAACCAATGCTTCAACTGATGAGCACTTTCTTCATTGGCTTCCCACGAATAATATAAGGAGTAAAAATAGTCATTGTAAGGAAAATAACAGTAAGATCTGCCCCCGGTAAGCGCACCCAGAATGCGATTGTCTCCGTCTAGTAAAGGAGAACCGGACGAACCTCCGGCCGTACATCCTTGTATCCACTCCGGCACATGCCAGAAACTATTGGAAGCAAAATTGTATCTGCTATCCTTGAAACTATCCAATTGAACCTTTTCTGCCAGACTAAAACGCTTGGTTGCTCCTCCTGGATGCTGAATGCAGGCATAAGTACCCGAAGAAGAGGTTGTCGCATTCCAACCTGCATAGTAAGGACGATAATATAGGGGCGGCATTTCAGTCAATTCCAGCAAAGCCATATCCGTACTCTCGTTAATTGCCCGGCAATAAGTCGAGACCATCGACATCTCTTCCGTTCCCCGCATCGGAGATTCGCAACTCGGACTATTATAATTGAAGAAGGCAATAATCTTGCCGGCTATTTCTTCGTAATCCGGATTCTTCAAGGCAAAGTCTTCATTCAGGCAATGCGAAGCCGTCAATAAATAAGGTTTCCCGTCTTGATTTGTATTATTGATAAGTGATCCCGTACAATAATAGACACCATCCACGATGAGTTCAACCACACTCCGTCCGACTTCCTGATAAGGATCACCATCCGGCAAAGAACAGATCAAAGGAAGAATACAAGTATAGCCACTTGGTTCACTGGCAGGTTCAGCAACCCTTTGTATTGAACGGTAACCATGGTTTACTTCTCCTATTCTTAACTTTCCATGAAACGTACTGTTCGCCGGCTCCTGATATTCAATGATAAGTTCCTCTCCGTAAATAGGAGAAACAGGAAGTATCCGACGCTCGGAATTATTCTGACTGGTAAAACTACCTTTCACCTGTTTTTGTTCCGGATCATAGATGAAAAGACTTGCGCCTTCAGGCAATTCGTATTCCGTGAACAGAAGATTCAAAGAAACAGCACCGGCAGAACGAATTCCAAGTCTCCAAACACGTGTACCGTCAGCCAAAGTATAAGTTATACCAGCATTATCAGGCGTAAAACCAGTGATAAACTTATAGGCAAACCGATTGGAATTTCTCAATCCATTATATTCCATGGAATCCAAACGAAGTTGTTCCTGCAAATCAAAAGAAGGCATGGATTCAAATAAGTTTCCTTCTGCTGATCGCGTCAAGAGATAAGGTAATGGTTTCCCACCATGACTGATTTGAGCCAATACGGGAGTTATGAAAAGGCAAGATATAATACAAAAGAAAATAATAACGCTCTTCATGGATCATAAATTGATGTAAGAATGTAAACTGAATAACCTAAACAAAGATACAGCTTATTCCTATAAATAAAAAGTACGCCTTTCAACAAATGAATGGCGTACTTTTTAAGGAAGAAGAGCCTGATTTCAAATCATCATACCGGTCTCTTCTTATTTATTCCTCAGAGCGAGGATGTTTAACCCTGATTATGTTGACGCTCGGGACGCGGACCATGATTGTTGTTACGAGGTCCTCTTTCTTGGCGCTGCGCACGTTCACTTCTGGGAGCTCTTTCTTCAAAGCCTTCGGGTTTAGGCAGCAAAGCTTTGTGAGACAATTTGAATTTACCAGTCTTCGGATCGATATCCAACAGTTTCACTGTAATCGTATCACCTTCCTTCAAACCAGCTTGTTCAACTGTTTCCAAACGTCTCCAGCCAATTTCTGAGATGTGCAGCAAACCATCTTTACCCGGCATGAATTCTACGAAAGCACCATACGGCATGATAGAAGAAATCTTTCCTTCGTAAACTTCACCGATTTCCGGTACAGCAACAATTGACTTGATAGCACGCATAGCTGCATCAATCACTTCTTTGTTGCTAGCAGAGATTTCAACTTTACCAACGCCATCAACTTCTTCAATAGAAATAGTAGCACCCGTCTTTTCCTGAATACCCTGAATAATCTTACCGCCCGGGCCAATAATAGCACCGATAAATTCCTTAGCTACCGTCAATGTCTCGATACGCGGAGCATGAGGTTTCAAATCAGCACGTGTTTCCGGTTGAGCTTCTGTAATCTTATTCAAGATATACATACGGCCTTCACGAGCCTGCGCTAAAGCGTTTTCCAGAATTTCGTATGACAAACCGTCTACCTTGATATCCATCTGGGTAGCAGTAATACCATCTTTTGTACCTGTAACCTTGAAGTCCATATCTCCCAAGTGGTCTTCATCACCCAAGATATCTGACAAGATTGCATAATTAGTTCCGTGATTTTCTGAAATCAATCCCATAGCAATACCAGAAACCGGCTTCTTCATCGGTACACCGGCATCACGTAAAGCCAATGTTCCGGCACATACAGTTGCCATAGAAGAAGATCCATTTGATTCCAGGATATCAGACATAACACGAACAACATATGGATAGTCTTCTGGAATCATCCGTTTCAATGCACGCCAAGCCAAGTGACCATGACCAATCTCACGGCGACCAACGCCACGCTGTGCTTTCGCTTCTCCGGTAGAGAATGGAGGGAAATTATAGTGCAATAAGAAACGTTCTTTGTCGTGAACCAAAACATCGTCGATAATCTTCTCGTCATCTTTGGTTCCTAATGTTACAGTTGACAAAGACTGAGTCTCACCACGAGTAAAGATAGCTGAACCATGAGGGCCAGGCAAACAATCTGTTTCAATCCAGATCGGACGAATCTCTGTAGTCTTACGACCATCCAAACGTTTTCCTTCATCCAAGATAGCACGACGCATAGCTTCCTTCTCCACATCGTGATAGTAACGGTCGATCATACCGACTTTCTCTTCAGTCAGTTCTTCTTCCGTAAACTGAGACTTATATTCTTCAACGATTGCGTCGAAAGCTTCAGCACGCTGATGCTTGTCTGTACCTGAAGTTGCTACCGCATAAGCCTTAGCATAACATTTATCATGTACATCCTTACGCAAATCATCATCGTTTACTTCATGACAATATTCACGTTTTACAGTTTTACCACAAGCTTCCATCAATTCCATTTGAGCCTGGCACTGTACCTTGATTGCTTCGTGAGCTGCCTTGATAGCATCAAGCATTTCAGACTCCTGAACTTCGTTCATTTCGCCTTCCACCATCATGATGTTATCCAAAGTAGCACCTACCATAATATCGATGTCTGCTTTTTCCAACTGAGAGAATGTCGGGTTGATTACGAACTGGCCATCTACACGAGCAACGCGTACTTCTGAAATCGGGCCATTAAATGGAATATCCGAAACAGCCAATGCAGCTGAAGCGGCCAAACCTGCCAATGCATCCGGCATATCTTCGCCATCAGCAGAGAACAATATAATATTTACATAAACTTCTGCGTGGTAATTGTCGGGGAATAAAGGACGCAAAGCACGGTCAACCAAACGTGCTGTCAAGATTTCGTAGTCAGAAGCTTTTCCTTCTCGCTTAGTAAAACCTCCTGGAAAACGTCCGAAAGCGGAGAATTTCTCCTTATATTCTACTTGCAGTGGCATGAAATCAACTCCGGGATTGGCATCTTTAGCGGCACAAACAGTTGCCAGCAACACGGTATTGCCCATTCGGACGGTAACTGCACCGTCGGCTTGTTTGGCCAATTTTCCCGTCTCGATGGTGATGGTTCTTCCATCACTCAACTCGATTGTCTTGTTAATTGGATTAAGCATAATCTTATCTTATTTTTTCTCATCTATAAAATTGTCGCAAAGTTAATGAAAGTTTGCCGCTAACCGAATTAAAAAGCTATTAAATAATTGCCTGAATAGAACTTTTCCTATAAAAACTATATCTTTGTATATCCCGCTATTGGGGCAAAACATTTTAAAGAACCTTTTTCTATGAAAAATCAAGAAGAGCAAGAGACTCAAAAAAAGAAGAGCGTATTTATTAATCCCTTTGTGGATCGAGGTTTCAAGATCTTGTTTGGACAGGAATCGAGCAAGGAACTGTTAATCGAGTTGATCAATGATTTGTTGGAAGGTGAACACCATGTAGAAGATCTTTCTTATATGGATAAAGAAGATCCGAGCGAGACGACTGATGGTCGGGGTGTTATCTTTGACTTACTGTGTAAGGACCGGGACGGAACGATTTTTATCGTTGAGTTACAAAATGCCCGTCAGGATTATTTTTATGAGCGGGCATTGTATTATCTTTGCCGTATGATCGCCTCGCAAGGCGAGAAAGGCGAGTCTTGGAAGTTTAAACTTGTACCGGTTTATGGAATCTTCCTGCTGAATTTCAAGTCGAGCGAGACGGATAAAGTCCGTACCGACCTGGTGATAGCCGACCGTGAAACAGGTGAACAGAAAGGGCGTAACTTCCGAGAGATCTTCATTGAGTTTCCGTTGTTCAATAAAACGGAAGCCGAATGTGAAACCCCGTTGGATTACTGGTTATATAATTTGAAACATATGGAACAGTTGGAACATTTATCATTCAAAGGTCAGAAAGCCTTGTTTAACCGTCTGGAAGAGTTGGCACGTATTGCCAATATGAACAAGAAGGAACGGGCTGAATACGAGGCTGCCCTGAAAATATACCGGGACAATGAGAATGTTATGGACTATGCTGCTAAGACGGCAGAAAAAAAAGGATTAGAGAAGGGAATAGCAATTGGTGAAGAGAGAGGCTTGGAAAAAGGTCGAGTAGAAGGTATATTAACGACCGCCCGCCTGATGAAACAGAACGGTATTTCTTTTGAACAAATCAAATTATGTACAGGCCTATCTGACGAGGAAATCGAGAATTTATAAAAGGAATTATTGCTGTCCGGTAAAACTTAAACAAACATAATAA
>UMGH01053829.1_pt1 | contig 21194 bp, 11 predicted proteins | sample 1965231 | NCBI WGS metagenome assembly UMGH01 (sample SAMEA4836068, study PRJEB28245) | human gut metagenome | biome: gut microbiome; material: fecal sample | place: Denmark | collected 2008 | reverse complement strand
AATGAACCATATTAGTACTGATATATATAAATAATTTAGATTACTTACTTATAAAGCCATTCATGCATACCTTATACGGCAACATATATGCACTCAAACGATAGTAGCTAATATTAGCCAGCAATCGTTCGGCTTTCTTTTTGTTTCCTATAATCAAGCCTCGTGATTCAAGTAGTTTTAACTTGTTCTGAATAGTTGAGAGGTGGTTTATTGTATCTTGCCATTCTATTTTTTATTTGCTTGCAAAGTTAAATAAAAACACGGATTTGTTGAAGTTTTTATAAATGTTATCTCACTCCCCCCACCGAATATCCATAAAAATCATGCTGCGGAAACTTTTCACACCCAATATACAGCGTATCAAAAGCATCTGTGCCATCGGTGCGATGCTCCAACAAGTTCTCCTCTGATTCGGGATTTTTCTCTGTGGACTTGCTTTTTTGCGGAAGCTATTGCGTTCTCGATATACGCCAATACTTTGTATAACAAGGATAAGGTCATCATTGTTTAGACAATTGAAGTAAGGCATGAGCCGTTCTCAATTAGATTGCCTAATTCGCATTTTATAAATGTTACAATAATCTCATTTAATTGATGTCCCAATACCAATTGAGTAACACTCCTGTGTACCAACTATGTGAAACTCCAGTACCAACCTATTGAAACTCCAGTACCAATTAAACTGGTACTAAAGTGATACTGGGAATAAAAACACCAGAATCTGTCGAACAAAATAATTTATCTACCTTCAAACATTATCAAGAAGTACACTAAAAAAGGACTAAGTGACGTAGATATACAACTAAAAAGTGGTCAAAATGTATGCTTTGTAGTTCATTTATTCTTATAAAAACAAAAAATTAGGGTAAAACATTGCCGTGCTCGAAAACTTTTTGCACTTTTGTAGTTTTAAAAATAAAACCTTTTTATAATCGGCAACGATTAAACCATAAGAGAGGCAACTTGAAACGAGCTTATCAACTCATATAATATAACAACCTACTTAGACATTCACAAAATTATGGAACCTGCAAAAGGAAAGTTAGGTGTAATGTGCGTCGGTTTGGGCGCAGTTACCACTACCTTTATGACTGGTGTGCTCATGGCACGCAAAGGTTTGGCAAAGCCTGTTGGCTCAATGACTCAATACGATAAGATTCGCGTGGGTCGCGGCAAAGACAAGAAATACCTTCACTACGGCGAAATTGTTCCCCTTACTTCACTCAATGACATCGTGTTTGGTGCATGGGACGTTTATCCTGAAAATGCCTACGAAAGCGCTCTCAACGCTGAAGTGCTCCGCGATCGTGACATTGAGCCTGTTCGTGACGAACTCAAGGCTATTGTGCCTATGAAGGCTGCTTTCGACAAAAACTATGCAAAGCGCTTGGATGGCAACAACGTAAAAGACTGCGCTACACGTTGGGACATGATGGAAGCTGTGCGCGAAGATATCCGTCGCTTTAAGGCTGAAAACAACTGCGACCGCATCGTTGTTATTTGGGCTGCCTCAACTGAAATCTACGTTCCCGTTGACGAAAAGATTCACGGCACACTCGCTGCTCTTGAAGCTGCCATGAAGGCTGACGACCGCGAACACGTAGCTCCCTCTATGTGCTATGCCTATGCTGCCTTGGCTGAAGGTGCTCCTTTCATTATGGGTGCTCCTAACACAACAGTCGATATTCCCGCTATGTGGGAAATGGCTGAAAAGACCAAGATGCCTATTGCGGGTAAAGACTTTAAGACAGGTCAGACACTCGTTAAGTCGGGCTTTGCTCCTATCATCGGCACACGTTGCTTAGGTTTGAGCGGTTGGTTCTCTACCAACATCCTCGGTAACCGTGATGGTCTTGTACTCGATGAACCCGCTAACTTCCACACAAAGGAGGTTTCAAAACTTTCTACCCTCGAGAGCATCCTTGAAGGCGACAAGCAACCCGACCTCTACTCTGATTACTACCACAAGGTACGCATCAACTACTATCCGCCTCGCAACGATAATAAGGAAGGTTGGGACAACATCGACATCTTTGGTTGGATGGGCTATCCTATGCAGATTAAGATTAACTTCCTCTGCCGCGACTCTATCCTTGCTGCACCGCTCTTGCTCGACCTCGTGCTCCTTTCTGACCTTGCTGCACGCAAGGGACGTTATGGCACACAGCGCTTCCTGAGCTTCTTCCTCAAGAGTCCGATGCACGACTATACGCAAGGCGAAATTCCTATCAACCACCTCTTCCAGCAATATGTTATGCTGAAGAACGCTATCCGCGAAATGGGTGGCTATGAGGCTGACGAAGAAATTGATTAAAGAGTTATCGGTTTAACATAAATATTCCTAAAAACTCTGATATTTACTATGAAAAGCTTCACGCATAGTGCATTACTACACTTGTGCGTGGGGCTTTTTGTTCGTAGCACACGCAACACCTACTTAAAACTACACTTTTTCTATTCCACACAACTCTTCAATCGTGAAACGACTTTTCTTACTATTCATACTGCTATTAGTTAGCATCAGCGCTGCTCTTGCCCAAAAGAAGTTGGCTGGCTCTGTGGTCGACGCAAAGACTGGAGAGAAAATCCCCTTTGTTTACGTGGTATACGTTAATGGTGGGGGTACACAAACCGACCTCAATGGTAACTTTTCGTTGCCTTTTAAAGCAGGACGCTTACGTCTTTCGGTGCTTGGCTACGAAACCAAAACCGTTACGGTGAAAGAATGTGCCGACTCGTTAGTGTTTAAGCTCAAATCAATGGACCGCTCACTTAACACGGCTGAGGTTGTTGTAGGCAAAAAGGCTAAATACTCGCGCAAGAACAATCCTGCTGTCGAACTGATGCGCAAGGTAATTGCTGCTAAAAGGCAAAGCGACTTGCACCACCACGACTACTATAGCATTGACAAATACTCAAAAATAACCTTTGCATTTAACGAGGTTACTGACAAGATTTTTGAGGATGGCAAATTCAAGAAGTTTCCCTTCCTCAAAGACCATGTGGAAGTGTGCAATGAAACGGGTAAACTCATTTTGCCTATTTCGGTAGACGAAACCGTGACGCGCATGATTTACCGCAAAGACCCTAAAAGCGAGAAGAATATCATCCTGGGACAACGCTCGAATGGTATTAACGACTTGCTCAACACGGGCGACATTGTTACGACCATGCTGAAGGACTGCTTTACGGACGTAGACATTTATCAAGACGAGGTGCGACTGCTGCAATACCCATTTACAAGTCCTATTTCGTCGAGAACCGCCATTAGTTTTTATCGTTACTTTATTGTCGATACGCTACAAGTGTCTGGCAACAAGTGCATCCAAGTGGACTTTACGCCAAACAATGCGCAAGACTTTGGTTTCTCGGGCAGTCTCTACATCATGGCAGACAGCACCTACCGCGTACATAGTGTAGACATGGGCATCCCCGTGCGCAGTGATGTGAACTTTGTGGAGAGCATGCGCATTATGCAAGAGTTTAAGCAGCTGCCCACAGGCGAACAAGTGTTGGCAAAGGATGACATGTTGGTGCAAATAAAATTGGCTAAGTTCCTCAATAAGTTCCAAGTAAAACGTGCCACCGAATACTCCAACTTTAGCTTTGAACCTATCCCCGATAAGACCTTTAAGTTTAAGGGCGAAACACTCACTGCAGCCAATGCACAGATGCAAGATAAGGAGTTTTGGCAAACACACCGAGCAGATTCTCTAACCAAGAGCGAAAGTTCGATGAACCAACTCATTCACAAACTCGAACAAGTAAAGGGCTTTAAACCCGTGTTATGGATTGCCAAAGCCTTCATCGAGAACTTTGTAGAAACCACGGTAAATCCTGATAAGCCGTCGAAGGTGGATATCGGTCCGGTAAACACCATGATTACGCAAAACTTTGTTGACGGCTTGCGTCTGCGCCTTTCTGCACAAACCACAGCAAACTTTAATAAGCACCTTTTCTTAAAGGGATATGCAGCCTATGGTTTTAAAGACGAAAAATGGAAAGGCATGGGCGAGGTTACTTACTCGTTCAACAAAAAGGCTTACTTGCCACGCGAATTTCCGGTGAATAACCTCACCTTTAATTATACGCGCGATGTTATGTCGCCCTCCGATAAGTTTTTGCCTACTGATAAGGATAATGTGTTCACCTCATTTAAATGGAAGAAGGTTGACCACATGATGTATTTTGAGACCTACAAATTGCTATGGGACCGCGAGTGGGCTAATGGTTTGCGCTTTACGCTGCAAGCTCGCACCTCAAAAGATTCTCCTACGGCAAGCCTTTTCTACCAACCGCTTTGCTCAGAAGGAATTTCGCAAGATGCCTCACTCTACATGCCTTACATTCGTACATACGATGGCATGGTTGGTTTGCGTTTTCAACCAGGCGTTACGTGGATTAACACCAAGCAACGACGCATTGCCAGCAACAACGATGCTCCAATATTTACGCTTAACCACACAGCGGGTATGTATAACTTTGGCAAGGGTACCGACAACAACATGTATAACTTTACCGAAGCCAGCATTTACAAACGCTTTTGGTTAGCTTCGTGGGGTAAGATGGACGTTACGGTGAAAGGTGGTGTGCAATGGAACAAGGTTCCCTACCCCTTGCTCATTATGCCTGCTGCCAACCTCTCGTACATTATGGAGGATAACACATTCAACCTCATCGATAATATGGAGTTCTTGAACGACCGTTATGTATCGCTTATGTACTCGTGGGACTTGAATGGTAAGATTTTTAATCGTATTCCACTTATCAAAAAACTAAAGTGGCGCGAATACATTGGTTGCAATGTACTATGGGGTACGCTCACAAGCAAAAATAATCCCTACTTGGCAAAGAACGCTAACGACAGCCGTTTGCTCTACTTCCCAGGCAACTGGAAGCAAGAGGGCTTTGTAACGCAATCGCACATCATGAATAGCAAGCGCCCCTACGTTGAAGTAGTTGCGGGCATTCACAACATTTTCAAGATATTCCACATTGAATATGTACAACGCCTCAACTACATTGAGCCTGGCACACAAAAATGGGGTATTCGTGGCATGTTCCGCCTTACCTTCTAAAAAGAAATATGGATTTGCGCTTTGTATTTTTTTGAATTAAAAATGCAAAGCGCAAATCCATTTTTATGTGTTTATGTCCACACAGAACTCCAACAATTTTTTAAACACCTTCCATAAGAGGCATGGAAACAACTTAACGACATCTTATTAAAACCACATTTTACAAATGTATTAAAAAAAAATAATCTGATTTTTAATCAAAAAAACTTTGTTCTAAAATTTTAATACTAACTTTGCGCCATCATGAACTTCTCAATCATTAAAGAAGATGAAATAAAATTCATATATTATGATAAAACTCAACTACTTTAACTTGTGGCGGTCCGTGCTTGCATTGTGCATTGGGCTTTGCCTTGGCGTACCTATTCGTGCGCAATTTCAAGTACCAGAATTGGTTAGTGGCACGTATTACCGCATCAAAACGGCTGCTACAAGAAGCGATGCTCAAACGTATCCTTATTTGGCTGATGACAACAACTTTGTGCGTTGTCAGGCATTGTGCGAAACAGCTGGAGCTGAGGACGCACAGTTGTGGCTTGTTACCGCTGTAACGGGCAAAGACAACTTTTATGTGGTGCAAAACAAAAAGACAAAGAAGTATTTGCAACCCACGAACGATGATAAATCTCAGATTAGCATGGCAGATGCCGCAACCGAAGTTTACATTCCCAGAAACACAAAAACGGGAAGCAACCAACCTTGGTTCAACATCATGGCTGATGCAAACGCAACATACAGCTACAACTGGCGCAATGAAAAAGATGATGATCTCTACGTAAAAGGTTATCAACCCAACGATGGAAAGGATAAAGCCTTAACAGGTTCTGAATGGGCTTTTATTCGTAACGAATATACCGACAGCGAAATTAAGGATATGGTTGCTGCGGCAGGACAAGTAATGCCTGTTGCTGGCACCAATGTTTATCGCATCCTTAATTACTCAAGCAAATTCGCCAACAACGCCCTTGCTGAATACAACAACCTTTTAGGAAGCGTAACAAACACCACCGACGATTCACAATATTGGCAACTCGTGGCACAAAGCGATGGAAAAATTGCCTTGCAAAACCTTAAAACAGGTCACTACGTGCAGTCGCTCAACGGTGTAAAAGACCACCAATTCGCCATGGGTACTACTGCCTATGGTTTTGACATACGCAGAAATACCAACATCGTTAAAATTGCTTTTGACATTGCCGACACCGAAGATGCCGGAGGAAACATGTTGGCACTTAACTGTACGGATAAGACGAACGGAGCTATTTACAGTTGGACTTGCTGTGATGGTTCAAAGGACTTAAACTCGCTTTGGGTATTTTATGACGCAAAACTAAGCGAAAGCCAAATTGCTGCTATCAAAGCCAACCGAACTACTTATGAAAAAAATGACTATCTTGCCAAAATCTTAGCTGATGGTAAACTTCGCATTAAGTCGCGCCGTGCCATCGATTCAAAAGATCCAAAATTCAAGCCCTACGTAACAGATGTAACAGGGCTTGTGGGCTCTGATGAGAAGACATGTCGCATGCGCGAAAAAATGAGTTCAGAAGACGCCGACCGACAACTGTGGATTGCTGAAAAAAATGGAACGGGTTATACCTTCCGCAACTACAAAACGGGTAAATACCTTAACTATAATAATACGGGAGACGCCAGAGTCTTTTACATTCGCTACAATCCAGATAATACTGCCGACCAATATTATGTACACCTTTCTGAAAAGGATGATTTCTCAGACAAAGGCTTGCACTATCAGGTTGCTGGCGACATCGTAATGGATTGGAATGTGAACGCCCCTGACTACCAAGGTTGCGACTGGCTCTTAGAACCCGTAGACTTAACTGACGCTACTGTTAAACAACACTTTGACAGCCAAGCCAACCGCTTAAGCAATGTTGCAACTAACGAGTATATCGTGATTCGCGACAATTTCAACACCGTCATGACTGAAGATTATAGCGACGGCAGAGTAGCCACAGCCGAACGCAATGCTCAAAAATTCAACCAGTGTTGGAAGCTCGTTCCTGTTGAGGGTAAAGAGGGTTATTATCAAATTCAGAACGCGGTTACCAAGCACTACATCAATTTTGCAGACTATAATACTAAAACCTACGCAACTGAAAGCCCCACAGATGGTGGATTTAAAATAGCGGAAGTAAGCAACTATACGCGTTTCAGCACGTACTTTGAAATGCTTATAAACGAAAAACTTGGACACGCACTTCATAGTGCAAATTGGTGCAGTTCTGTGCTTGTGTGGAATAGTTATGCTAAGGGTAGCACAGCCTCTGTGTGGACATTTGAACACGCCAATATTACAGAAACAGACTTAAACGCTGCCATCCAGGACTATCACAACCTTCGCGAGGAATATAACGAAGCAGGAAACTATGCCACAGTTTTGTCACAGTTCTTTGAAGATGCTGCTTGCACCACCCTCAAAAGTGCATACAAGTCTGTAACAGACGATGCTTTGAAAACAGCCATGACCGAAAGTGGTATCAACTCTACCACCCTGCAAAACATGGCTATCAAGATAAAGAATAATAGTTGGGCAGAATGGGAAAAGATTTTCCGTGTACGCACAGTTGAACCCTACACCAATCCCGACACCTGGAATAATCTTCTTAAGATTGGCTACAATTACACACGCTTAAGCAATCCCACGGGTATTTGGAGCAACACCAACCAAATGCTTTATGTGTTTATTGGCGATGACATCCCCGAAGGAGCTTCTGTCAACTTGATTCAGGTGGCAAAAAGCGACAAACAAGGTGATAGCCAGCAGTTGCACAAGGGTATGAATGCTATTCTAACAAACAGCGAATGCGCCCTCTATATTAACTATGAGGTAAGCACAAGCGATGCTGCCGACTCTAAGAAATGGCGCGACTACCCCGACCTTTCTATTCACATTGAAGGAGGTGTAGTAGATGGCTATTTCGATGCAAACCGCGAAGGCATCAACACCAACGAGGCATGGAAACAGATGGTAGCTAAAGGCATGTTTAGCAAACCCTTTGCCATGATGAAGGGTCGCAACATCATTTACCAGATGAATAGCACCCTGACCAAGGAATACGTTCCCGAAAAGATGCGCGAAATTGTAGACTTCTGGGATTGGATGGTCGATGTGCAACACTCACTCATGGCGGTCAACGAATATAAAGACCGCTGGCACAGTGTGTTGGGCTTCTATTCATGTACCTACAACTTCATGTTTGCCTCAGGCTGTGGTACCTATTACAACGAAAGCACATTAAAAGATATTCTGGTTTACGACACCATGGCTGCTGGTGGTGGTTCACTTTGGGGACCTGCTCACGAGGTGGGACACATTCACCAAGGACTTATCAACATGATTGGTTGTACTGAAATCTCCAACAACCTCTTCTCGCAAGCAGTGGTTCACCTCAATGGTAAAACCTCTACCCGCCTCAATGGCCGTAAATTCAAGGATGTTGCCAATTTGTATGCAGCCAACACAAGCTGGCACGATTACAACCTATGGGATCGCAACACCATGTACCTTAAGCTCTACCTCTATTACGAGGTACAGGGCTTCCACCCTGGTTTGTTCCGCGAACTCTTCCGTGAATTGCGCAAAGACCCATTGAACCACAATAAAGGCAGCCAAAGCAATCCTATTCCTGCCTCTGAGGACTTCTTGAAGTTTGCGCTCAAAGTGAGCAGCATTGTGAAAGAAGACCTCACCGAGTTCTTCCAAGCTTTTGGTTTCTTTGTTCCCTTCGAAACACGTGTAATTGGTGACTATGGTGACTACTACACCTACTGCACACAGGAAATGATTGACGAAGCCAAAGCGCAGATGGCACAGTATAAGAAGCCCAAGGGCAACATTATGTTTGTAGAAAACCACATTAAGCATGAGCCTGCTATCGATCACAATGGCAACTACCTCTACAACACCGATGGCAGCCAAGTGCTCCGTACAGACTTTAGCGACACAGATGCTGTAGGCAAATGTGGTGACGTAGGTTCATACTCAGACTTTGCTACAGGTCATTATGCCAGTGGTTATACTTACACCATCAAAAACGACAGCATCCTTACAATGAAGGGTGAAGGAGCCGTAGGTTATAAGGTATACGACAATGAGGGAAACTTGCTCTACTTCTCGAACTGCAATACATTCACCTTGCCCCAAAGCGTTGTCAACAAATTGGCTGAAAGTGGCAAGAGCATGGTATTGAAGGTAGCACAACCCGATGGCACTGACGTAGTTCTGCCTAAGGCTGGTGCCACAGTCTACAAGTTAAAGGTGTACCATGCCAATGCCTTGAGCAGCGATAAGAGCAACACGGTTTACACAGATGGCACAGCGCAAACACTCCCCGTGCTGACCAACAACGCCATTGCCATTATTCAGCCCAACGCAAGCCGCAGCACATTGCCCACCACACTGACACAGGCCACAAACGTGGTGAATGGTGAGAACAACACAGCCTATAAGGTGGTGCTTACCGACAAGCAAGACTTCTACACACCAACAAACTTCACCGCACAAACGCTGACTTACCAGCGTGCTAACACAGCGGGTTACAACAGTGTGTGCTTGCCCTTTGCCATCCATGCCACCGACTTTGGTGCAGGTTCTAAGCTCGAAGCATACACACAAATGAATGAGTCGAAAGTAAACTTTACCACCATAACCGACAACAACGAGGCTGGACGCCCCTGCTTGGTTTACTGTCCTGCCGATGTTACAGAATGGAACATCGAAAAGACTGATGCCTATGTGGTAGCCAATCCATCTCCCTATGGCGATGGCAATGCCACACTCTATGGTGCATTTACAAACAACAACATTGGTGCTGGATGTTACAAACTCTCAACCGATGGCACTGCACTGGGCATTACCTCTGAAAAGGGTAAGGTTACAGCCTTCCGCTGCTACCTTAAGCCCACAGACATGAGCCAGGCACCGCAGAGATTGTTTGTGATACACGATGATGCTGCAACAACAGGCATAACAACATTGCCTATCGATGTAACAACGTCTGCCCCCATTTACGATCTGAGTGGCCGCCGCATGCAGCAACCCATCAAGCCCGGTCTCTACATTGTGAATGGTCAGAAAGTTATGGTAAAATAATCAGAATTCATCCTTAAAAATGAAGAAAACATATATTTCACCGCAAAGCGCCACAGTGCAGCTTTACCCTGCCCACATGTTGGCTGGAAGTCTACAAGTGGACAGAAACCTTGATGTAGACGAAAGCGATAAGTCTGCAGCTCGCGAATGGACGGACGAAAGCTTTGAATTTGATGAAGAATAAAGCTCTATCCATTCACTAACATACTTCAGGGTGGTTCTAAAATTCATTTTTTAGAACCACCCTTTGTTATAAGTAATGTTTTAAAAAAATGTGCAGAATTTAATCATAGCCTTGCCATCATTAAGGAGAGCTCGTTAAAAGTTGTGCAAGTTATTTTTTTGCATATTACTAAACCATGCTTCACGCGCCAGCCCAACCCCGGAAGGGGGTTTATTTATGGAAATTCAAAAATAAAAATTTATGGGAATTTGTGGCTCATTGATGAACATTTTTGACCAAGCCAAGCGCGAAGCGCAAATATAAATGTTTATGACCCTAAATAGTAGCGCATACGCCCAGTATGTAATACTTAATTCTGATGGACATTTTTGACAAAAAAAACAACAAACATTTATTACTAAAAAAACGACAGACAATAATTAAGCCCACAATAACCGCAAGTAAATTTGGCTTATCCAAAATAAAAGGTTACATTTGCACACGGAAATAGTTATTAAGGAGAAGTTGAAAGGATTCCTAAGCAAAAAGGCGCTGGAGTTCTTTCGGTTTTTTTTTGCAACCTCACCTTAGCCACTTCCTCATACCATAAAAAAATAATTAAAAAACATACAATATCCAATTCTATTATGGCTTACATGACACAAGAGGGCTACGACAAGATGGTAGCCCAGCTCCGTCACATGGAATCGATTGAGCGTCCTGCTGCCTCAGCTGCCATTGCAGAAGCTGCCGACAAGGGCGACCTTTCGGAAAATAGCGAATACGATGCAGCCAAGGAGAACCAATCGAAACTCGAAGGTCGCATTGCAGCATTAAAACTGGCGATTGCCGAAGCTAAAATTATCGACAAGTCGAAAATCAAAGCTGACACAGTGCAGATTCTTACTACCGTTGAGATGAAGAATGTAAAAAACGGCATGATAATGAAATACACCATCGTGAGCGAAAGCGAAGCAAACCTCCGCGAAGGTAAAATTTCGAGCACAACACCTATTGCCCAGGGGTTACTCGGCAAAAAGGTGGGCGACATTGTTGAAGTGAAGATTCCACAAGGCATTATTAGCCTCGAAATTCTTAACATCAGCATTTGAGATAATGAATAATGAACAATTAATAATGAATGATTGGGCGTCCTAAAAAGTTTTGACCACCAAGCATTAATTATTAATTGTTCATTTTTCATTACGCATTCACCAAGAATGTAATACTTAATACTTTATACTTAATACTTAAAACTCATGACTATCTTCTCAAAAATCATTGCGGGCGAAATTCCCTCATACAAGTGTGCCGAAAACGAACATTTCTATGCTTTTCTCGACATTAACCCCTTGGCACAGGGTCACACACTCGTAGTGCCTAAGCACGAAGTTGACTACATCTTCGACCTCTCAGACCAAGAATTGGCTGACATGGTAGTATTTGCTAAAAAAGTGGCACTTGCCATTCAGCGTGCTTTTCCTTGCCGCAAGGTGGGCATGGCAGTGCTCGGGCTTGAAGTGAACCACGCACACATCCACTTAGTACCTCTGCAAAGCGAAGGTGATATGGACTTCCGCAAAGAAAAATTACAACTCAGCCCCGAAGTCATGCAGCAAACAGCCGATAAAATTTTAGCTGCGATGTAACACACCCACTACATTAGTATTCCCTATTTCCCCTTGGTTTATATTTTGTAAAAGAAATATCTACCAAGGGATTTTTATTTTCCCTATACGCCTAATAAAAGCCGCCCAAAAATTGTTTCAACCAAAAGTTTTCCCTACATTTGCAAACACAAATTATCATTTCACGCTAATACCTCATGAGTATCAAATTACGTAACATTCTACTCGCTTCTGCACTTTTACCCATAGCAACTTGGGCGCAAAACGTTGACCGAAGCAAATATCCCGACTTTTCGGCAAAGCTTAACCCCGACCCACAACTTATGCATCCACGCAAAGTAAAGGGAAAGGCTGAAGCCGTACGCCCCGATCACGTAAATAATGCCGAATCGCGCCACTTTCCGCCCGTGTTTTATCAAGCTGGCGGATCGTGTGGCTCCGCTTCGCGCATTTGCTACATGTTTTCACACGAACTCAACTCATTCAGAGACCTCGATGGCAAAGACCCCAAAAACTACTACCCATCACACTTTGTGTGGCTACTCACCAATGGCAACTCGGGTAAAGACGATTTTGTGCAATTTGTAGGTGTACCCTCAGCCGCAAGCTATGGTGGACAAACTTACTCAAAGCTCTTTGGTAGTCAGGATGCCATTCAGCAAGACTTTGGTTGGATGTCTGGCTACGACAAGTGGTATGAGGGCATGTTCAACCGCATGCTTAAACCCACACATTTCACAAAAAGTGTGGGAACCGAAGAAGGACGCGAGGCAGTGAAGAACTACCTTTGGAACCACAACGGTGACCCCGACTTCCACTCGGGTGGTATTGTGGGCATTGGTTGCTCATCAAGAGCCATGGACTTTAAGGAGATTAAAGACACGCCCGCCAACAGAGATGCAGGCGTTGCAGGTAAAAAATACCTCATTCAGTGGGGACCCATTACCGACCACGCCATGACCATTGTGGGATATGACGACCGCATTGAATTCGACCTCAACGGAAACGGCATTTATGGCGAAGCCTCAGCCGACGAACGAGGTGCCTGGATTGTAATGAACTCATGGGGTGCCGATTGGCAAAACGGTGGAGCCGTGTATGTGCCTTATGCCTATGCAGGTCCTACATTTACCAATGGCAGATTCTCAGGCGACTGGTGGACCCCCGAAGTCTACACCGTACGTAAAAACTACCGTCCGCTGCGCACCATCAAAATCAAAATGGACTACTCGCACCGCTCTGAACTTTACATGATGGCAGGTGTAGCAAAGAACCTCAATGCTACCGAACCCGAATACACACAAGCATTCGACCACTTTAAGTATGCTGGCGATGGTAACTACGGTAACACCGACCCCGCACCAGCCATTCCTATGCAAGGACGTTGGGTTGACGGTAAGTTACACAATGAGCCTATGGAGTTTGGTTACGACCTCACCGACCTGAGCGACAACCTCGACCCCAACGAGCCCATGAAGTACTTCTATATTATAGAAACTAAAAACTCAGCCATTGGCTACGGACACATTTATAACGCCTCTATCTTAGACTACGAACAAGATGCGAAGGGACTTGAATTTCCCTTTGCTGTAGGTAAAGATGGGGTAACCGTTGAAAACCAAGGAAACCGCACCATCATCAGCGTTATTGTGCCAGGACGTGGCTTAAAAGCTCCGCAAAATGTGGTTATCGACAAGGGTCAACTTGTGTGGAGTGCGCCTGTAACAACAGCCTACACGCTGACAGGCTATAAGGTGTATAAAGACAACGAGGTAATTGCTACACTCGATGCAAAAGCCACAAGCTACACACTGCCCGAGGGCGCTGAAGGAGCCTACGCTCTACAAGCCATTTATGGTAAAAAAGTCTCTGGCAAAATCAGCGTTACCGTGCCCAGTGCAAACACCTCAGTCACCTGCTTACGACTCACCCACTCAGGATTTACCATTCCCGGTGTGTTCTCTAACAAATACGACAAGGCTACCATTGAATATTGGATTCGACCCATGTCACTCACCAATTGGAACCAAAGCGCAGGTCCTGGTTGGGGCAAATTTATGTTCCATGCCAATGCCGACGGAACATTTACCGCAGGTTGGGGACTCAACGACCGCCTCAATGCCAGGAACGCCTTGGTTACTAACAAGTGGCAACACGTGGCTTTAGTGGTTGATGGCAACCAAATGACAGCCTACATCGATGGTGTGAAAAAAGCTAACATCACCTCGCAAAGCTTTAGCGGCTTAGGCGGTTTTGGCGACCTCACATTTAGCAGCAATGGCAACAGCAATGACCAACACTGCTACTACCAAAACATCCGCATCTGGAAAACCGCACGCACAGCACAAGAGATTAAGGACAACTACAAGCGTCAATTTGCCGATGGCTTGTTGCCCGAAGACCTCATTGCTTACTATCCTGGCGACTTAATTAAAGTAAATGGCAACGAGGTGTTGCGCGATCACACCGCAGGTGCACACCATGCCACATTGGCTAACAGCAAGTATGGCAATGCTGGAGCCTATGCGCAAGAGCTTCCCTACGACACCAACACACAAATAAGCATTGCCCAACCGCAAGAGGGTGTAATGGCAGGACGCCCCACGACCTTCCACGCACAAGGCTCTACTAACATTGTGTCGTTGCACTGGACAGCCGCTGGAGCAGGCATTCAAAACCTGCCAGCCTCATCGCCCCTACTCACCTTTAACAAGAGTGGCGAGCAAAACATCTCAGTTGTGGCAACCGATGTAACAGGTAAAACCGTTACAGCCAACACCACCATCCATGTGGCTGAAAGCACTGCCCCCCAAGCAACCTTTACACGTAGCATCGAACAAGTAGGCACAGGCGACCGCATCACATTTACACCCACCGAGATTGTAGACGGTTGTCACTACAAATGGAGCATGCCTGGCGCATCCATCACATCGTCAACCCACACTTGCGTGGCAGTAAGCTATGCACATAGTGGCACATACGATGTAACACTCACCGTGACCGATGCACAAGGACACAGCCAAAGCAGCACACAAGCCATCCTTGTAACTGCCGTAGCTCCTAAAGCAGCATTCGATGTAAACCCTGCCGTAGTGATGAAGGGCGAAACAGTGAAACTCTCTAACCACTCGCTCTACAATCCCACAAAATGTCAGTGGACCTTGGTAAGCCCGCAAACAGCCATGCAGGGCGAAGGTTTCGACGTAAGCTTCAAACCAACTGTACCTGGCATTTACAACGTATCGCTCAAAGCAAGCAACGCTGCAGGCTATGGCGAGACCACACAAAACCACGCACTCGTGGTGTGCAATGCCGATAGCAAAACAGGTCTTAGCTTTGCACACGCTGCTGCAACACGTGTCACAGCCAACAAAGTGCCGTTTACAAAGGGTCAAAACTACTTTACCATTGATTGGTGGATGCGAACCAACGAACTCAAGACCCTATGCAACGGCATTGGCGAAAGCACCTCAACCTTCCAACTCCAAACAGCTCCCACAGGGCAGATGTTGGTATTCGTTGAAGGAAGCTGCGCCAAGTCGGTCGAAGGCTACGTCATTCCCAACGAATGGCACCACTATGCAGTGACCTACTACATGGGCATGGCAATCTTCTATCGCGATGGCATGATGATCAGTCGCAATGGCATGAACAAAAACGCATTGCCTGCGCTCAAAACCTTCAAATTAGGTAGCGACGATGCCCCCATGTGTGGCATTATCGATGAATTCCGTGTATGGGACAAGGATTTAGACGAAGCAACCATTCGCACCTACATCACCGAACCCATGGATGCAGCCAAAGTTCGTGCTGCCGAAGCCGAAGGCTTAAAACTCTACTACCAATTTAACCAAAATGGTGGCGACGTGAAGGACGCTACCTCTAACCAAAACACAGGAGTTCGCAGCGGATTTGGTCCTGACGGCGATGCCTTCTCCGACTCAAAGGGTGTGTTTGCACTCAACTTTGGTGGCGGTGCAACCGATGTTACGAGCAACTATCTCAAAAACACGAAAGAGCCATTCGAAAACACAGGCAAAATGTTTAGCGATGCTTACCAAGGTCGCTTCATGACCCTGAAGGATTGGAAACTCGAGAACATCAACGTATCCAAATACAACACAGGTGCTCACGTCGACATTGCGGGTGGCAGCGACTTTACCATCCGTACAGGCGACTTAGGCTTCGAGGCAGACCTTGAGAACCACAAGGTTTATCAAACCATCGAACTCCCGGCTGGTGCCTACATGTTTAGTGCAAACTATGGCAACTACGATGGCGACGCCGATAACTGCTACCTTGTTATAGGCAACGGCACAGGCTTGACCAACACGCAACAGCTCTCTGAGGCATTGGCTTACAAAGCCATGGAAAGTAAGGTAAACACCAATCAAAACGAGTTGTTCTTTGTATTGACAGAGCCCACCACCGTCAGCCTTGGCATCTTGGCAAACTTGGCAGGTCAGCAATGTCTCTCAATCAAGTCGTTTGTGCTTACGCAATATCCTCTCAGCCCCATGGAGGGTTTGGTTGATGCCATTGCAGATGCAACAATCGACACCCCAGCTTCAATCAACGCTCAAAAGCACATCTACGACCTCTCTGGTCGTAGGGTCAACATTCCAGGCAAGGGTGTTTACATCATTGGCGGAAAGAAAGTGGTTCGCTAAAATGCGCTGCATGCGCCAAAAGTTTTTTTAGCATGCAGAGCTTTAGCCCCCTAACAAACCACTAACACTCCCCTAACAATTAACGGCAAGTACGCTATTTTTAGCCTACTTGCCGTTTTTTTGCCCAATATAATTGTGTAATTAAAATAAAACTCGTATTTTTGCAAACGCAATCAGCCCCATGTGGTTACCCCCACACTGCTGAATTTGCCTGGACTTGTAGCTCAGTTGGTTAGAGCAACAGACTCATAATCTGGAGGTCCTAGGTTCAAGCCCTAGCTGGTCCACTTTGAAAATGAAGCAGTTACGAATTTCGTAGCTGCTTTTTTTGTAATTGCGTAAACAATGCGTAAACAAACTGTTTGAGTTGGGTGTGTTTACGCAATGATGCTCTGTGATATTCAGCAACCATATAATCAAAACAACAAGTCCCATCGACATATAGTATATATGCGGATGGGACTTTAATCGTTAAAGGTCAAATTCAAAAGTCTTGTTTGGCGCAAATAAAACTAAGCCTTCATAAGATGGATGTGCGGTGTCGTATTTGCCATAATAATCCGACTCATAAATTTTCATGCAGTATTTGCCTGATGCCACATTGCTGAGTTTGAAACTTACATCGTATCTGCAATAACAATCGGCTTCCACTGTCGGGTCTGGAGTATACGGCATCAACACTATGGCGATTTCTCCGTCATTAGCTTTTACAGACGGACGGAATTCGTTCACAATGCAATTAGCTTCAAGGTCTGTGAACTTGAAGGTTGCCACCCCATTCTTATCAACGGAAATAGACACTTGGGGCTTCTTTTCCATTTCACTTCTGTAATACTCAGGTCGACTCTCTTTTGCAGAGAAAGACCTTGTACACCCAGTATTAACGATGTCGCTCAGTCTCACAGGCTCTGTTACGTTTTGTTCAGACGAGCAAGAGGCCAACATGAGTGCTGATAAGACACATCCGAATAATGTTGTTCTCATAAATCTTCCATTTTATATTAAAGTTCGTATATTCTCTATCAAAGAGTAGGTGTGAGTTAGGTGTTCCAATGAAGATTGCACTCGCATAATCTTCTGAATGTCACGCAACGACAAATGTTCTTCTGGCTTTTGCCAAATGGAGCAATGCTTGCAGCGCGATTGGCATTTTGTCGTGGAATAAATCATCAACGTGCTCAGTTTCTTATGTTGAGGACGAAGGAGATTGTTGAGGTATAGCACCCCATTGCGCAGGTAATCTGTTGTCTTGTACATTTCGTTTTCAGAAACTTTTGTGCTTCTATCAATAAGAGGCGACAAAAGTTCAAAAGACTGCATGACGAGAGCATTACCATGTAAACCTAACGCCGAAAGGTATTGTGAAAGAGAACGGATGCTCAGTCCAAATTGTATGGATAGAGCTGCCGTTTGGCACATACCAGTTGAATGAAGGTTCAATATAGACACCCCACTTAGGAGCGAATTTATATTGCACTCCAATGCTTGTGCCAATGCTCCATTGCAGTGAAGGTGTGAAATGCCAATTATTCATATATGGCGTAGTATTTCCAACAATATACCTTTCGCTGGTTTTACCGTATATAGGTATATGCAAAGCACCACCAAGCGAAAAATAAACTGACCAGTTCTTGACATCAAGCCATTTATACGACACTTGCAAAGGTATTCCCAAATAATGCACCTTTTGGTTTCGATTGATGTAATATGCACCTTCGCCTAACGTGAAGTCGGACTTTAACAGAGAATACTGCAAGCCTGTTTCCAAGTTCCAATTATTCCCCAATGATTTTGTTACCGAGAGACCAAAGGTAACTGGCTTGTCGTGGTGTTCATGTTCCTCTATTTTCCCCTTATTATTTTGGGCAATATCCATCAGAGCTTTATCTTTCTTCGACATATCATCATGCGCATTCTGTTGCAGATATTGATAATAACTTTCCCAAGTTGAGAATGTTCCAGGGCCTGAAGGTTGAGGTCCATCATTATCACTACTAGCATTACCCACAAACAGCTTGTAAGCATTCTGAGCCAAAGCTGAGCCAAGAGAACCCGCTGCAAGCAACTGCCATTGATGCTTTTTGCTCGTTTGCTCATTGTCTGCAAGGTAATGCTCTGCCTCTATGCAAGGTTGTTTGCATGTATCTGGCAGAATGCTATCATTATTTTCTACAACCACCAACTTATGTTGTATGGAATCCTTTGGAGTATATATGCTATCATTTGATAGAATTTCCTCAGGAATAATGGATGATACCCCGTATTGATTACAGCGTATTTCTGCAACTGAATTTGCAGAAGCCACATTCGCTGCATTATTAGGGGCTTTGTTTTCTACTTGCCTAATTATATTTTTCTTTTCACTGGCTATATTGTTTTTTTGTATTTCCTCCTTACCTCTGTCTTTGAGCAAATATATGCCAAGAGGAGTGCATACCAATACAAATATAACAATCCCCATCCCCCTTCTGTTAATCATCTTACGCAACAAAGCCTTTGCCCTTGACAATTGAGAAGAAGAACTATGCGGCTCAATGCCCAATTTTTCGGCTATTTCTTGATGCGAATAACCTTCTATAACAGACATTCTAAACACTCGCCCATATCCTTTAGGCAATTGGTCTATCAACTCATGTATTTCCTTTTCTGCAAATAGCGAATCGGAGGATAATATACAACCTATCTCCAATTCTTCTTCCATCGTACTTGAAAAGGGAACAAATGGCATCTTTCGTTTCTGTGCCAGATGTTTCAAAGCAACATTCTTAGTAATTGTAGCCACCCATTCTCCAAACTTTGAAGTATCTCGGAGTTGGAAGAGAGAATAATAAGCACGAATAAACGCCATTTGGACGAGATCATTCACTATGTCCTCGTCCTCATTGGTTATGTTGACACATACATTTCTCATCATCGGAGCGTATGTTTCATATAATGTTTCCAGAGCTACATTGTCTCCCTCTTTTATTCGTTCTATCAGTTCTTCTATATCCATGTTTAGTACAAATGAATTTGCGCTTTCTATATTAAGATAATCCATTACGGAAAATGACTGCATGAATAATAGTTAATAAGATATAAATTACAAACCAATTTATTGTAGCTTAAAGATGGCAAATAAGATAAACGAAAGACATTATAGTACATGATTCCTTGTGCGGAAAAAGTGGCAATATTGCATAAAAATCCGTGCAAAGATATTTACCGTACGCTTTACTTGATTATCACCATAATTGAATATTACGCAAAGTATTTTGTTGAATATTCCTACTTTTGCTGCTATTTATTCAAATATCCCACATCGATATTGTATCTTTGCAGAAATTATTAGTCTTATGGAAGATAAAGATTTCAATCGTATAAAGGTTGTTCTCGTTGAGCACAAGAGAACAGCCCGATAGCTATCAGAAGCATTAGGCAAAGATCCTGCAACTGTCAGCAAGTGGTGTACCAACACTACACAACCATCACTTGAAACCCTATTCAAGATTTCAGAAATATTGCAAGTACCTGTACTGGAACTTATCAAGAAACAGAATATATAGAATATGACCGAACAAGAATTACAACAATATCTGCTTTCCAAATATCCAAAGGAAAACGAGGAGTGTGAATGGAAAGAATTCAAGAACATGAAGAATGACTTCAACGGCAAAGAGAAGGATGATGTCATTTCTTATGTTTCCGCCTTGTCGAATATGGAAGGCAGACATTGGGTTATCGGTGTTGTTGACAATACTTTGGAGATTGTCGGTACTAACACATACAACTACGACAGACAAAAAGGCAAAGCTCAGAATGACAGATTTGTGCGCCAACTTACCATCTGAAGGATTGCTGGTTGAAGAATTCATCACGGACGACTCGCACAAGACGGTATGGGTAATTCATATTCCAAAACACATGAGATGCTATCATGCTTACTCGTGAAGGCTATAAGCGACGCTATCCAAAGTTTGCAAAGGAGTGTGACTCTTGGAGTGATAAAGTGTTTCTTGACAAAGCGTGTTTGACCATAGACGGAAATATTACGAAAGCCACACTATTACTTGTCGGCAAAGAAGAAAAAGCACATAAGCTCAATCACATTGCGCAGATTGTTTGGAAATGCTTTCAAGACGGACAAACCTTTGGTGACATCTACACTATACCTTTCAAACGAACCACAAGTGAGTTGCTGAATAGGATAAGAAACTATCGGTTCAAAATATATCCAAGAAACTCGCTTATCCCTGCCGAAGTATGGAAATATGACATAGAGAGTATCCTTGAGGGGCTTCACAACTCTATAGCTCATCAAAAATACGAAAGTGGAGCACGAATCATCGTCACGGAAGATAAGGACAAACTGACATTCCAAAATGATGGTTACTTTTATGAGGGAAACTATAGTCAATACATCACAGGCGAAAAAACACCAAGGCACTATCGCAACCCTGCACTGGTAAAAGCTATGGTGGACATCAAGATGATTGATACTCAGGGTTATGGAATTCATAAGATGTTTGTGAGCCAAAAGGAACGCTATCTGCCAATGCC
>UMGH01032798.1_pt1 | contig 21310 bp, 16 predicted proteins | sample 1965231 | NCBI WGS metagenome assembly UMGH01 (sample SAMEA4836068, study PRJEB28245) | human gut metagenome | biome: gut microbiome; material: fecal sample | place: Denmark | collected 2008 | reverse complement strand
TGCACGTTCCGCATACTCTGGTTTATTCTTTCGTCCATCAGCCAGTTTCTCCCAGCCTCTCTTGGTGTTTGACTTCACAAAGTTCATTGCTTCACGGAGCAGCATGAGGACATTGCCTGTATACTCTGCATCATTGATGGCGTCGCCCTTTTCCGTTCCATCCCATCGGGTACAATAAAGACGGGATTGCCATAAAGGACAATCATCGGCAAACAGTGCTCCTGCATTCGTAAGGGTACCTGCAACTGTTACCAGCCCAAACGATAATAGATACTTCTTGTCCCATTCTTGCTTGGTGCGGTCTTTGAAAGTATTCGCTAATATCGTGAAAGCATAGTCTTCAGATTTATAATCCGTGTGAAGGGAATCATAGGTTTTATTAGAACCTTTCAGTACCAAGCGAACCATCTGCTCTGCTGTGGCAGGTGCGCTTTCATCACCGATGCGAACAAAGGCAATACGCTGACCATCTCCAACATAGTAATATGGAGTGTAATGCCCTGAATTGACTTTGAGTTGCAAGATATGCAAACCATCTATAGCATGTGGAATCATTTCCACCTCTGGCAAGGGATCCATATAGTCACGAATCTTACTACTGATAGCTTCGCAAACATGCTGCACATCTTCAAGTCCTTTGACGATGCCATCATTATCAATGCCAAAGAAAATGGACCAGCCCAAGCCATTGGCAAAAGCGCTTACGCTTTTCAGCCAACTCTTAGGTTTCTTCTCTTCAAGCATCACCTTGAAATCGTATGCGGTACATTCTGCTATCAAAGTATTTAATTCCATTTTATAAAAAAATCTCGTTTTAATGAAAAAATGCATGCCGGTTAATCTCAATTACGCTATTAGGGATTTTAATTGATTTCAGACTGGTGCAGCCATAAAATGCACTTTCTCCAATCGTTGTTACACTATCAGGAATCTCTATTGATTCCAGACAGGTGCTGTCGAAAAATGCATGCTCAAGCTCCGTTGCTCCATCAGGAATTATTCCTTTTCCGCCTATTACTTCCAAGTGTCCCATAAGCTGTCAGATTATTATTTGTCCATAAAAATAAAATAATTGTGCTTGACAACATTCCAAGTTAAGCACAATTCAATTAAATAGCAAATTTAGTCTATTGATTTAAATCACAATAAACCAGCAGCGCTGACCAGAACTACCTGAGCGTCCAACTGCCGTCAGGAGTCACGTTCAGGTAATGCTTGTTCTCGCCTTTCACGTGCATCTCCGCATCCAAGTCGTAGGTGTCGTATGACTCCTGGATATAGCGTATGACCGTCTCCTTTTTGATGATTGACTGCAGCTCAGCATTGTTCCATCTCTCGTAGTGATGTCCCGCGTAAGGGCCAGAAGGTTATTACGTTACAAGTGTAAATGACGTCCTGGGCAAGATCAGGCGATAGACATGAGCCGCGGCTTCCCTCGCTTGATCCGAAGGACAGACTGCTATTTGTCCAAAACTTACAACTTGAAATACTTGCAAGCCATCATCCTCAGCTGTTCGTCGGTAATGTTTGAGACGCCTGCTTTCTTTATCAGAGAGAACTCCTCTTTGTTCTTGCTGATGACAAACTTGCGCTCGCATCCGTCAATTACGGCATACAAATGATAGTTGCCTTTGTAGGTCTCTTCCAGTCGAATATCCTTGAGCTCATGCCCGTTGATTATGACTGGAGCGCGATTCTCATCTTCATCCCACTCTCCCCATGCTCTCAAATGCTCAATAATCGTACTCTCGATACGACCGATCCATTCTTCTGCTACGCCATTTTTTAATGCTACGGTTCGGAAGTTCTTCAGTGAAGATGCGACATCGCGAATGACGGCATCGGGCCTGCGGATGCCGTTGTCGCGGGCGAAATCAATGATGTCTCCACGGGTGAAACCGCTAAGTTTCGCGCGTATAAACATACAATGCTCCTCATTCGGCAGATATCCGCCCCTGTTTATGACGTATGTGATGTCGTATGCCGGAGATAATCTCCACGAACCGTCTTCGGTCATTGTGAATGAGAAATTCTTGTTGTGGTCGTCAGTGTTGTTCGCAAGGACATTGAACACCATTCTGCGGAAAACCTCTTGGCAATCGGCCTCCGGAAGGTGTAGCTTGCGACAAGTCGCTATCAGCTGCTCATAACTGTCGGCATCGGGGTTTATTGCTGCCAATGTTTGAGTGTGTACCTTCTTGCTCCCTTCGCGATCGAAGCGTTCGGTCAGGAAATGATTGTTTCCCTCGGCAGAATACAACTCCGAAGGCATCATGCGGACGCCGGCCATTCCGGCCAATTCATAATAAGTCATTTCCAATTCCGCTGAACTGTACTCGGAATTCCCGAACTTCAGCAGGTAATAGCCGAAATCCTCCATTCCGGAAATCTGTCCGCTGCGGATTTCTCCTGTCTTCCGGTTGATGGCAATGATTGCCTTCGGCTGCCGCCCTCCTGCGGAAGTCCCTACTGTCAATAAGGACTGCATGGTGATGGATTCTTCCGGAAGGATTCTGGCATTCTCCCTTTCCGCAAAGATGCGCTCGGCCAAGTCGGCCAATGATTTTATGTCAATCTTGTCTGATTTCCGCTCAAGAGGCACTTCCGGCAGGAATTCCAATGCTCCCATCCCGCGTCTGCCGATAAATGCCAATTTGTCAAGCGGATTGATGTCCGCACCTGAAAGCCGGTTCTGCTGGCTCCATAGCTCGAACAACTGATTGCCCCAGGCATCGGGTAAGGAATCTGCGACAAATGCCGGAAGCTTCTGATAGATCTTTTCGCTTTCGCCCCATATCGGTGTCAATGCCCCAACGCTGTCAATAGGCGCTGAAATCGGTGATATGTTCAGGCCTCTCTTGACGAATTCAGGGTTGTATGTAAAATAAGCCAGGCGCCGCCGGTCGTCCCACGACAGCCTGCCTATTTCCTCATTCCAGAGTATCACTTTCAATGTCTTCAGCATATTCCTGTATTATTTTGAATGGCGGATGCGTTGTGCTTTTTTCTCATTTTTACGTATCAGATATGGCGACTCGGGAAGTTCCGGAAGAAGGTTGTCCATGGCATTGATCTGACCTATGGCTTTCATCAGGAGGATGAAAGTCGACAGTGTCAGGTTGTCCGCCACTCCGCTCTCGAATTTGTGGATGGTGGTCAATCCGATGCCGGACTGCTCCGCCACATCTTTTTGTGTAAGCCCGCAGCGCATCCTGTAATCCTTGAAACGCGTGCCCATCAATCGGACAATTTCCGGTGTCGAATATTCATATAAATCAGCCATTGTCATTTCTTTATTTAACTATCATTATATTGATGGATATGTTGTTATTTAGCCTTTTATCTTCACGAAAGTGATAGTTATAACTGCAAAAATATGAATTAAAACCAATAAAACAAACAGTACAATGAAATTGGACATCTTTTTCGCCAAGAAGGGCGCTTGGCATTGATGTGCTTAAGCGGAAAATTGCAATAGCGACAGGAATCCCCACTACGAAACAGGGGATTGAAAAGAAGATCGGCAAAACTGTCATTAAGGGAGTGAAGTCTATCTTTGATAAATGACCGGATAACCCACTTTGAATCAAACGAATAAACTTGATTCGGTAAAATCAAACAATTCAGATGGAAACTGCACGAGTATATGCATTACACGATACTGACTCCCGTGCCGCATTTCCGGTTATACGACAAGGTTTATGGGAACGGCCGGCAGCCTGAGAAATTCAATTGGAAGAAAATGTTTTATCTCAATCCTGACGAATACCTGAGAAGCAAATAACATTGGCAATCAAGGCTATTCATTTGATTTGCAGAAATCAAAGACTGATATTTGATTTTTAATTTGATTGCTGTATAAGCTGGATACGTTCTATGACGGGAAACGCTGCGAGTTCACATTGTCGGCAATTGCGGACAAAACTCTTCAGTAGAGACGCCTATTTGACAATTCCTTCGCTGTCAATGAGGTATCCCTCAGTCGGGGCGTCTTTCAAGGTCTGGAAATTATGCGTTTCATCACGGAGGATGCCGCCCTTGCCGTTTCCTGACGTTCCGCTGTTGGTCTTGATGTAATCACCGCAGATGGCGAAGTCCCAATCAGTACGCTCCGCCCATGCCTTGTCCTCTTCCTCGGACAGGAAGGTGCTGGAGCCTACCGTTTCACCGTCCTTGATCGAGAAATATACCCATTTGCCTTCCTCAAGGCCGTGGATGGTCACTTCTGTCGAGATGGCCGGCACTTTGCCTTCGCCCTGTTTACATGCGCAGCACAGACAGAGTATTAACAATATTATAACTGTCTTTTTCATTTCTATTCAAGTTTAAGACTTCCGTCCGGAGCATAGACATATTTCAGTTTGATGGTGCCGTCCTGACGATTGTAGTCGGAGAATCTCATCTTCACATACTTGCCGTCGGCGGTCCTCAATACGAGTGGCGCTGCTGCAGGCTGTCCGGAAGAATTCAGCCATTTGACCTTCGAGTAGGAAGTTGTCTTCGCTGCTACAGTTTCAATGCTGAACATGTTTTCGCCGCTCTTGATCTCCTTGCCGGCGATGTCCTTGCAAACGTAAACCTTTGGAGATGAAGCATCTTCACGATAGTCATATACGGAGAATGCAAGCATCTTTCCGCTTCCCAGTTCTCTGCCCCGCTTGTTCCGGTTTACCGTCAGGAAGAACTTCGGCTCCTCGGAGTCATGGATATTGGCCACATAAGAACTGAAGTCGAAAGCGAACTCGATTTCTGAACTGCCGCTACTTCCCTGCATAGGATAGTCTCCGCCCTGGTAATTGGCTATCGGCACAAGATAATCATGGACAGGCATATTGTCCGAAGCCTTGTTGGAAACGCCGATTCTGAAGGAAAGGTCATTTCTGGACGTGTAGTTAAGTTTCACGCGGAACACCACCTTTGGTTCACGGTATTCCACATCAGTCCCGCACATGTCGCGGCTCAGTTCACTGTTCGTCCTGTCACTCTGCTCCCAGAAATAATACGGCAGATAGTAACGTCCTTTGTCATGAGCGAAATGATTTTCTCCCCAGGTGTTGCATACGATGAACGCACCCTTGGTAAGAGTTCCGTCAGGGGCCGTGAATTCCACGAGGTCATCGTAGCCCACGATCGTCATGGCATGTGCTCCGTCAGGTGCAAGCTGAGTAAGCAGCGCCTTGTACCCAGTGACGGACGGTCCGGTATAGTTGGTGTTGATTTTCCATCCGCTTGAGCGTGAAGAGAATGTCACTATGCCGCCAGGTCTTCCCGGTTCTCCACGATTCCACAGATAGCGGCGGACTTCATCGATTCCGGCACGGTCTATAACCTCGAACGTGCGGATCTTGCTCACCCTGTAATGAAGAGCTTTCAGATAACTTTCATACCCTGTGGTCCACTTGAACTGATAGCTCGAATATTGCGACGGGAAATCCGCTTCCGTGGCAATGCCGCCCTCGAATGCTATCTGGAGTCCTTCCGTACCGAGAGAGCCCTCGTCCTGACCACCATTTATAAAGTTCCAGGTGTACAGATAGCTGAACTGGTTGTCCTTGCTGGCGGACGCATCCCTGTCCAGAAGGCGGTTCATCTCATATGTGAACATGTACCCGATATAGGACGCCTGCGCGCAGGAGCCGCCGATCTGATTGATAAGCGGCGGGAAATATTTCAATTTTGAGTTGTCAATCCCGTCTGGCATGGTCTCCTGCGCCTGCAATCCCACTGCGGTGGCCCCGAAAAACAAGGTCACCGCTGCCATGATGAATTTCTTACGAATAGATGCTATTGCCATGATAATCTTTTGATTGTCTTCTTGATTTCTGCTTTGAGCTGCTGATGTGTATCCGCGTCATGCTCAAGAATGCCGGAAAGTGATTCGACGATTTCACCGCGTCGGACGGACTGCTCATACCATCCGAGCGTCTCACAGGCCACCGTACGCACATACAGGTCGTCGGAAGCGTCTCCGACAATGTGGAGAAGCGGCTCGACAGCATAAATGCTTCTGCCGTTTCTGAATGTCCTGATATCGTTCACTCTCTTCTTTGCCGGTTTTTCCTTGTCAGCCGCCCCTTCTGCGCTCTTGCCGTAATGTCCTGTGCCTGAGAGCAATGCTACTGCATCATCTGCTGCATATCCCGATGCCCTCACCATTTCAGGATGAGCCTTCTTGAAGGCCTTTACATCAGAAATAAGCGTGGTGTCTCCAAGTGCAGCAGCCATTTTTACGGAACTTCTGGCGACAACTTCATAGATGTCGTCCAGACCCTTTCTGACGTAGGTTGGGAAATTAGCGTCAGGATTGGTTGCCAATGTGTTGAAAGCATGGATGCGTACAGTCCATGACGGGTCGCCGAACATTTCCGCGGCGCGTTTGTGTGCTGCCTTGGCATCGATATAACCCAAATGGGTGATGCCGGCACATCTCAGCAGAGGATTTTCAGAATGTGTGTACTTTTCCCAGACAGAAGGCTTTGACTCGTTGAAAATCAGGTTGTTGTGCAGCCTGTCACGCAGTTTCGCCTCGGCATTGTCATGAGGCGTGAATCTGAAAGTCGGGTCGCCGATAAGATGAGACTCCAGATATGGAACCTCTTTTTGCCACATTCCTACACGCTCCCCGACAGAAAGGTAGCCCATCAGCTTGTCTTCCCATTTGTCCTGAAGGACATTGACCGTATTCCCTTGGGCGACAATGCATTCGCCGTCTCCGAACACATGACATCCTGCGACATATCCCTCCCTGTTGTGGAAGGAACCGTTGTAGCAGGCATTGAAGACAATCATCTTCGCATTGCTGTGTCCTTTCATTATATCATCCAGGCTGATGTTGGCAAGAGCGAATTCCAGAGAATCAGCAGCTGCGTAGGCCGCCATGGCGGAGTCGGAAAAATCCTTGCGGGAAAGTTTGTATTCCTTCTCAATGGCTTCTTTCATGAAGCCTTCACCCTGACCTTTTCCCTGATAATATCTGTATGCTTCAGCGAGTGAACGTCTCAGATAGTCCATATCCTCGTCCAGGTCATCAGCCACCTTGCTCTCGTTGATGTACTGAGTATCAGGTGCTCCGTGCTCGCTGAAAACGAACAGGTCCACGTCCTTGCGGGCCACCTCGCTCAAGAGATTCCACTTCATTTGCCTGTCTTCACGGAAATTCAGGAAACGGTTATGGGAAGCCTGACTGAAGGCGTATGGAAAATACTCCCTGAATACGACTTGTTTCTGGCGCCAGATCGTAAGGCAGTCCGAATTGTATCCGTGACCGGCGAAGAAAGTGAGGTCGTCCAGGACATTGTCCTGCCTGTGCGCATCCGCCACCTTGCGGAGATACTTGCGCATGATCTCATATTTGTCACCTTTCATCACTGCCGGCACTTTCATTCTGGCAGAATAGATGTCAGGACGCAGATGCTGTGCCCCTTTTTCTGAAAGCCTGTAATAGAATACGTCGGTTTCCACGGTGTCACGGCAGATGAAGTCGAAACTCAGGTCGAAATCATCATAGAACCTGTCTGATGCCACAGATGATTCTTCCATTGGCCAGACTTCCTCGTTCATCTTGAATGCAGTGGTAAGATGCTGTCCCTGACGCACTTTGACGATCGGCACATCACCGGCAAGCACCACACCTTCGAGTCTCGGCTTCTTCCCCGCAAGCGAGAGAATCTCAGCTTTTACTTCTTCCGGACTTTTCCAGTCAGCACTGATTATATATGTCCCGAGGCCTTCATCCTCAAGAGCCTGCTTGTAGGCATGGAATTCTTCTGAGCACTTGGAAAGCGTCACGCTGTCGGTTATGATGGCGAATGCCGTAGGTGACTTCACACTGAATTTCTCGACATTGGCCTGTGCCGCTGCGGAAAGTGAGATTCCGCAGAAAACGACCGCCCCTAAAAATTGTTTTATCAGATTATTTCTCATAATGCTTTAAAGTTGCCGACAACCTATCTCAAATATTCTTCAAGACGGTTCCTGGTCTTGACAAGTTCATTCCTCAATGCTTCCGGCATCTCTTCGCCAGATTTCAGGTACGCCTCGATTCCGTCCACAATCTCTTTCCTGTTCCATGCCCTGATGTACCAGCCGAGGACCTCAGCGCATTGGACACGTGCCTTCTCGACTTCATTTGGATCGCGTACAATCGCAAGCAGGCTTTCAGCATACTGCGGATAAGGCTGGTTGCGCATGCCGCTGATGTAGAATTTGCGGTATTTGTTGGTCTTGTCTGTGAGAGCCTTGCCAGTGGAGGCTTCTATGGAGAATGACTGTCTGAAGCAGTCCATGGCTTTCTTGTGGAAACGTTCACGGTCATAAATCCAGTCCGCCTCGGCAAATTTCTTTTCGAAGTCCCTAAGGAAAAGACTGTCAGGGAAATGCGCGCAGACAAATCCCACGTTATGGGCCACGCGAAGCGAATTGTAATCGCGCATGTAGAGGTCTGCAAGAGCGTCAGCCATTTCCGGAGTGCCGACCTTTCCCATGAAATAGGTGGACTTGCGGCGGATAAACTCATAAGGGTCATCAGCACCCTCTTTCAGGACCTTCTCATAATTTCCGTCAATGTAATGTTCCAGAAGATGGAGGCACTGCAAACGGAGCATATATTCGTCACTTTCCTTCCACGTTTTCAGGAGAAGGGGAGACAAGTTATTGTAATTCAATGTATAGAGCTTGTGCAATGCAAGCCCTCGTATGTCGCACGGATATTTAGCGGATGTGAATTTCAGCCAATACCGGCAGTCGGTGTTGTGCAAATCCGGGCGGACCGCTTTCCCTGACGCGGTGAAATGGAAGGTCGGGTCGCCGAGAATGTGCGATTCCAGGATATTGACCTGCTGCATCCATTGACCTACGCTGTAACCCTCGGAGAGCATTCCCAGAAGGTCGGATGAAGACTTGTCCTGAAGGACATTGACCGAGTTTCCGATGCCGACAAGAGCATTGCCCCCGGACAGGATATAACGTGATGCGATGCAGTCGTCCTCCCGGAAATCTCCATTGTAGCAGGCGTCGAAAATGGTCACTCTCACGTTCGGTTCAGCTGCCGCAATGTCATCCAGCATAATGCCGGTGGCAGCATCATAAAGCGAATCCTCCGCCTCGTTTTTCGGATCATCCCAGTCTTCAACCCAATCGCGGCTGATGCCATATTTCTTGACAATGTCGTCTATCACGCTTTCTGCGTCCTTGCCCCGGCTGACTGCCGTCCTGATCCGCTGACGCATGCGGTATTTGGCATCGTAATAATATGAATCGGTCTCGTTCGGATGAGGCGTTTCTGTAACGTACTGTCTTTCAGGGACTCCGTGCTCATGGAAAAGAGCGAGGTCGAGGTCGTCACGTGAGATTTCACCAAGAAGTGTCTTCTTTATGTTAGGATACATTGCGAAGATCAGGAACTTCGCACCGTCAGAGCCGTTTTCAAATGCAGCCGGCATCTGTTCCTTAAGGGTTATGGTCTCGTCTTTCCACGCTGCGAGACTGTTTGAGAATGAACCGCTTCCGCAATATGACATCAGGTGGTCAAGAGCGTTCTCCTGTGATTTTGCGGCAGCGGCTTTAAGCAGATATCGCGAAATCTCACCATATTTGTCGCCTCTCTTTTCAGATGATTTTATGCGTCCGGTATAGATGTCACAGCAGATGTGCTGGGGTGACTCTGCCTTCAGATTGTAGTAGAAAAAGTTCTTCTCCACGCTGTCGCGCCCGAGAAAATCAAACTTCAGGTCGAAGTCGTCATAGAACCTGTCTGAAGGAACGGAAGAGTCTCTCATGGGCAATGATTCATCCATCTTGAAGGCGGATGTGAGATGCTGGGCACCTCGGATCATTGCAATCGGGACATCCCCGACAAAGACTGCCCCTTCCAGAGCCCTGGTCCTGTAATATAACATCAGACTGTCTTTCAGCTCGTCAGGATCTGTCCAGTTCCTGGATACCACGAACGCGTCAAGCCCATCTGTGCAGACTGTCGAGCGATATGTTTCTATCGCAGCATTGCAGCTGTCAAATGTCTGAGGGTCAGTGATAATCGCGAAAGAATGTGTCTGGGCGGCTGCTGATGCCGCTGTAAAGACGGCCAATGCCGCCAATATTGTTTTGTATGACATCTAAACCCTATAAAAAATGAATCCTATTGTTTGGTTATCAGTGATTTCGGAACATCCGTCTTCAGAACAGTATTCCGAATGTCGCCGAGCAGATGATTCTGTCCTTGTCCAGTTCAGAAGCACCTATGTATGAGGCTTTTCCGCCCAATACCCAGTTTACTCTCCTTCCTGAAGAAACCGTCCAGTCTATTCTGCCGCCGGCCTTTATGTAACTTGCATTGAGCCAGTCACTCTGGTCCTTCATCATTGCTGCAGGAGCAGGATAGACTTTGCCGCTCAGGCAGGTGTATCCGTCACCCAACCCCAATGCGTAGCCGGCATGAAGCCCTACAAGCAGAGATGACTTCCTCATCTTGAAATGCTTGTCGGCCTGGACTCCGCCGTATATCCGCATGACGTCTGATGTGGATGCCGGTGAGAGATAGCTCTGGTTGAACATCTCGAGACTGGCTTCTCCACCGACTCTCCAGCTGTAGCCCTCAGGATCGGAAGCCCCGAAAAGATGGTCGTATCCGACGGATGCGTTGATTCCGGTGAAGGTGGTCATCTCGTTTTCATTCAGGACCATCCATTCCTGCTGATAGGCTGTAGTGTTCAGTTTCTGAACATATTCAATGCCGTCAGTGGCGCTGTACAATACATTGAGAGCCAGCTTGTTGGATTTGTCTTTGCCGAAGAACCAGGCAGCGTCGAAAGTTATGTCATTCTCCTTTATGGAGCCGAGTCTCTTGGGCAGTTTCGGATTTTCCCTTCCGAGAGTGGTGCGGTGTCCGAATCCGGCCTCGATGAACAGAATCTCGCCCAAAGAGTACTGAAGCGCTCCACCGTACCTGTTTGTGCGGTAGATATGTGTCTTCATGCCATCGTTTCCGCCCACCTTGTTCTGTGTGCTTTCTCCCAGGCCGCGGTGCTGCCACACCTTAGGATCTTCCCAAGGATTGTTGTTGGATACTGTTCCGCGCTCAAAACCATTGGTATATGTGCCGCTGAGGCCCAGCAGGCTTTGGCCGAGAAGTACAGCGACTGACGGTTTTACAGTTACGCTATACTTGTATGTCTCTCCTCTCGGGTCAAGCTGTTTTGCTCCGACCTTGGTCGTGTAGTCCACTTTTACACCGAAAGAGACCCTGTCCCACAATACAGGTGATGACAATCCGGCGTTGAGCAGATATTCCTGTCTGTTCCATCCGCTGGATTTGTCATCGACCGGGTAATATGGCATGTTGTCCTCCAGTTCGTACATGAGTACGTTGTAGAGGGCGTCGTGTTCGAAGATGTTTCTGAAAGAGAATCCGCCCGTTGCCAGGAACTTGCCTATGTAAGCGCCTCCTGACGTGCCCACGGAAATCTCCGATTTTTTTTCGCCTGAGCCGATTTTACGGTACTCGCCGAAGCCTCCGTCATAACTGAGGTCAAGAGTGCTGAACAACCGGTAAGGCTTGAATGAGAGGCCTGCCGCAGAAGAACTTCCGTACCACAGGGAATTCCTTATGGCAGTCTCCTTCAGGACTGTATTTCTGTGGATTTCCGAAGGCTCGGCAGCCCGGGCTGCAACTGCACCCAGACTGACGAGCATTACGGATATTGCTATAATTCTCTTCATTTCGAACTTGTCGATTTTACTTGTTTATCCAAGTGTTCCATGAAGGCACCTTGGCATCATATCTTCTGACCTGAGGGTCCTTCTTGACTTCGAAGTCATTTGTGGTGTTGTTGGAATCCTGATAAACTTTTGTTCCGTCAGGACGGGTTTCCTTGATCTTTCTTGCGATACTTTCGCCGACATACTGTCCTGAGCACCAGATGGCTCCTGCATCAAGAACTTTAGGAAGACCGAGTACGTTCATACCTGTTTCATCACTTACAGTCTGCACAGCATCGATCACGTCGCTGATGAGAACCTCTCTTCCTACTCCGTTGTAGTCCGCATTGGTGGCAGTGAGGAAATCCTCATTCTTGAGCGGTTTGGATGGCTTGAAGATTATATACTGAGAGCCTGATACGGAAGTAAGCCACTGAGGCATAGGATATCCTGCTTGGATTACCTTCTTCATGTTTATTGCAGGATTGTCTGTAAGAACCAATCCGCTAGGTGCTGTGGATTCTTTCTCGATAGCCTCGAATTCTGCACCTGTCAGATCTACAGGCGAAACGCCTTTGGAGAGGCTTTCTGCCTTATGGTTGGTAGCCCACTGGGAGATTACAAATGATTCGCCCGGTTTTATCGGGTAGGTGTGTCCGTCACCCTGAATCTGCCATACGACTTTCACGAATACGTATTGGTCTGCATTTTCGATAGGCCATTCATAGATGATGGATTTGTCATAGGACGCAAAGATTGTCTCGGCGATGCAGAGGCTGTCAGCGTAAACTACTTCCGTGCTGTTGTTGTAGATCTCATAGAACTGGTCGCGGAAATAGAAATCTTTCACTCCTGTATAATAAATCTCTTTGAATACGAGAGCGGCCTCCTTGACGGCATCCACTTTTACTGTCACTTCATCTCCGTCGGCAAGCAGACTCGCATTGCTTTCAGAGCCGGCAATGGTATATGTGAATCCGCCTTCATTCTGAGTAGCGCTTACCGTAACTGTATAGACGCCAGGAACAATGCCGGTCGCAGTGGCGAGGCCGTTTTCCGTCTTGGCTTCGATTGCCGTTCCGGTTGCGAAGTTTGAAATGGTGACGTCGTAACTGTCAGGGGACTTGATGCCTGCTGCCGCGATGTTAGTCTCATCGACCTTCACATTTATGCTGATCGTCTTGGTGCCGGTCTTCTGGCAACCTGCCGCCGCCAGGGCCGCAAGTACCATTAAGGTGATTACTGAATGTTTCATAATTCTAATATTTTAAGATAAATAACTACTTGATTGATACCTTGAACTCGAATCCGAAAAAGATCGGTATCCCGAGTTCGCTGCGTTCGCCGGTCTGTTTCGACTTGTAGAGCGGACGGCTGTTGAACAGGTTGTTCACATAGAACGACGCTGTGAAGATGTCTCCTATTTCCTTGCTGACATTGAGGTTGAAAAGCATTGTCGGGAAATACTTTTCGGCTATGAACCTGTTGTCATTGCGGGGCGTGAACATGTAGGAGAATTCCGGATCGCTCTTCATGGACGGGTCGAAGTCATATACCTTTCCGTCCTTGCGGGAGATGTACTTGATGAACATGGTGTCATTGCGGTACTCAGTCCAATACTTGCTGTACCAGTTCATCTGTCCGGTGAGCGTGACGGCAAGTCCTACCTGCGGAATGTTGTGAGTGATCCTGAGCATGGTGTTCAGCTGTTCAGCATAGCTGGTAGCGAGCTCCGGCTCGTATATTCCGATGTTCTTTTCCGCTGTCCCTACATTATCTCTTGTCCCGAAAGAATAACCCTTGTTCGTGTTCGAGCTGCGCATCCATGCACCGTTGATGTAGAACGAAGTGCGGATTGCATTGAACCGTCCGAGGTCGATTTCGTATTCTATTCCCCTGTTGGTGGACTTGATGTTGTTCAGAGGCTTATAGACTGTATAGAAGAGGTCGTACTCTGCTCCTTTCTTCAGTACAGGCCGCTGTCCCTCATCCTTGTGGTCCACGTCATAGGTCAATGCGTGATACCATTTGAAGGAACTGAGGTCGAGTCCATAATTGTAGCCGTTGTCCATCCTCTCGTCATAAGCGGTAACGCTGATGCGGTAATGTCCTCCGAACTTGAAGTCCAGACCGACTTCCGCCTTGCGGTTCACGGCGATCTCCAGGTCCTTGTTCGTAGCATCGTAAACATTGGTCTGGGCAATGAGCAGCTGCTCGTTTTCAGGCATCCCGGCTATCATTCCGTTGTAGAGGATGTGGTCGTGGTATGACTTGTTAGGATAGAGATAGTACGAGGTCGGGGCCTTCGATGTCAGTCCGTATCCTCCACGCAGCGTCATCCAAGGGAAGATATCGATGGAAGCATTGATTCGCGGCGCTACGGAATTGTGCCCATTGACATTGTCATAGCGGACACCGGTCACGATATTCAATTCCCTTCCGGCGAATTTCCAGTTGAAGTAGTTCTCGGCATACAGGCCCAGCTGGTTGATGAACGGGATGTCGTAGTAAGGCCTTGTACGATAGCCTGATTCAGCATTGCCGATATTCCTGTAAGGGGGAGTGTCGTCGTCATAGACTGAACCTTTGCCGAGGTTCCCGTCTGTCTTGAAGTCGGCTCCTATCAGGAGTCTCTCGTTTACGGCACCCCAAGTGTGAGCAAAATCAGCATTCACTTTTACGAAGGCATTGACCTCCTTGCCGTAAATGTCATACATGTAGAAATAGCTGTACGGCAGCACGACGCCTTTTACCGGACTGTCAGCAGGGACATTGGTGATGAGGTTTCCATCGGCATCCTTGATCTGTGCCCCGGCAATGTTGCTGTACACCTCGCCGTCAGTCATTGACTTGGAGTAGAGGTTCAATGCGTTGGTGGCGGTGCTTTCATAGTGGGATTTCTTGTCGTTGAGGCTTCCCGATACCAGCCAGTTTATGCTCCGCAGCCAGTTGCCGTTGATGGAAGCGCGGCCGTTGGTGTTGAACGCCACACCCATGTCATTGGCATAGGACTGAGTCTTGGAATCCTTGTCGTCAGGATTGAGTCTGCTGCGGTCGCGGCCAAAACTCATTGAGAGAGAGGTGGTTTCATTGACGAGTTCTCCTATTCTCACTGTCCAGAGGGCCTTGGCGCTCGCGCGCTGGTAGAACGCATGGTTCTTGGTCAATGAATTCTTGCTGTATGCGTAGTCGCCGGAGATGTTGAGGTCTCCTGCTTTCTTTCCGAGTGAAAATCCCTTTCCGGCCGATGCCTGGTAGATGTTCGGATTGGTCTTGAACCTGATCATGAGCGGGGACTTGCCGGCTTTGGATTTTACTAGCACCGCACCTGACGTGAGGTCGCCATATTCCGCTGACGGGATACCTCTGATGACTTCTATGGATTCAATGTTGTCTGTCGAAAGTGATCTTACGTCCATGCCTCGTGCAGGTGTGCCGGAGCGGCTGTCATCTCCTGAACTGCCGCTGACTACCGGGCTGAGTGTCTGGAGGTTGGCATTGTTGGACATAGGGGCGCCATCGACAATGACTGCTGTTCCGAGGCTGTTCATCACTGATGCCGAGTTGGCTGTTTCGCCCGGGACGATAGGCCGTGCAGTTCGGATGGTGATGGACTGTGAACTGGACAGGTCCGGATTCGTTATCGCTACACCGGGGAGCAATGCCATGGCATCTGCCAATGAACTGGTCTGCATGTGGTCCATCGCCTGTCTTGAAATGTTGGAGGCGGTGCTGCTGCCGGCTTTGTTGCCGGTGGCTACGACCACGACGTCGCTCAGTCGGAAGGATGTTTCCTTCAGTGCTATTTTCAATTTTACGATTTCACCGGTCTTGGCTGTAAACGTGGTGTCTTTCTGTTCCATGCCGTAGAACTGCACGCTGACGGTGACTGTCCCAGCCGGCACGTCTTTCAGAGAGAACGCGCCCTTTGTGTCCGTCATTGTGTAAAGTTGTGACGGGGTCACCAGTACGGACGCGAAATCGACCGGCGAGCCGCTTGTTGCAGAAACTACCTCTCCCTGAACGGCAAATGTCTTCTTTGGAGGGGCAGCTTCAACAGAGAGGCTGAAGCAGGCAGCAAGGGCAAGAATTGCAATCGAAAATAACCTATGTCTATTCATTGTTCGTAATTGTATCAAGTGTGTTCTTCGCTCGAAAAAAGGCCCGAACGGCACGTTTCTTGACTCCACTTATTGCAAAAGTATCACAATAATTGAAAAAAACAAATAGCAAGAAATGATGATTTGATACGTGAAAATCAATGATTTTACAGGATTTTCGGCAACTTTGGTTACAGATTTTCCGGTAACGGGTGAACGCGGAAACGATTTTTAATCATTTGTGGTGATTTGGCTTTTTTTTACTTTTTCCCATATAGTTTAAAAAGCTACTTGTCCGTGAAACCCCGCCTTTTTGCGGACAAGTTGTGGTTTTGATGTGCTTGTCCGTGAAGCCCCGCCTTTTTACGGACAAACTGTAGATTCCGGGGTAACCGATATCAGTAATAAGGCGCTCGTGCATGGAAAAACAGAAAACGTGGAAAACAAAAAAGGATGTCATCAGTCGTGCGACTTCAGGACATCCTTTCGTTTTCGTACTGGGTACGGGAATCGAACCCATATTGCAAGATTGAGAATCTTGAGTACTAACCGTTATACGAACCCAGCAGTTAGACGTTTGTCTTAAGGGAATGCAAAGGTAGTCAAATTTCTTTACAATCCAAATATTTCTTCTGATTTTTCTGAAAATTTACTTCAGAAAGACGAAAAATACAGCCAATATCAGGCAGACGAAAGCTGCCAGGTGGTTCCACTGGAGCGGCTGGCCCTTGAAAAGGAACGTCACGATGATAGTGAAGACCGTCAGGGAAACAGCTTCCTGAATCACTTTCAGCTGCATGATGTTGAACGGACCGCCGTTGCCTGAGAAGCCGATGCGGTTTGCCGGCACCTGTGCGCAGTATTCGAAGAAGGCGAGCCCCCATGAAAACAGGATTACCAGGAATACAGGCCAGCCTGTAGATATCTTCATCTCCTGAAGCTTGAGGTGTCCGTACCATGCAAAAGTCATGAATATGTTGGATGTCACAAGAAGCAGGACCGTCAAAAATGCTTTCATAATATAAATCTTTCAAAACCGGACTGCGAAGTTAGTAAACATTAAATAAATTTGGCATTGACACGATTAAATTTTATCTTCGCTCTTTCAAAATCGTCACAAAAAATGAAAAAGCTTTTAACCATAGCATTGATGCTCCTGCCGATAATGGCATTGGCACAGAATCGCTCTCAGGACTGGGCACAGTTCGGAAGATACGCTGAAGCGAACTCAGCATTGACAGAAAAACCTCTTGCCGTCCTGTACGGCGACTCCATCACTGACTCATGGCCGAAAACGCATCCGGATTTCTTCAAGGAGAACAATCTGGCAGGCCGCGGCATAAGTGGACAGACAACATCTCAGATTCTCGTCAGAATGCAGCAGGACGTGGTTTCACTCGCGCCAAAGTACGTGGTGATACTCTGCGGAATCAACGACATTGCCAAGAACACAGGCTGTGCGCCGGACCTCAATTCGATGCTCGGAAGCATCAGGTCAATGTGCCAGATCGCCAAGGCTAACAAAATCCGCCCGATTCTCTGCACATTGCTCCCGTCCTATAAATTCCGCTGGAGACCGGAAATCGAAAATCCGCTGCCGGATGTCCAGAAGTTCAATGCAATGCTGAAGGAATATGCACGTGAGGCAGGAATCAAGGTCATTGACTATTATGAGGCATTTGCTGACGCTGAAGGTAAGATGCCGGCAGTCTATTCTGCTGATACGGTGCACCCGAATGCAGAAGGATATGTTGTTATGGAAGGCCTTGTGCTGAAAGCCCTCGGAATACGCAAATAAAAACTCGCCGTCGCAGACAAACGGGCAAAGACGAATATAACGTAGAATAAACCAAAATTATTGATATAATGTCACTTATAAAATCCATCTCAGGAATCCGCGGCACCATCGGCGGAAAACCGGGTGAAGCGCTCACACCGGTAGATATTGTCAAATTCGTATATGCATACTGCACCAAGCTGCGTGAGCGCAGACCGAAAGGCGCAGGCGAAAGATATACCGTAGTAGTGGGAAAAGACGCGAGACTTTCCGGCGAAATGGTGGAAAACGTAGTTTGTGGAACACTGGTAGCCTGCGGCGTTGATGTCATCCGCGCGGGTTTCGCATCCACACCGACTACTGAGATGGCAGTCCTCTTCTCCAAGGCGGACGGCGGACTCATACTCACAGCTTCACATAACCCGAGACAGTGGAATGCCCTCAAACTGCTTAACGAGAAAGGAGAATTCCTTACAGCAGCAGAAGGACAGGCAGTTCTTGAATGCGCTGAATCAGAGGACTTTGACTTCAGCGATGTGGACCACCTCGGAACGATTTCCGATGAGGACTTCACGGACAAGCACCTGGATGCAGTGCTGGCACTTCCTGCAGTGGACGCTGAGGCAGTCAGGAACGCTCATTTCACAGTGGTCCTGGACGCTATCAACTCCGTGGGCGGAATCATCATGCCGAGACTGCTGAAACGCCTCGGCGTCAAATGCATTGAACTGAACTGCGAGCCGACAGGCGACTTCGCACATAATCCGGAACCGCTTCCGTCAAACCTCATTGACCTTAGCACGACAGTCGTGAAAGAGCACGCAGATCTCGGTATTTCAGTGGATCCGGACGTGGACAGGCTTGCATTCATCTGCGAAAACGGAGAGCCGTTCGTCGAGGAATACACACTTGTAAGCGTTGCGGACTACCTGCTTTCAAGAGCAAAGGCTGAGGGCGTACAGAATCTCGTGACAGTGTCAAACCTCTCTTCATCCAGAGCATTGAGGGACGTGACTGAAAGCTACGGCGGAACATATTACGCATCCGCAGTGGGAGAGGTCAATGTCACCACGCTTATGCATGAAAAAGGTGCCCTGATTGGCGGAGAAGGCAACGGAGGCGTCATCTATCCTGCCATCCATTCTGGCCGTGACGCTATGGTAGGCGTGGCCCTGTTCCTGTCCAACCTCGCCCACAAGAAGATGAAGGTGTCAGAACTGAAGCGCACCTACCCTGAGTACCATATCGCGAAAAACAGGATTGAACTCTCAGACAAGTCGATGATTGACAAGATATTGACGGAACTGAAGAAGATTTATGCCAATGAAAATGTCAATGACATCGACGGCGTGAAAATCAGCTTCGAGGCCAAGAGACAGTGGGTTCATCTGCGCAAGTCCAATACTGAGCCGATTATCAGAATCTACTCCGAGGCGCCAACCGAAGAGGAGGCAGTGAAACTTGGTGAGGACGTGATCAAGGTAGCGGAAAAAATCATCAAAGGATAATCTGCAATAATGTTTTCATTCAGGACCACGCCGCTGGAAGACCAGCTCGACAAGGCGCTGATGGACGGAAAGGTCGGCTGCTTCTGTACCCAGAACTGCTGGGACACGAGCAGCGACCGTTATATGTATCAGATATTCAAGGAGAGAGGTAATCTGGAAAGGCTTTTCCAGCCTGAAGATGCCGAGCTTACCCCTGGAACGAACCATATACACTTCGACTCCGAGTCACTGAAAGGGCTCAGCGCAGTCGTCGTGGAAATCCAGGACACCGGCTCCAGATATTTCAACTATACCCGGGACGTTTTCCGTCTGATGATGCTCATGATGGTCCTGGACGAGCCGCCGGCTCTCTATATCGTGGACCATATAAATCCGGCAGACAGGGTTGTGGAGGGCACGATTCCTAACACGGACTGCGAGGCGTTCGTTCCGAGAATCGCACACAGGCATGGACTTACGCTAGGAGAACTGTGCAATCTGTTCTATGCGGAAATCGGAGCGAAATACCCGCTGCACGTCATTTCAGCCCATGCTTCCGACTACAACAAGGACATACTTCCGTGGACCATAGCACCGGCATCCGACATCCCTGGAATGTTCACCTGCTATATGTACAGCGGCGGCGGACTTTGGAACAACACCAATATCACTCCGGCCATCGGAACTGCCAGACCTTACGAGTACTTCGGCGCTCCGTTCATCTTGCACGGCCCTTATGACAGGTTGCCTGCACCGGAAGGCGTGCTGCTCAGGCCTTGTTCATTCAAGCCTTCCGCAGGACGTTATGCCGAAGAAAAATGCTTCGGCTACCAGATAATGCTGAAGCCGGGCGCACAGTACCATTCTCTCCTCCACACCTTGCAGCTCGTCAGATATTTCAAGGACACATATCCTGAGTTCTCCATATCCGATGAATTTTATAAGAAGCTGGGAGATACTAACTTGGCTGCATATATAGCGGGTGAGGTCTCCTTCCAGGACACCAAGGAATACGTGAAGGCCGAAGAACAGAAATGGATCAGAAAGGCAAAAAGATTCACCCTGTACGACGACCAGCCATACAGGATGAAATAAGTGTCCTTAAAAAAATCTAAAGCATAAATCCTTCACGAGGAGGCTGCTGACGCTTCGGGCGATGTCTTCTGCCTGAATCAGCAGCACGCCTTGAAGGAGAAAGCAGCTTGTCCAGACTGAAAATCAGAGACAGCTTCTGCTGCGTGCCGGCAAACCTGAAATTGTCAGGGAAATGCGCCACCACGGACAGTCTCAAATCGAGAAAATCCGCAATATGCGGCTGGTAATAGACTTCCAGCGCATCATATAGTCCCCAACTGTCGGAAGCGGACGGGTGCACCCTGTAGAAAGGAGCCCCTGCATAGAGCGCATTGCCATATTTGTATCCGCCGTCGTCAATGTAGTTGTAGAACGGCATCAGGTCCTTGCCGTAGTACAGGCTGTTTTCAATTCCTACATTCCATTTCCTGACTCCCAGAGCGAGTTCGGCGCCTCCATTGTTGCGCTTTCCGTTCGTGCTCCTCCTGTCCTGCTGGATCGCCTGGTACCAGCTAAGTTTCGCTGAAAGCTCCTGCAGCCCGATATATTTCCCTGCCTCGAACTTCACGAAAGGCTGGAAAAGCCCGTCATCCACCACGCTTCCGTATTCCTCAGTATTGGCATAATGATGATACTTGAAAGCTGCTCCTGCAGACAGCCAGTCAGTGAAATGGTACTGCCCGAAAGCAATGACATTGAACTGCTCCCTCCTGTAGGAACCGTATTTCCCGTTCCAGTCGAAAGCAAGCTCGATCTCCGCACGTGGCGACCTGGCCTTCACGAGCAGCCCCTCAAGATTATTGTCATAGAACTTGAGCGAATCAGAGAAAAACGCCCTGGAATACTCTCCATCCAGGAAATATCGCGGAAAAACACCCGCCACGCCATTGACCTGCCATTCTCCAAGATTCGCGTCAATGCCGTAGTACATGACCACTTCCCTGAAAAGTCTCGCATTGTCCAGAGTCCGTGCCGATTCTGAGCTTTTCGCTTCCGGCGAAGGATGCCTGCCGAATTCCTTCATTATGTCAATGCCGACCATCAGCTTGTGGGTGATGTTGCCGTTCTGGCTATATTTCAGTCCCACAGACGGCGTGAGCCTGGCCCCGTACAAGGTCATGGACTCGGTAAACTGTTCCTTTCCGCTGTCGAACTCCCTGTTGTCGAACTTGTTGTCG
>UMGH01001312.1_pt1 | contig 21590 bp, 23 predicted proteins | sample 1965231 | NCBI WGS metagenome assembly UMGH01 (sample SAMEA4836068, study PRJEB28245) | human gut metagenome | biome: gut microbiome; material: fecal sample | place: Denmark | collected 2008 | reverse complement strand
GCGCATGGGGATATTCACACTGTAGTCATTGGTCTGCAAATTCTTGCATTGTTCAAAAGACTCATTCTCGAAATTAAAACGGTCTTTCAACAGTCCTTCCTTCAAGAACTTGCTGATGTTATCCAAGGCGATATGCACCAATACTACACCTATGATGGATGCTGCCATATATAATAAGGTGTTCAGCGAGAACATATACACTTGCATTTCCATCGGTGTATTGAACAACCAGACGGATAACACAATAAAGCCTACACCACTCACCAATGGATAAAGCACTTGTTTCCTTGCGTCAAACTCCAAATGCTTCTTGTTTCTCGTACCTACACAAGTGATGCACACCAACAGAAAGGTGGCAATCTTGCTATATGCCATATTCCCATCCTGGTATATCATCCACTGCTTGATACGACTATGCAAATCGCATACGATGCTTCCCATCGGGCTTGGGTCTATGGCATATTCAAAGAACTCCATCAGTACGGAGATATAAATCACCGCCCTGAATATCTTGTAGAACCCTTGTAACTCCTTACTTTCTTCCATAAACCTCCCTTTCAATCATTCAGCGTAATTATCGGTCTCGCTCTATGCGCCTGTATCTTTGGCGTTTCCTGCATGGCTCCACTTCCTAAAGAGTAGAGCCATGCCTTGGCTGTCTGTTGCCCTTTCACTTCTGTCGATGTCCAATACCAACAGTCATTGGTCTCATCTGGCAATGGATCTCCACCGCATTTCTCGATGATGGGATTCACAACAGCCTTGGCAGCATACAGCAGTCGCATTTGTGCTACACTCGGAATATAGGCACTCTGTCCGTATCTCCAAATGTCGAATACTTTCTCTGCCAAAGGGGAAAAGGTATCGGTCGTACCATATAAGGCGAAGGTATTGGTGTTTCCATCATAAGCTGTCAGGTCTGCTGACGTGCCTTGTGCCACACCGATACTATCTGCAAAGGCTTCTGGAGCTATATCCCATAGATAAACGGCATAACCGTTTCCTTCCACATCTTCTCGTTGATTGATATGGAATACTACGGCTATGGCTTGTTTTTCCGACTTCTCATAGTCTGCATACGACATGACATTGCCATCCGTACACAGGATATGGCAGGGCTTCATTGCTGTATCTGGGAAATCACGATGTGCATCACAGGCTACCAACAGCACTGCCATCAGCACACCTATTATATAATGTGTATATCTTCGTTTCATCATTCGTCTTTCTTTGGTTTCATCTTCTTTCTACTTTACTGGCAGTTTCACACCTAATACGACACCTGTTCTGAATAGATCTTCTCCTTTTATCATTATGTCACTCTTCACTTGCCAATAGAGTTTCCAACCTCCTCGCAGCGTGTAGTTGTGCTCATAACCGAAATGTGCGCCTCCCAAGAAATCCTTGGTGTCACTTCCTCCAGAAGCTCCGATACGTAGGTTGCCATGATGGTTACGTCCTCTGGACACGCATGGTTTATAAGCGATACCGAAACCATAGCTTCTATAGTTTCTCCAAAAGGAGTCAGGACATACGTGGCCACACGACTGGCACTCATCCCATTTGATATAACCATTGGCGAAATACTCCCACGCATTGTGGTACTTTGTCTCATGCTCATAGGATAGGGTCATATCCAATCCTCGCTCATAGAGCATACCAATACCTACTGATATTCTGTCGCTATTGGTTTGCGCTTTTATCGTTGAAGCAATGGCAATCAATGCCACTGCCATCATTATGCTCTTTATTTTCATTATTCTTCCTCCAACATTACCGCATTAAACGAGTCTGCCGACAGCACATCTTCATAGTCTATGCTAACACTGATGTTGCGTCCGCTTATCTGGTTCTCCGTCATTTCGATGGTCAGCACCTTGTCGTTGGGGAAGGTCATCTTTTTCAGCACCATGACATTTCGGTAGCCGTACTTGAAACTTTTGTTACCTTGCAACATCAACTCTGGTGTCAGTTCTATGACTTGTGCATTGGTGGCTTTCGACAGTTTCTTGTCTGCCAATTTCACACGAATCTCATTGATGTCAAAGCGTATGTTTGTTTTGTTCTCTACAGAAAAGTCAATGAAGAAGTAGTCGCCTACTGCATATATGTTATTCATGCGCATCACCATTCGATGCGCCTTGCTTGCCACATTTCTGAATTTTGCTGGTGAGTTCCACACTTTCCAAGCATAGCGTGTCATGTCTTCTGTGGACATACTCACTGCCGGGTTGTTATAGGCAGTCTTCTCCTGCTTGCGTATTTCCTTGTCTGTTACAGCTTCCTTTAGCCTTGTCGTATAGAGTAGGGCATATTGTGTACGGTAGCGTTCTGTTACTATGGTTACAATCGCCAACACATCTCCGTCTGCATGACCACCTTCCTTTGGCTTCAGTCTGATGGTGTTGTTGATGGGCTGGTCTCCCACTACCTTATCTGTAGAAATGTCCACAAAACGTATCGGCTCACTTGCCGTGATTACTGTGGTCACTTCCTCGTTGACTGTCAGTTGTTCCAACTCTTGATACGTCTCTTGCGCTTGCATGGTCACAGTTGCCATTAGTCCAGCTAATGCCAAGCCTATTCTCTGAATGATTTTCATATTCATGTGTTGTTACTTTTTGGTTTCCTTTGAATTGATGATATACACGAATGTCCCGTACTTCAGCTTCACCTTATTCTTCTTGATAGCCTTGCCGATGGCATTGCTGGTTTTCTGATAGGCATTCTGCATGGCTTGCATTCCCCATTGCGAGAAACTGCTGCCTGTACCAGATGTGTTCATATTCATATTGCCACTCACAGCTCCGCTTGCCACGTCTTTGGTAGTCTCTCTGAACTGGCTGCTCGGCACATATAGTCCTTCCAAACCATCTGTGTCATATAGTGACAAGCTGACTTTCACCAGTTCGTCATCTACCATGATACTGCTGATGCTGCCTTTTACTCGTTGCGATGCGAAACCACTCATTGTGGCATATAGGTAAGAACCTCGTTTCACTACATGCTCATTGATTTCTACATCATCCAACAGTCGCAAGCGTACTCTTGATCCATCCGTTGCCTTCACGTTCTCATCAATGATGGCTTTTATCAACTTTGGCTCCTGCTCATTTTGGGCAAGGGTATTGAAATAGTCTGATGTAGTCCTCACCTTTTTCACCATCTCACTTGGTTTTTCCTCATCCGTGGGTTTGTTCACGGCATTTGGGTCGGTTGAAATCTTTCCCGAAAGCTCTACTGATGCTCGATTGCCTCCATTGGTATTATTCGTTCCGTTGATGGCTGCAGACTCACCATGTTCCGTATTGCTACCACCTGCACTTGTCTGTCCTCTCAATCGCGCTTCCGCGAGGGCCTTCTCCAACTCTGCCATTGCTTCTTTCTCACGCGTTTTGGCATCGGCTGCTTCTGCTTGTGCCTTGTTTTTCTCTTGCTCATCAAGTAGGGCAATGTCGTTTTCTGTATATTTTGATTCATATTGTTCCTGGTTTTCTTCTGGGGTGTCTCGTTCGATGTTGTCTACAGCAGTGTAATCGCCAATCTTCCCCCATGCCTTGGTCATGTTTTCATACTTGCCTCCGATACCGTCTCCCTTTGTCTTTGCTCCTGGCAGTTCGGGGTTCAAGTATTCTGTGGTTTGCATACTCTTGTCCGTCACTTCGGCTTTCTCTGCATTGAACAAGTCGAAGATGAAATACGAGGCTCCCAACAATGGAAAGTAGAGTATGGCAGGAAGCATATACTTCGGTTGTCTAAAGTTTATCTTTTCTGTTACCTTCATTGCCTTGTTTGTTTATGGGTTCTACTTCTTGTTCACGCTCCCTGTCCACCTTTTCTTTATGATGTTCCAACGCTTTGTGTCGTTCTCTCAACAGACTGTCTTGCATTTCTGTCGCTGTCCGTTGATTGAGCTTGTGATTGTGATTGTACACGACTGCCAGTCGATAGATGTTCCATGCAAAACTACCTACCACAAATCCGAACACTATTACCAGAAATGCAGTTCGGTGTCTGTCTGCAAATCGCTGTATGCTTGCTGCAAACTTGTCTATATGCAGCGTCTCCGCAAACTTACGTCCAGCCTTCACTTCTCGCTCATATCGCTCTTTATATTTCGGATCGTCCTTGTCGGGCATTTTCTCCCCGAATATCATTCGCTTGATGTTCATTGTCGTATGTCATTTCTTTGTCTAATACGTACTCTTTGTCTTCTGCTCAATATCCTTATTCAACAGCGTTCTCCAGTTTGTTATCAATAGTCCATGTGGATTATTGTCCGTTCTCGGCACTCGCTTCAATTGTCCTGCTGTCACCAGTTCTCGTGTCAGGATATTGCTGCGTCGCTCAATACGTTGTCGTCCATAATAGGTGAACTCCATATTCTCCTTGTTAAACTTGATGCTGTCACAGAATATCGAAATCACGGCACTTGTACCTAAGATATTCGAATAGAAACCTTTCTCTTTCAATGTGTTGTACTGCGCCAATCCTGTCTCGTCTACCAGATACATGGCTTTTTGCATCGTGTATTTGATGTATTTGTCGTCAGGTGCCAGTGTAAAGAAGTAGTGATGAAACATCTCTACATGACTCTTGGCTTCTACATCAAGGGTCTCATCCATCGTTGTACGGTTTACCAATATGGGTACATTGCCATCCAGTACATACACTTTCTGCTGGGCATCTGTCACCATACATCTTGCTGTCCATACACTCGACACGCTGATGATGACACAACCAATTAAGAAGGCGGTGCAGACAATGCCCACCAACTTGATTTTGTTTTCTAAGTTCTTGATTACCATAGCTTACTTCTTACGTCTCTGCAACTTCACATATTCACGATGTATCATCGGCATAATCTCCTGACGCAACTCTTCTACCAACGCTCCATAATATTCATCGAGTAATTCTATGAAATAAGTTTGCATGGCAAGCATATACCATACCCACCACAGTTCCTTCTCACGCTTGCGTCTGTTCGTGCATAGCTTTGCCATGTGCATTCGGCAACTGAGGTATTCTACCATAGGTACAACGTACTCTTCATCATTCTCAAAGCCTTCTTCCATTTCATCAAACCATGGGTCTACACTATGTGGCACGTTCTTTATTTCGTGGTTCATTCGTGCTTCGGCAAACTTGACGAACTGCTCGTCTTCCAACCATGCCTCAATCTTCAGTTCCAACTCTGTCATCTTTTCTTTTTCCATAATTCGTTGTTCTTTATTGTTTTATGTCGTTGTTTTTTTACATTATCCTGCTCATAGCTCCAGATGCCGTCATTTTAGCCTGCTGAGCCACGCCTTCACCAAAATTCCTTGTTGAGAATGCGGTGTCTCCCTCAGGAATCATCCAAGCTGCCAAATCAGGAACGAGGTTAAGGCATTTCAAAGCCACTATACTCGCTGTCATCAAATAACCTGCCGAGAAAAACGCATTTTGTAGATAGGCTGCCATTGTCTGTTCACTGGCTGTGATGGCTGTAAGGTTCTCCACTTGTATGGATAGAACGATGTCAAACAGCAGCAATACATAGAATCCGACGAAGTACAACATGGCTCCGTAGAAATGCACGGTCAGATAGCGTGTCAGCCACTTTGCCCAACTGCTTTCCCATTTCGGCAACAGGGAGAATGCCCATTGTATCGGTCCGAAAATGGTGAGCATTCCGAGCAAGATTTGTTGACAGTATATCGTTGCCCACCAACCGATTCTGAACACTATCAATGCTATCAACATCACCAGTTTGTCGATACCTACCACAGCTCCTGCTGTCAGTGAGGTAAACCATAGCTTGGATGCGTCGGTTTCCATGTTCGTCACTTCGTCCACTCCTGCATTTTCCATTGTAGCCTCTATCAGATTGGGGTCCGAGGTTCCTTTGTGCGCCACGTCTGCCTGGGCTTGGATATGGGTGTACATCGTGTCTCGTACATAGACGAGTTGTTGCACTTCCTCAAACTTGTCACTGATTTGTGTCGCCTCCGAACTGTATAGGTCATGAGTGTAACTGCCGATGCAATTGGGTATATAGGATAGAAAATCCAATACGCACCAACTGCTGCCACTATTTGTCATGTTTGTGTCTGCAGGTGGATACCACCAACAGAGTATCACTGAAATGACCAATGGTTTGAAGAGTTTCATCACATCCAATGGCTCATGCTTCACCATCATCTTGTACGCCATACCTGCCGCTACGATGATTGAGAACAGTGCTGCCAATGCCATGCTCATTTGCAATATCCACCAAAATGGCCCCTGTGAACCAGTGAATGTGGCATCACACAGGAACTCGTTGGTCTGGAATATCACGTCATCAATATCTTCTTCAAGGAGATTGATGCCGAAGTCGGATAAAATATTACTGTTGTCTGCCATATGCGTTTTACTCTAAATCGTTGCTATTTCTTGTCTCGTTTGGGGCGTTTTTGTCCCTCGCTGCCTTTTTCGCCCATTCCATTTTGGGCAAGATGCCCTCTTTCTTCAGTATGTCATAGAGAAACAGCCGTCCTTTCTGTGTCCACTTGGTGTTAAGTGTGGTACATGGCACTCCTTCGTTAGTCATAAAATGGATGGTCTCGCTACTCACATAGCATTTGTCCTTATATTCGGCATACAATATCCATTGCTCACCAACCTTGTATTGGATGCGTAGTCCGTGCAGTAATTTGTTCATTCGTTGTCCTGACATACCATAGTCTTGCGCTATTTGGGTGATGGTCATGGTACTGGTGGAAGAGAGTATCAAGTCAAGATAACTCACTTTCTTCTCCAATTCTCCAATGATTTGTTTCTGTGCCTCGCATTGTTGTTCCGCTTCCAGTCGCTTCGCCTTTTCCTCTTTCAACGTCGTTGCCAACTGTATCAAAAAGTCGGGCTCAGTGATGGCTCGCTCCAATGTGTCTTTGGTCATATACGCCCCATGTTTACGGATGGTAGGCAACACTTCTGAGGTCACCCATTTGCGGAATCTCTTTGCCTCAGGTTTTCTGCTGTCAAGGATGACATCATACAGTCCATCTTCTGTAACGAAGTTAACCATCTGAATACCACCGCTTGTTAAAAGGGGTTCGGTTGAAACGACCCCCTTTTCAAGTCGCTCTCTCACATTACCTTGACGTAAACCCAACATCTTGCATACATCGCCCAAACAGAACAATGGCGCATCAGGTGTTCCCTTAATGCGTATCGTTCCTAACTCCTCATTGTTGAAAATCTGAATATTATTATCCATGTCGTATTTTATTTTATCGTATCTCTAATGGCTTAGTCTCTCCTAAGAAGGCTCAGAAAGGCTTACCCTATAAAAGGCATTTATCTTTTTACTGCCTCATTCCATCTGCTCTTTGCCTCGCTCACAATGCTTCCTTTATGCAACGTCCTTTCATGTGTCGCCGTAAGCAAGGTGTTGGTGCGTGATGCACTATGCAGTCGAACAAGATAGCGCAACAGTGTTTCGTTTTGCCTTACCACATCATCATAGATGCGTAGGTATTCTTTCTTTCGCTGTGCATTGGGCATATAGGCATCTTTTGTGGCATTGATGGCGCAGTTGTACATATTGTAATACTCTGTCCAGCGTAGCTTTTCATTGGCTGTGCCACCAACGAACATTATGCGGTCTATGTTCTGTTTGAACCTTGCCATTGCTGCTTCTATCTTATTGCCTTCGGCTGTCCACGCCAAGTCTATTTGTCTATCTGCCACATTCAATGCTTCTATTGCAGCTCTGCTTGTCAGTGCGGAGTCTATATTCTCCGCATATGCCACCTGATTGTAGGCGTTCAGACCTGCTACTGTACGATAGGTCAGCTTATTCTTGCGTGCAGCCGACTTTTTGTAGTTTTTGTGAAATGTCCAGTAGTATAGTTCTGGAGTCAGCGAACCTCCTCCAGTTTCCATCACCATTATCTGGTTCTTTTTCGCTGGGTCGTGATTATATGTCACGCCCTGGGCGTATGCTATATTGGTAGCCAAAAGTCCAATTCCAACAATAGCAGTAATTCTTCTTATTTGCCTTGTCTGTCCCATCCGTCCTAACTGTTTGTTGTTTTTATTATTCCCTTTTCTCGCTCTCAAATCACATTGTTGGCTCCTTATGGCTTAGTCGGCCTAAAGAGGCTTATCTCGGCTTATCACTATAAAAGGAATCATTCTCCTTTACCCAGTTTTCCTGCCTTTCGCCACCGTCCAAACGCATCATCCAATATCTCTGCCTTGGTCTTTGTCCGATACACTTTTTCTTTCCAATATCCCATGCGCACCTGCACATACCGCCAAGTCTCAATATAGGCTCTATTCAAATGCCTCTCGATGTTGTCCAACGAATTGTTGACGGCTTCCAATACCATTATCAAGTCTGAGGTGGAACAAGCTGCCGCTCCTGTAGCATACAGCACCAAATCGTTCACACTCTTGTATAGCTGTTCTCCATCTACTGCTATTTGCTTGATGGCTCTGGCATTGATGGATAATAGCATGGTGTCGGCAAGGGCTATATGTTTGCGCTTCACCACTTTTCTGTTGAAGTCTTCCAACAACCGCTTGTAATCGCCAATCCGTTCACTTACATTCTCATAGGTGCTTTTTACGTTCAGCACGGTGCGCAACGACTGGTACATCACGTCTATCACATCAAACGCTCTGGTGTATTTGTCCAATTCCACATTCAGTATCTTGTATTCACCTGTCTCTTTCTCGCTATAGTCGTGCAGTAATTGGTTGCTGTATTCCAATGTACTTCGTGCCAAGAGCAGACTACGTTGTTTCTTGTGGTCATTGATATAGGCTTCCACACTCGACATGTCAAAGCCCCATTGTGCTCTTGCTGCATTGGGTAGCAGTGTCAATAGCATTACTATCATCAAAGTCGTCCTCATCCACTTGCCTCCTTTCTGCCTCTGGCTCCATTGATCCAACGCTCATAGCATTCTTTCAATATGGTCTGTCTGCGTCCCATGTTATCGTCAATCTCGGGCAATGCACTTTTTAGTACATCTATGATGCACCGCTTGTAGTGCATCATCTTTTCCAACGATACCAAGTCAGCGTAAATCTTTGTGATACGGCTGTCCACTTCTCGTGCTATCTCCAGTCGGTCACTCGACCACAACAGATGTTTCACATCGCTGTTGGTTTGCTCTTCCATCGGGTCACTTTTGGCATATTCGGTGGTTATCTTGCACGATGGATATTCCCTTGCTATCTCGGATATTCGGCGGTTCACTTCGTCGGCTTTTTCTTGCTCTGACTTGCTTCTGTCAAGCGTCATCACGTCTACCACACTGGTATTGGTGTATTCCGATGTCAAGTCCCATGCAATCTGCATAATGGCACGGTGTACCTTTACACCAAGTACAATCTTGGGCTTTCTCGCTATCGACAATGTTGCTTTGAAGGTAACGATCCCGTTGATATTTGGCACGGTTGCCTTTCGTGTATACACGTAGCCATTCCACACTCCTTTATCTTGCCAAGTGAGGTTATAGGCTGTCTTGCAATCGTTCATGATGGCTGGAATGTGATAGTAGTCATCGGTTGCCACGTCATTGTCCTTGCTTGCTTCTTCCTTGGCTTTTGCTATTTCTTGCTGCTTTTGTCGCCATGTCGCCAACTCCACATTCAGTTTGTCTATCTGGTCTTTGTTGGCATTGTATTGTTGGCGATAGACGGCAGCATCTTCTACACTGGAATTGGCTATCTTGCGAAGCAACTCCTTGTTTTCTGCCTCCAACTGTCCTATCTGCACCTGAAGCACAGCCACTTTACTGTCGGCTTCTTGCTGCATTCTGTCGAACTCCGACAAATCCAAATTGCCTTCCGTTACGGTTGTCCTCATTGCGCATTCCTTGCTGTGTGCATTGAGCGACCTTCCACATTCGCTGCATTTGTATTGCGTTGTTCCTTGTCCCAAGGTCACACCGTCTGAGCATGTTACGCTTATGGTTACACTCTCGCATCCTTTCAGCTTGGCTGCATCGGTTGCCTGATAGTAGTTACGTGTGTCGCTACCTATATAATAGGTGTAGCCTTCTTCATTGTCGTTCAGTTCCGACAGACGTGCTTGCAGTTGCGCCTTGAAGGTGTTTAAGTCCATTGAATAGGAGTCGAACACGTCTTCATAGACAGTTTCTTCTCTGTCCCAACTTTTTGTAACCAATATGTGATAGGCGAATGCCTTTTGCTTCTGCTTTTTCTTTTTACTGATGATATAGCTGCTTAACCAATAGCTTATATTATAGTTATATCCGTCATTCAGATTGTTCAGCTGCTGCACCTTGGCTCGTGACCATCCTGCATGGTTCTCAGAGTTTTGCAGAATGGCTTCTCTCTGATTACCGTCTGGATAGAAGTCGGGATCTTTGGTACTTATCCTATACCAGTGGTCGCCTTTCAATATACTGTTGTTGTCCGTCGGTGGATTATACTCCACAAGGGTTTCGGATCCTCTGTTCCTACGGTAGATATACCAGCGCTGGGTGTAGTACTGTCCATTTGCTTCACTCATATAGTCGGTTATCCACGACGTGAGATTGTAGTCGGCGATATTGAACAATCCGGCTACATTGTCTTTACCACCTACCATACCCAATAAGGTGTTGCCCACATCTTTGTCAAATTGCTCAAACAGGTCGTTATAGCTATTGTATATGTCTATGACCTTGCTCACCTTTCCGTTAAACACTTCTTTGAACGCGCTTTTCTGCAACAGTGCGTCACCGATATTGGTCATGCCTGATGTGGCAAGTCCCACTCCCATATTGTATAGGTTGTCAATGTCTGCCGTCAGATTGTCCACCGTGAAGTTTCCCGGTACTTTCGCCAAATCATTCAGCATCCCTTTCCAGTCTATATTGCCGATGTCCGACAGTTTCAGTATGGCTGCTATCTCTTTGTTGATTTCCAGAAACTGTATGTCTGCAAATGTTAAAGTAGAGTTGGTGACGACACTTTCAAACTGCATACACAGATTCTTGGTGTCATCGCATACCTTTACCAGATAACTTCCCCAATACAAAGCGGTCTGAGGAGAGTGGATCATCATCTTCGAGACTGTCCATATCTTTGGCATTATCTTATGACTCACCATATTGTAGATGCGCTTGTAATAGTAGTTCTCCGTACTGCTGTTCCACAATCCCAAATCGGTCATTGCCTTGCGTTCCAAAAATTTGCTGGCGAAAATCCCTGCTGCCGCCAACTCTGCTGCATTGTAGTGCTTCAAGATTGCACCTACCTGCTCGCTGTAATAGCCTTCTGCCACGGCTTCCGCTCCGAAAGCTGTAGCCATTGCTGCCACTGTTTCCTTGTCGTAGTTCATGCTGTGAAACTGAGCACAGGCTTCATTGGTCCATACACAGATTGTCAGCATGATGATTAGAAGTCGTTTCATTCGTTGCTATTGTTTTGTTTATAATAACACTGACATGTCAGCGTCTTTGTTTTGCAAATTCACAAACCACTATTACCCCAGAAAGGCATAAGGAGGCTTAGAAAGACTTACCCTTAGAAGAGTTACCTATATTCAGCACTTTTCCAGCTTCGTTCACTTTTTGAGCGAAAGCCAATGACTTGCTGATGCCACTTGCATCCCAATCCCTGCAATATGCTTCGATGGCTTGCTGATGATTGCATCCTAACTTTCGTTTGTACAGTTTCAATGCCTCTTTCTCCGCCCTTTCCGTGGTATAGGTCATATAGCACTCATGCGGTTCCTCCACGCCATACACGGCACTAGTCTGTCCACGACGGATGAACACCTCTCGGAAGAACGCACGTCCTTCCTTGTTGTCAAGTCGGTTAATCGTAAAAATCTTCTTACAGTCCACATCCGTCAGGCCGAGGATGGATTTGATCGTATCAAAACGCTCCCTGAACTTGCTTTGGTCAAGCAACATCACCACGTCGGAGTTGTTGATGATAGCTTCTTTCACGATTTCACTGCTGATAATGTCTTGTATCTCCTGAGTCACCACACCAACACTGGCCCAGAATTTACGGGCGGTCTTGTACAGATACTTTATGTACTCTGCCATCATGGGCGATGCGATGGCTTTCCATGCCTCCTCGATGATGAGCATCTTGCGGTTTTTCTTGATGCGCATCTTTTGTAGGAACACGTCCATGATGATAAGTGTGACAAGAGGGAAGAGTAGCGGGTCGTCCTTGATACTGTCGATCTCAAACACTATGAAGGTCTCGTCGAACAGACTGCTGTCCATGTTCTCGTTGAGTGTCAACTCGTGACTGCCTCCTTTGTAGAACTCTTTCAACAGATAGTTGTAGGATGCCAAGTCGATTCCTCGTAGTCCGTTCTCATCACAGATTTCTGGTATGCGCCTTGTACTGAACTCATAGAAGCTGTTGAAACACAAACGACCGATACTGTCTTTTCCAAAGTGTGCCTCGTAATACTCGTTGATGACTTGCTCAATGAGTTTGTCTTCTGTCTTTGTTACCGTACCTTGACTGCCTTTCCAAATCAGCATGACAAGATTTTTCAAGAATCCCAATTTCTCGATGTTCCATTCTTCTCTCTTGATTTGGAAAGGATTCATCGTGATGGGATGCTCTTCGGTATACGAGATATACTTGCCGTTGAAGTATTCACACAGTCCTTCATACGAATTACCAGTGTCCACCAACACGATGTCGGTATTCTGCTCATGGGCTTGGCGTACCATGGAATTGACGTAAAAACTCTTGCCACTGCCTGATGGTCCGAGCACAAAGAAATTGCTGTTGTCTGTCAACTTGTTCTTGCCTTCCTTTCCTGATATGTCGATGGCTACGGGTACTCCTTGTCGGTCGGTATAGTACACCTCGAAAGGAGTGTCCTCGCTATGTGCTATCTTCTCCTTGTACATCATACTGACGGCTGCATCCGATAGGGTGAGGAAACGGTCGTAGTCTTCGCTCATTCCGAAGCAGTTGCCTGGGAATGAGTTGACGAACAGTTCCAGTTGGTTGTATGCTCGCTTGGATATATGGATGCCCATGCGCCCGAATGCGTTTTCTATATGGTTCGTACACTTTTGAATATCTACATTGGGTGTCACAGTTACTATAATATTATAATGTGTATAGACGAGTTGTTTGTTTTCTCTCGCTATCACGTCCTGCACTCGCTTGATGTCTTCCACTGCAATCAGGTTGCTTGGATTGGGCATCGAGGCATGGCGGTTTTTCTTCTTGTCCAATACTGCCAACTCTTTCTTTTGGTTGGGCATAAAGATGATTTGGTTGTACACCACCGACTGCACTCCAGGTATGTTGTCTACTACCGATAGTAGGTCTACTGGCATACTGGTGTTGTTTACTTCCATATTGGTATATGGACGGATGACACTGGGTAGATTGGCGCAGTCCACATCTACCAGACTGTACACTTTACAACGTCTGTCGCCCATGCCGATGGTCTCTTCATCCACCTTGAAGCCTGTCATACTTACGGTCTTGTCCCGAAAGTTCATGGCAAAGAAGCGGTCTACATATTCCTGTGTATCTTGCTTGCCGAGGAAGGATGCCTTCACTCCTGCATCTTTCAACTGGTCATGTACCTTGCGAACCTTTACCATGAAGTCGCGCCACTTCTTATGGTCAAAAGAGAACAGACTGCTCTTTTTGTTTTCTTGAGTGATGGTCAGATAGGTGTTGCTGTCTGTGTATTCACGTCCTTCGTAATAGCGGAAGTAGGCTTCCGACAAAAACTCATGCTTGTCAATACTCTCGTCTCTAAAGTGTTTGCGTGTAAACACGTCTTGCTTGTGTATGGCATAGCCTTCGCCTAAGGTCTGACAGATAGCGGTGAAGAGTTGGGTGAACTCATAGTAGCTGTCAATGTTGGCAGAGTATTTCTGCACTGGATTTTCCATACGCAGTATGGCTGAGTAGTCACCGTTCTTGGTATACACCACACCGATGCCGTCCACTTCCTCCACCGAGAAGTAGATGTCCTCGAATATCTTTTTCCGTTTGCCTCCAGTACCGAAGGCATATACGGATGTTGCCATGCCGATACATAGTGCAATGAAAAACAAGATGACGTATAGTATCATTTCTTTCCTTTCTGGTTATTCGTTATTCTCTCTGTGGCTGTTCTTTTGCATTTCTTTCCTGCGTTTTGTTCTCAGGAAGCAACAAATAAAGGTAGGCTCACTCTTTCTTTCGTCGGAGCGAACCTACCTCTGTCAATATGCAATCAACCCAACAACTCTCATGATGGTTCTTCTTTTGATTTCATTATCAGAAGCTCTTGCTATGGGCGTAGATATACACTCCTTGGTCGCTCTTCTTGGTATGCAGTCCCTTCCGCTGTTTGAGGAAAATGAGGGCAGCACCTGTGGAAATGGCAAATACAAGCACCACAAGCCCTACAACGAATCCCAACAAACAGTAAGCGATGATGAAACCTACAATAGCTCCACCTGCCGTACCTGCCGCCCAATAGATATAGCGTCCTTGGAATCCCATGAATTCAAGCGGTTTTTGCAATCCCTTGAACATGGGGAAGTCCGCATAGCGTTCTTCTTTATCTGCGTCCATAACAATAGTTTCTTTGCGTTATCACTCTTTTTTTGACAATCTCACTTCTTGCTGTTGTTCGGATTATGTGTCATTATCCGATACCGAAGAACAGAGGCAATGCCTGGGCTGCTGCAATCAGGAAGATACATGCGCCAACGACCATCATAATCTTCTTCTTGACGTCCTGCTCCTCGTTGTTCATGCTGATGTACACCGAGATAGCACCCACTACAGCTACTACACCTGCGATGGCATAGCACAATTTCACCACGATGGGCACATACTTGGCAATTTCCTCCGTTACCTGCGTCAACGCTGTCGTGCCGGCTGTGTAGTCACCTGCCGAATTCTGCGCCATTGCTGCACCACAACCCACCAAGAGCATAAGTGCCATTGCCTTTAAACGTCCAGAAGACATCACATTCTTTGCCTTCTTCTTCAAATAATTCTTTGTCTTGTTAAACATTCTGTTTCCTTTTGTTTGTTAATCGATACTTTTTATATAACTCTTCTGCAGTTGAGTCTGTTGTTATCCTAAAATCTATTTACCTGTCTGATACCGTTATCCTAAATCTAACACCTACCATATCTGATACCCGAAGAATGCCGGAAACACGATAGAAGCTCCAATGATGAACAGACATGCGCCTACTAACATCATAATGGATTTCGTCACTCCGTCTTCTCCTGCGTTTATCTTGATATATATCTGCAATGCTGATATGACCGCTACTATGGCTGCTATGGCATAGAGCAGATATAGCACATACAGCATCATTGTCACCACGTAGTCGTGCATGCTTGCCAGTGCGTCCGCTCCCCAACTATAGCTCACGCTGCCACACTTGGCACTTGCTCGAATGGGGATGCCCAACACCAATGCGGACAATGCCCAATGAAACCGTTTCATTTTCATAGTTCATTCTTCACCATTTGCCATTTTAGCTTCGGATCTCGCATAATCATTGCCGTGTATAGTTCTTTGTCGGTCAGTGGGTTGGACATATACGTTTCCGTTTCTTCCAACTGTTCCTCCATCTTTGCTTTCAATTTCTCAAAAGCACTCTCTTTGTCTGTATCACCTGATTCTCCAGATGAAGCATTGGCTTCATTGCCGACATAGCCTCCATTCACTCTGTCGGATTCTTCCAGTCCTGCTTCGGCAATGTTATCATTGTAGCCATTCGGCTTATTCGCAGCATCTCCCACACCATAGTCTGCCAGCGCATCCACCTGTGTGTCATAGCTGTTTTCACCAATACTGAATCCTCCGTTGTTTTCTTCTACGGTGATGCTTTCCTCTGCATCAGCCATATTACTAACGTCAAATACTTCCTCCGTTGTTTTGGCATCATCCTTCTTGCCATAGAGGTCTTTGGTGACTATAACAGCGTAGTAGATGATGTATACCGCTGTCAATACAAGTACGAATATCAAGTATGAACTCATTTCTTTTAAGTTTGATTATACATTGTTGTTCCTATTGTCTCTTGTCGTTTTCTTTGACTACCCAACAAGCAATTCTCATATATGATTAATCGGCTTGCATGGTAGGGAAAGGCTGCACATGCCCACAGATAAAATATCTCTTTTGTCCATGCCGTTTGGTTGTGCGCCCTTCCGAAAACGGTTGCAAAGAAACTCCGAAAGATTGGGATAAAAGAAAAACAGCCCCATCGAGGACTGTTTCTTAACATCAATTGTAGATAAAAACAAAATCAAACTTGGTTTTCATACTTGAAAACGTATGGCAGTGTGACAATGCCTTATTTGAATAATGACATTGTCCATGTCGGTTATAGATGTCTTATAATGTGCTTTTCAATAAGAAAAAGGATAAATGATACGGATATAAACAAAAAGACGGATCTCATCGAATAGTGATGAACCCGTTTTGTCTTTTTATAGTGCATATCGAAGCGAAAGGTGCATTCGTACACACTTCTTTCATGGTGCAAAGGTTCTCATTTTAGAAACGAATAATCCTTGCACCAACCTTTCTTATATAAACCTATTCAACTCTTCAACAAGTCTGAATACCGTTGTTGAAGATACAGCCTGCGATGGCGGTATACTGCCGAACTCTGCCAATATCTTTCTTGCTCTTGATATGGCTTCTGGCTGATATGGCAACAACATTCCATAGATTTTTGTTGTAAAGTTGTCCTTCTTGCTATACTTTACTTTCATCTGTTGGCTAAGCATTTGCTCGTAATCGTTTCGATGGATGTAGCCACGATACATATTGAAATGTAGCAAGAACCAATACTCAAATGCCTGATTGCTATATGCTACCTGAAATCCATTGGACTCTGCCAAGCGTATAGCTTCATTGAAGTCGTGGTTTGAGAAATCGTCCTTGTCAAACACTACCCAATATTGATCGAAATTATGGCCTTTTCGCCGTTCCTCGTTTCTGACAATTACGGCTTCTTGAACCAGTTTGATGGTATTCAGTCCTTTTCCCAATGCCTTTACTGAAGCTGATGTCAGACGAAAAGCGTTGAAATAATCTGGTTCTGTATTTACGCCTTCGCAGATGATCAAGAACGATTGCTTGATGTCTCTGTAATTGGAATGACGTTTCAGACTCCGTTCCTGTCTCGGATTATATCTTGCCATTGTCAATCCTCCTCATTTACAAACAACTTTGAAAAATCACCTATAATGGGCGTTCCTCCATACTTACCTTCAAGATATTCTTTCTCAAAAGACGCATTGTTTCTAACTTTGTAGTCTGCAAGAGAATACAGTTTGGTAGCACCGTATGTGTCTTTCTGTGTAAACCATACTTGGTCTCTCCGCAATATTCTGGCACTCAGGATATTTGTGTCGTGGATGGTGAATATCAGCTGGGCATGATGCGGATTGGTTGCCTTAGAATTAAACAACTCAATGATTTTACTTGTCAACTTGGGATGCATCTTGCTGTCTATCTCGTCAATCACCAAGCGTTTGCCATTGTCCAAGGCATTTATGATGGGATAGGCTAACTGAAAATACTTTACCGTTCCCTCTGACTCGTTGCTTTCAAACGGAAACGAAACGGTCTGCGTCTCTCTTCCATCGTTATCATATTGCACGTGACTACTGACTACTTCGTCATTCACCTTATATATATCCTCTATACCCAAATCGGCAAATCGCGAGAAATCGACTATGCGCTTCCGTATCTTGGGGTCATCCAACTTAACAGCAGCTCGTTTCCACATCACTTCATCATCATGACTGGTGATGATTGACGTGTCGTTCAGCCAGTTCACGATGCTGACAGCAGTCTCATCATTGAATTGTGCCGCAACAGAAACAAGCAGTGCATTGTCACGCACCATCTTATTGGCGATAAGGTTTTTCGCTATTGCACACGAAGGATGAACATTGTAGGTAGCTTCCTCACGATACAATAACTCTACCTCTTTTGCACGCTTCTTGTTGTTTCTACGATACAGCCACTCCTTATGCACCTTGTTGCTGTCAACCTCAAAGCCATATCGGAAGATATACGCCGTATTGCAAAACACGATTTCAAACACTGACGGCTCTTTGGCAGTAGCAGCATTGAGCATAAAACTCTCTACATTCAAGGTCTCGCCAGCTTGTAGCTCCTTCATGGAGTTTATAACAAGCCATTTGAATGTTGAGAACGCTTTTGCAAAATTGGATTTACCTGACGCATTTGCACCATAAATCGCGGCCCCATGAAGTACTGCAGGGATAGCGTCACCCATTTCCGTCATTGAGTCTGTTTCTGGTATCGCTGTCTCCTTCAAATTAGTGGTCACCAAAGAGAGGGTAGACAGTTCCTTAAATGACAAATAATTGCCTACTGAAAACTGTACAATCATAAAGATAACCTTTGAATATGTAATATTTTTGCAAATATACTGGTTTTCTTTTGAAAATGCAAGAGTTTGTCGTTTTATTACTTTATTCATAATGACTTTTTTATCTGTAAACAATGTTCAATGAGGGCTCACTGTTCAATTCCACTGAACAAAGACCCTTCATTGAACAAACTTCCAAACATTCCTACCGCTTTTTCCCTCGCAGTAAGTCATTCAGATCCTTATACTCACGATACCTTGCCGACTCATCCTTTACCTTTTCGCCGAACAGTCCGACAAATGTCTCCACAGTCTTTTGCCCGGCAATGTCGTTGTCGAGATAACAGTGGATTTCTTTGTATGGTTCCAGATAATCCATGGATTTTCTCAGGTTGGCAACAGAGTTCATCACTAACACATCAACCATACCATCCACACAGATTTCCGTATTGCCTTTCTTGCGCAATGTCATATACGACAGAAAATCCATAAAGCCTTCAAAAACACATATATGTTCCTGAGTCATTCCGTTGTTATGATAAAAGACAGAAACATCCTTATTCTTGACACATCCCTTGTAATAGGGATTGCGTACCTCAAAACCACCAGACTTATTTGGAAATGCGATAGCAAAATATTTCTTATTTCTCAATGTATAGTGAATCTCCTTGCAGAAAGTTGTGGCGATTCCAATATCAACACCTCTTGATTGGAGATAGGATGTTAGGGCATAGTTCCTTAGTGGCATCACTCGCAAATCAATCATATCATCTTCTACTTCTACGCTTGTATACGATGGACGCACCTCTGTCTTTTTCTCTTTTACCAGACCATTGCTATCACGTTCTATCATAGTCAGAACGGTATGTATGTCATTGGTGTTATACATACGTTTGCCCAGTTCTATCAAATCACCGCCTTCTGCAATTCCAAAGTCATACCATTCATGGAGATTGTTATTCACTACAAACGATGGTGTTTTCTCTTCACGCAATGGTGAGCGGTACCAATATTGCCCTCTTCGGATTTTGGCATGGGTATATCCCATATTTTCAAGATAATCCACTATGCTTATTTTCTTAGCTTCTGAAATATCCATTACTTACTTTTTATTCCATTTTTACTACTTGTCAATCACTTTGTTTGCTTCACTTACTATAAGCATGCCCATAAAGTAAACGAAATTCCGAAGTGTTTTCAGATAGATCTTTCTGTAACACCTGCCAATAGACTTCATATTCCAATTTCACTTTATTTGCTTTATCCTCTATAGGCACACCTATAAAGTAAACCAAAATCTGAAGTCTTTTTAAACTCGCTGCGTCTTGTCACATATAGTCTTTTTGGAGATTTCAAAAACGCTTCATTTACTTCATCCTCTATAGGCACACCCGTAAAGTAAAGTGTTTGCTAAAGTGTTTTATTCGTCCTCCTCAAACAGTTGTACATTTGTCGGAACTTCTCCATAATAGAACATTTTGTCGTATCGCTTCACCAACTTCAAGTCGTTCATTAAGTACTGCAACACTTTCACCATCACGCTTCGCCCTCGCTTGAACCCTATAGCCTCGTATGCAGGTATCATTGCCTGAATGGTTTTCTCAAAGCCCTTGATAGGCTTACCAGCAAAGGCAGATGTCAAAGCCTCTTCATGCTGTTCTATGGTTAGGTCGGTATATTTAAGCGGTACGGTTTTGCTATGTTCGTCCTCAGAACTATCATAATCGGTTGCCAGTTCTGGCAATCCCTGTTCGTTTACAGTGAATGCAAACGGATTGAACTCTTTCTCTCTGATGTGCAAGGCCTTTACCTCACTGATGTTTGGGTTATTGGTATTCTTGCTGATAACAAGCACTGTTTCTGCTTTGTTGTTCATTTCGGTTCCGATATGCCCACGCACATTATTGTCCCCCTTGTTCAAATGAAGAACGCAATGAATATGGATGTTGTATTTTGACGACCATTCCATCATCTTGTTGATTACTTCTACCGATTCAGCAGCATTGTTGATGTCAAGGAGCAAGTCTCTGATTCCATCAATGATTACCAGTCCATATCCTTCGTTATGGCTCAGTGCATAGTCAATAACCTCAATCCTTACGGCAGGTGTGTACTCTCTCAGACAGATGAAGTCAAGGTTCTCGTTGTCTGTAGCTGTTGAGAGTCCTGCCAATTTCAGAATACGTTCCAATACATTGTGGCAATGATAGCGGCTCTGCTCCGTATCTACATAGAGGATACGTCGTTTGTCCTCTGGCAGACTGGCATGATAGTTCAATACCTGACCATTTGCCAATGATGCTGCAACCAATGCTGAGACGTTAAAAGTCTTCTTCGCTTTCGCCTTACCTGTCGAAGCACTGAAATTACCCAAAGTCGCTATTGTTGAGTTGTCTATCCATATTATCTGCGGCGGCGTACTATAGGTATCGGTCGCCTTTATCAGTGCGTCCTTCAAAATCTGTGACAGACGCACATTCTGTAGCTCTTCGTTGATTATCATGTAGCTGTTCTCTTTAGTGCTTGTTTCGTTTGGAGTAGCGTACCCTCGCAAAATAAGGCACACGCTTGTTCTTCTTCTGTTCTTCTTCTGATGCTGCATTGGCTTCTTCGCGTCCCATGCCACAGCCTTCATCACCAATGATATTTCCCAATGTAGGCACGTTGTTCTGTTTGAGCCAGGCATCCAGTTCCGTCTTGTCAAAGTACAACATCTTGCCTCGTGGCTTGTAGTGCGGTATTTCCTTACTTGATGTCAGTTTATACAGCAGACTTTCCGAAATGCCGAGATAAACACACGCCTCCATAAAGGTCAATACGTTCTTGGTTGTGTAGATATTCTCTTCTAATAGAGTCAGACGTTCCAATAGTCCCTCTATAGGCTCCAACTTTTGGAGCAATGTTTCTATGGCGGTCACTCTGTCATTGAGTCGTTCCATAAATGTTGTTCGGTTGTTCAACATCGTTGTGCTCTTATTTTGTTTGTTCGTAAATATGGAAGCGTCCTTCCGTTAGCTGCATGCTTTCGGAGTGCAAAGGTATAGTGGCTATGAGGACGATGAAAGAAAAAGACCATGACAAGTGCCAATTGTAATGGTACCTGTCATGGTCTTCCTTTCACTTACTATACGTTACTGCCGTTTTTCATCTGTTTGGCTATGATTGTTCTCATAAATATGACACGTATACCGTAAGCGTATCCGCGATGCTAGTATATACACGTCAAAAAAA
>UMGH01017536.1_pt1 | contig 21745 bp, 15 predicted proteins | sample 1965231 | NCBI WGS metagenome assembly UMGH01 (sample SAMEA4836068, study PRJEB28245) | human gut metagenome | biome: gut microbiome; material: fecal sample | place: Denmark | collected 2008 | reverse complement strand
AAGGAGCACACGTTGTTCGTCCTTCACGATGCGGTGTGAGACGTGTGCCAAATTGCCACACTTCACACAAATGGCGTGAACCTTGGTAACATCCTCAGCAATTGCCATAAGTTGAGGCATAGGACCGAAGGGAACACCTTTAAAGTCCATGTCTAACCCTGCAATGATTACACGCTTGCCACTGTTTGCTAATTCGTTGCACACATCCACAAGCGAGTCGTCAAAGAATTGGGCTTCGTCAATGCCTACTACTTGTGCTTCAGATGCCATGAGCAAGATGCTTCGGGCAGAGTCTACAGGCGTAGAGGCAATAGATGTAGCATCGTGCGACACCACGTCCTCCTCAGAATAGCGTGTGTCGATGGCAGGTTTGTATATCTCAACACGTTGACGCGCAATGCGTGCACGTTTTAGTCGGCGAATAAGTTCTTCGGTTTTACCCGAGAACATTGAACCGCAAATTACTTCGATGCGGCCAGAAGATAGGTTAGTTGGTTCTTGATACATGGTTTGGGTTTATTGTTAAAATGAAGGGTGGCTCTAAGCAATTAAATCTTTTAGAACCACCCTTTTATTTATGTTTTATAATTCAGCCAAATCAACGAAATCACCGCGCTTTTTGCGGTCTTCGATGAGTTGTTGGAGTTTGCGTTGGCGATCCTTAGCTACCCAATGGCGTGCAAACACGTTAGGAATGGCAACACCCAAGGCAATACACATAATGGTGATGGCTGATGCCATACCAAACTTCATGGCGTTGGTAAGTTCGCCTACCACACCATTCATCTCGATGAGACCTACCAAAGCACGATACATCAATACACCAGGCACCATAGGAATTACACTGGGGATAGAAATTACGTGGTTAGGAGCATGCACCCAGTGCACGGCCTTCACTGCAATAAGGCTTGCCAAGGCACTACCTGCGAGCGAACCAATTGCCAAGCCCATGTCAAGACCCATGTTATTGTTGCTCGGACCTAAGTTGACAAAGTTACGTGTGCACACGGCAATGATACCACCAATGGCAACTACCCAAAGTAAGCGACGCGGAATGTTGAAGATCATTGAGAAGCCCATGGCTGAAATGGCAGCAGCTGCAGCATAACTGATGTAAGAGTTGTGCGGAATCATGGGGATGGTGTAGAATTGCGTGAGGTCGAAATTTGATAACTTCAAGAAGAACGCAATACCAAACGACATTGCCACAATCATTAAGAAGGTGTTGATGGCACGTGTTAAGCCCACTTGTATGTAATTGTCGAGCATATCGTCGACAAAGTTAATCAAAGGTACACCCGGCACAATAAAGAGAGCACAAGCCAAGAGTGGGTGGAGTGGGGTATCGGTCCACGAAGCTGGGAGGAAAGTAGTAGCCCAAGCAATGACTGTACTGATAAAAGCAGCAATGGCAATGCCCATATAGTTGTTCAAGCCTTTGCGCAACATCAGACCACGCAGATACATACCAATGGCGGCAGCAAACGAGGCATAGAAGAAGGCAGTCCAGTCGCAACCAAACTGAATGCAGAAGCCACCACAGGCAAAACCAGTACCGATAGCAACTTGCACAGGTGTGTAGTTACGTGGGCGGCGGGCAATTTCTTCGAGTTCTTCAGCATATTGCTCAATGCTATAGTCCTCGCGTATAGCTTTCCACGAGAGTTTACTGATAAGCGAGATGGTAGTCATGTTAATGCCATGCTTATCGCAGCGTTGGAATTTGCTGTACGAGTGTTCATTGTCGCTGAGGTTCACCATCAGCATGTTGAACTGCACATAGATGTGCAAGTGCTCTTCGGGCAGACCGAGGAAGGCAGCTGTGCGCTTCATATTGCGCATAATGCGATTGGTGTCGGCGGCGCTTTCCACCAACAATTGTCCGGTGCGGAGCAACAAATCGAGCTTATGTCTGATGAGTTGTTCGCGCGTCAGTTCAGTTTCTTTTGCCATTAAGTATTTTGATTGTGTATTTGTTTTCGGCTGCAAATTTACAAAAAATTAAGCAAAGCACTTGAATTTCAAGTAAGGAAACGAAAAAAGCATCCCGTTAGACCTAAAAATCTAACAGGATGCTTAGTTGTTTATGGTTATCTATTTTTTAAAGACCTCTGATTATTGGTCAGCATCTTTCATGTTTGAATTGTATTGCAATTCTTGGTTAGGAATTGCGAAAACAACTTCCTTAGAATCGTAGTTGATTACACGTGCACTACCATCAGCAGCAATACCATATTTGGGGTCGTTAGCAGGGCAAGTCATGTTCTTCTTGAAACGCTTGAAGGTTTGGAGACTCTTACCTTCACCCCACATTTCTACACGCCAGTTAAAGAAAATCTCATCGAGGAGCTGGTCGTTAGTCATGCTTGCAAGTGAGGCAGCGGTAGTTTCATCGCGGTTATCGAGGATCGCCTTGAGATAAGTGGCAGCGCTTGCTGTGTGACCTTCGCGAGCTTCAGCTTCAGCAGCAATGAGGTAGCATTCCTCAATACGCATAAAGTGGATGTCGCTTTCCCAGCTACGGTCGCCCATGACAGTAGTTGAGCGGTCAGAGTGGAACTTGCCAGTAGGCAACAAGTTGCTTGCCATAAACCAATCGCGACGAGCATCGCTTTCGGGGATTTGGTTAAAGAGGTCAGAGTTAATAACCTTGTAGTCACCTGCAGCAGTGTAGCTATAAGTGAAAATATCCATCATACCCCAGAAGGTACACAAACCACCTGTGTTATCAGCAGTGATATCTACACCCCACAACCAGTCGTTGTTATTTACGGTGTTAAAGCCGTAGTTCAAGTCGCTCTTCGGGAGGATAGTTTTGCCAGCACCTTGTGCAGCTTCGATAGCGAGGTCAGCATTAGCCTTGGCGTTTGCATTGTCGCCCATCTGCAAGTAAGCATAAGCCTTCAAAGTGTAGGCAACAGCCAAACTCGGTTGGTCAATTGTTGAAGTGTAACCAGCTTCGGCAGCAGCCTTGAAAGCCTCGATAGCACCATTAAGGTCGAAGAAAATTTGTTCGTAAACCTTAGCTGTGGTTTCGGGACCCTTTGCCGTAGCAGACTGTTCGCGATAGATAGGAATAACCTTCTTATCCTTATAAGTAGCGTAGTCACCAGTGAAAAGGTTTACCAAGTTGCTATAAGCAAAAGCTCTTGCAGTTTTAGCTTGTGCATAATAGAGCTTGTAACTTGCATTTTCGGGAGCAACTTCATCGCTACCAAGGGTAGTGAAGGTAAAGTTACTTGCATCAATAACCTTATAATAGAAGTACCAGTTGGTGGCAGTATTTTTCTTGTTTGCAGCAGTGCCTTGTGCTTCATTACGGAAGTAACCGTAGTTTGAACCACGCGACATTACCATATCGTGCGACATGATATCGGTTGAGATGTCTACAGATTTCTGTCCGAAGTCGCTTTGGCTGTCTGAGCCACCTGCCTGCCAACGAATGAGTGAGGTGGTGATACCCTGAGTTTGTCCGAGCAATACTTTAGGGTTCCACTTTGCAGACTCTTCAAGTTGGTCGGGGGTAATGAAGCTACCATCTGTTTCGCGGTCGAGGAAACTATCAGAGCAAGCTGAGAACGACAGCAAGGCAGTAGCCATAACCGGGATATATGCTAAAAACTTATATTTCATGATTTAATTTCTTTTTATTGTGCTATGGATAAGCAGTTGAAATTTCTCAATTTGTTTTATGCAGTCAATGTGGATTAGAAGTTAAACTTCAAACCTACAGTGAAGCTTGATGAAGGCAGATACTGCGTGCCGCTTGTCATACCATCGCTTGTGGTGCCTGGCATAAAGCCCTTGCGTGCGCTGAGCAAGAAAAGGTTCTCGCCTGTAGCGTAGATCTGTGCACCGTGCATACCACCCAAACGACTTGTGAGAGATTCGGGGAAGTTGTAAGCCAAACGGATGTTAGAGAGTTGCAAGTAGTTACGCTTGGTAAGGAAGCGAGTGCTACGTGCATTGGCATAGTTACCCAATTTTGTACCATTGGTAAGTGCGGGAACATCTGTTACATCGCCAGCCTTTGTCCAACGATTTTCCATGTCCTTGTGCCAGTTGTATGTACCCAATTCACCATCACCCATCAAGCGTGCGTAAACATAGTCGTAAGCATAACCACCGAGTGAATAAGTGAAGGTAGTGCTGAGGCTGAAGTCCTTTACGCGGAGGTCGAAACCGAAACCACCTGTGAGTTTAGGAGTAGCCGACTTACCTACGAAGTCACTTGCTGCTTCAGTCCAGTCTGAGGTAGGAGTACCTTCTACCAAGCTATATTGTTCGCCCTTGTGATTCTTCTTGTAGAGTTCTACGTCAGTTACATTCTCCTGCAATACATTGCCCGCTGCGTCAACCGCATTGAGTGTCTTGTAGAGTGCATAACCTGTTTCAGAGTCAACACCTTTATAAGTGGGCAGGTAGAAGTCGTAGATTGAACCACCCTTCACCCAAGTGTAACGGCTTGAGTATTGATAGAAGTCCATGCGGTTGCCGCTTTCACCATCCATCGGGAGTTCTACGATGCTGTTCTTGTAGTGTGAACCATTCAAGCGGATGTCGAGGCTTACGTCCTTTGTCTTTACAGCGTGTGCAGTCAAACTGAATTCTACACCAGCGTTACGCATCTTACCATCGTTTACAGGGATAGAAGCATAACCTTGTGAAAGCGCTGTGCTGCGGAGGAAGAGCATGTCTGAAGTCAAACGGTTGAAGTAGTCAACTTCACCTTCAACAATACCCGCAATGTTAAATTCAACACCCACGTTTACGTTCTGCGTCTTTTCCCAAGTAAGGTCTTTGTTACCCTTGCGGTTGAATACGAACGAAGCTTCGTCGTTGACATTACGAATAGTGTACATGTCTGTGTAGGGATAGTAGGCTGAAATACCTAAACCTAAGGCACTATCATCGTCCAATGATTGGTTACCTGTAACACCCCATGAAGCTTTGAGTTTAAGATTGCGTAACCAAGAAACATCGCGCAAAAAGTCTTCCTTTGTTACGTTCCATGCAGCACCTACAGAACCGAATGTACCCCAACGATTACCCTTGGCAAAACGTGAAGAACCATCGGCACGGAGTGCACCATTGATGAAGTACTTTTCTGCATAGTCGTAAGAGAGCTGACCAAACCAGCTATCGAGTGAATAACCATAGTTGTAACCTGTAAGTTCTTGATAAACCACCGCATTACCAAAGGTCAAACCATTCGCACGAACCAAGTTCTTCTTTGAACCATAGGAAATCTGGTTGTCAGTCCAAGTAGATTCGTGACCTACAAAGGCATTAAAGCTGTGTGTGTCTTTATAGGTGTGCTTCCATGAAAGAATCTGGTTGCCTACAACTTGGCGTGAAATGGCACTTGTATTTTCGTAAATACCATTACCCTCAGAGTCACCATAGAAGGGGTTGGTTACGACATTGTTGTTAGAGTGGAGGTACATGTAACCCAAACCTGCAGTAAGCTTAAAGTCGTTGAGGAACGAAGCTTCCAACTGACCATTACCTGTGAATTGGTCAGCATCTGTTTGGTTGATATCCAAATTAGCTGATCCAGCAGGGTTCACGTTGGGATAAGCAGGACGACCATTCTCCATACCATAATCGTACTTATAACCACCTACGTAAGCATCGGGGATACGATTACCATTCGCATCGCGTTGGAAAACGGGATAGAGGTAAGGCATAGAGTTGACGAAGGTCATGGCGTTGTTCGACGCATTTTCATCCTGTACAGACTTGTTCTGACGAGAGTTAGCATACGACAACGAAGTAGAACCCTTCAACCAGTTGGTAATCTGCAAGTCCATGTTGCTACGAGCTGTGAAACGACGGTAGTCAGCACCAACGAGGTAACCCTTATCCTTCGTAAAGCCTACAGAGGTATAAGTCTTTATGCGGTCGGTACCACCTGTAAGGTTAACACCAGCATCTACCTTCTGACCTGTGCGGAAGAGTTCGTCTTCCCAACTATCGGGGTTGTATTTGCGAGTAATGCCACTGTTAAAGCGACCTGTAGCAGGGTCGATAAGGTCGGCACCATCTGCATTCCACATGTTATAAACAGAAGGAATACCACCATATTCTTCATTAAAGAGGACTGTAGAAGCATTACTAGCAGCTACATCTTCAGTTGCACCTTGCTTTAAGAAGTTGTTCTTGAGGCTTTCCCAAGAGAGTTCAACGAAGCGTTCGGGCGACTTGATTACATCGTAAGTAGGCAACCAACGTCCGCTAACCGAATATTTCACGTCAGCACCGATAGAGAGCTTGCCTGCTTTACCTTTCTTAGTTGAGATAATGATTACACCGTTAGCACCGCGCGAACCATAAAGGGCAGTAGCTGTAGCGTCCTTCATAAGGTCGAGGCTCTCGATGTCCTTAGGGTCGATGCTTGAGAGGTCGCCAGCGTAAGGCATACCATCTACCACGATGAGAGGAGAGGCTGCGGCATTCACTGAACCGATACCACGCATCACAATGCTTGAGTTAGCACCCGGGTTACCGTCGCTCTGCATAATCTGCACACCCGCAACTTCACCAGCGAGGGCTGAGGTAACTTCGGTAGTAGCCTTGTTCTCAACCACGTCGCCTTTAATTTTGGCTGCAGCACCTGTAAACGAAGCCTTTGTAGCTTTACCATAAGCTACTACGTATGCTTCGCCAAGTGTCTGTTCGTTGTCTTTGAGTGTTACCTGCATATTGGCAGACACGCTGACGGTTTGAGTTCCCATACCGAAGTAGCTAAAGGTAATCTGCTTAGCGTTAGAAGGTATGTTCTTCAAACTGAAGTTACCGTTGGCGTCGGTCTTGGTCTTAATTTGTGAACCTTTTACATGTACAGTAGCGCCGGCTATCGGTGCACCATTGGTGTCGAGCACACGACCAGTCACGCGCTTCTGGGCTGAAGCAGTGGCTGCAGTCATCAGCAGCGCTGCTCCCATGAGCACTAACTTTTTGTTCATAATCTAACCGTTTTTTATTTTAATGTTTGTTTGTATCAAGTAAGAATGTGAAAGGGAGTTTCGTGTTGTGTTGTATTTACTTTTATCCTCCCTAATCTAACAGAATGACGAAAAAGAAAGCTATTCTGTTGTTTTTGGTTGCATTTTGTTGAGAAAAACACATCTAATAAAGATTTTTGTCTTCTCTACTGCTGCAAATATATGTATAAATTTTAATACGCAAATAATTATGTGCAGTTTTTTTAAAGTTTTGTGCGCTTTTTTTGAAAAATGGCGGATTTTTGTAAAGCAAATATACATTTGTTGCACAAAAAGCAAGATAGAGTGCATAAGAAAAGACACAGATTGCATGAAACGAAGTGTTTAGTTTTTATAAAATTTGCGTTTGGTATGGGGCTTGATGATTATCATACCGATAATAATATAAGTATGATGGCGAAAAAGTGCATTGATAAATGTTTAGCTCGTTATTTTTAATGACGGGATGCATCGTATAGTCCATTTAGAACCATCTTTTCGCAATTTTTAGAACAACAAATCGCGTGCGCTATAATAGTTATTTGTACTTTTGCAGAGATGAAACAAGATACAAATACAAATCAGTTTAACACGTTGGCAGAAAAACCAGTGGGTTCGCTGCTTATGCAGTATGCCATTCCAGCCATTGTAGCGATGGCAGCCTCTTCGGTCTATAATATCATTGACGGTATTTTTATTGGTCAGGGTGTTGGTCCCGAAGCTATTATGGGTTTAGCCTTGACAGGACCGCTGATGTCGCTTACAGCAGCTTTTGGTGCAATGGTAGGTGTGGGTGCTGCTACATTGATGAGTGTGAAGTTAGGACAGAAAGACTACGACACCGCAAAGAAAATCTTGGGTAACGTAGTTATAATGAATCTAACGCTCGGTATCACCTTGGGTGTGGTGTTGCTCTGCTTTATCAATCCCATTTTGCGCTTTTTTGGTGCCAGCGATGTTACTTTGCCCTATGCCAGACAGTTTATGTCCATTATCTTAGTGGGCAATGTGGTGACGCACATGTATTTAGGACTCAATGCTATGTTGCGTTCTACCAACCGTCCGCAGAAAGCCATGTACGCCACCTTTGGTACGGTGTTGCTCAACTGTCTTTTAGCACCTATATTTATATTTGTGTTAGGGTGGGGCATACGAGGTGCTGCCGTAGCTACAATCATGGCACAGTTTATGATGTTGATGTGGCAGTTGCGTTTGTTCTCGAACAAGGCAGATATGATTCATTTGAGTCGCAACATCATCAAGCTCGATATGCGCATTGTGCGTGAGTCGCTTATGGTGGGACTTCCACAATTCCTTATCAACCTTTGTGCCTGTTTGGTAGCAGCCATGATGACGCGTAGTCTCACCACCTATGGAGGCGATGTGGCAGTTGGTTCGTTTGGTATATGCAACCGACTGATACTTTTCATTGTGATGGTTGTTATTGGTTTAAACCAAGGCATGCAACCCATTGCAGGCTATAATTTTGGTGCCAAGCGTTACGACCGTGTGCTCGGTGTGTTAAAGCGAGCTCTTTGTGTGGGTACTTGCATTACGATGATAGGCTTTGTTATAGGCGTATTCTTCCCCACACCCTTTGTTTCGTTGTTTGCCAAAGACTCCCCCGAGTTGATAAGTATGGCAGCACATGCCTTGAGTTGTATGGTCATGATGTTTCCTATTGTGGGTATACAAATTGTGTCGACGGCATTCTTCCAAAGCATTGGTTATGCTCCCAAAAGCATTTTCCTTTCGCTTACGCGTCAACTCATCTTTTTGGTGCCAGCCATCTTTATCCTTCCTCATCTCTACAAGGATCCGCTTGAAGGATTGTGGCATGCAGCTCCTTTAGCTGATGGTTTAGCCTCTGTGCTTGCCATCACCCTCTTGGTTTTGCAGGTAAAAAAGTTCAAGAAATTGGCTAATGCCTAATTGCTAAATCTGAAAATTGAGTACTTAATACTTATTATTTATTACTTCCCTTCCAGTAAGAATGTAATACTTAATACTTAACACTTAATACTTAAAAACCATGTCTTCTCCCTTTGTTATCAATATTGGTCGTTCGCTCGGTAGTGGTGGACGTGCCATTGGTCATATTTTGGCCAAAGAATTCAATATAGCCTATTACGACCGCGAAATCTTAGCTTTAGCAGCCAAGGAAAGTGGTTTTTGTCCTGAAGTCTTCGAACGTAACGATGAGAAGAACCGCTTTTTGCGTACATTGGGCAATATTATCCCCTTTATAGGAGGGGGTAGTACCTATTATAATAATGAGTTGTCCAACGAAAACCTCTTCCGCATTCAGAGCGAAGCCATACGTAAGGCAGCCGAAGACCATTCGTGCATCTTTATAGGTCGTTGTGCCGACTACGTGTTGCGCAACCATCCACGTTGTGTCAATGTGTTTGTAACTGCTGACATGGACGACCGCATTGCCAACGTTATGAAGTGGAACAACTGTACGGCAGAGAAAGCACAAAGCATTATCGAAAAAGGAGATAGTGAACGTGCCGAGTTTTACAACTTCTATAGCTCAGGCACATGGGGTGCAGCCAGCACCTATCATTTGTGCATCAACTCGTCAGTGCTCGGCATTGAGGGAACAGCAGCTTTTATTAAAGAATTCGTAATTAAAAAACTTTCAGAACTATGAAAAGATGGCTACTTACACTGTGCTTCATTATGATGAGCGCAGTGGCTGCAATGGCACAGCAAGGACAAGTGGAACATCGCAGTAAATCGTTGTTTGTCTTTCCAGAATTTAAAGAGGCTGAAGTGCAGCAAACTTTTGGACGCAAAATCAAAGCCAAAGCAAACATTTATTTAGGCGAAGGCACGCTTATATATATAGATGCAAAGACAGGCAAGAAAATGCGTGCCTACTTAAACAATATTGTCGGCGTTACTTTCGATGATACCATTCGTTACATGCGTGTAGACTCTGTTATGGCACGTGTGGTAGCCCAACGTGGCTATAATATTCTGCTTCGCCATACTTCTGTTGATAAAAATAGACTGCACGATGAACAGGTGCGCGACCTCAACTTTGAGATGTCGGGTATTATATACCTTGACAAACGCGACGACGAACAAGGCTATCCTTTGACTGATCGCTATTACTTTATTGTTAGAGGCGAAACCATTCCTGCCAACGAATCAGCCTTTAAGCGTTTTGTGGGCAAAGACCAAAAGCAAGCTTTTAAAGTACTTATGGGTAATCGCTTTTGGAGTTGGAAGGATCCCGAATCACTCATGATGCTATTCGACTTCTTGCCGAAATAAAAAGAAATGAATTTGAAATATTGGATATTAGCAGCGCGACCTAAAACACTTACAGCTGCTTTGATACCCGTGTGTACAGCAACGGCATTGGCATTTGCACAAGGACACGGACGTTGGTTGCCTGCAGTGGTATGTATGCTCTTTGCTGCTTTGATGCAGATAGCAGCCAACTTTATCAACGACCTTTTCGACTTTAAAAAAGGCACTGACCGTGAGGATCGTTTAGGTCCGGAACGTGCTTGTGCGCAAGGGTGGATAACACCGCAAGCCATGAAAAGGGGGATTGGCGTGATGCTTGTGTTGGCATGTGCCGTTGGTTGTTGCTTGTTGCCCTATGGCGGTTGGGTGTTAGTGGGCATAGGCGTGGCTTGTGTTGTATTTGCTTTTCTCTACACCACTTTACTCTCGTACATGGGTTGTGGCGATGTGTTGGTGTGGGTGTTCTTTGGACTTGTTCCTGTGTGTGGCACCTATTATGTGCAAGCACAAATGTTAACACCTGCCGTGTGGTGGTTGGCTGTTGCCTGTGGTTTGGTAATCGACACCTTGCTTGTGCTCAACAATTATCGCGATCGTGAACAAGATGTCCAAAGTGGCAAACGCACGCTGATAGTAGCTTTAGGCGAACGCTTTGGTTCGATGTTCTATTTGTTGCAAGGTGTGGCAGGCTATGCTTGTGTGGCAGCATTGGCAATCTATGGTCATACTTGGGCAGCCGTGTTGCCAGCTTTTTATCTTGTGCCACACTTCATGACTTGGCGCACCATGACCACCATTCGTTATGGTCGTGAACTCAATAGGGTGTTAGGTTTAACCTCGCGCAATATGCTCATCTTTGCCGTGCTCACTGTGTTGGCATTGATAATGTAAGTGATAAAAAAATAGAAAAAAGTTTGCTCATTCGAATAAAAAGTGCACCTTTGAAGCCAAGAAACAAAATTATTACATTATGGGTAAACGAAAAAACATCATAGAAGCTTTACGCCTTTATTTCAGCACCCAACCCGTACTGAAAGCCTGGCTGTTCGGTTCTTTCTCCAGAGGGGAAGAAACGAAGGATAGCGATGTCGATATTATGGTTTCTTTGGACAAGAGCAAACCAATTGGTTTAAAATTTTTCGGCATGTGGAGTGACCTAGAAGAACTCTTAGGTAGAAAAGTAGATTTGGTATCAGAAGGAACCTTACTCCCTTTTGCAAAGGAATCAGTAGAACGTGATAAAATCTTAGTCTATGAGAGAAAGTAGTAGAGATAAAAATCGACTAGAGCACATGCTCCAGGCTTTAGAAAGAATTCAACGATATACAAAAGGTAAAAACTTTGAGGATTTTACCGCAGACGATATGATGTATTACGCAGTAGTCAAAAATATAGAAATTCTAGGAGAAGCCTCAAATATGCTTACAGAAGAATTTCGACAAGCACACCCAAAGACTCCTTGGAAATTGGTGAATGGTATGAGAAACTATATAGTTCACGAATATTTTCAAGTTGATAATAACGTCGTTTGGGATGTGATAACAAATGATCTTCCGATATTAGACCAACAAATAAAGGAGTATCTAGCTGAAATAAAATAAAGGGTTAGGGAGTGTGATGCGCTCCCTAACTTCAGTTAACTAATAAGACATGTCTTCCTCCTCACTCAAAGATAAAACAGCCAATGCCCTGTTGTGGGGCGGCATCAATAATGGGGCGCAACAAGTGCTGAACTTAGTGTTTGGCATTTTCTTAGCGCGTATACTCTCGCCTGCCGACTATGGTATGGTAGGCATGCTCACCATTTTTAGTTTAATAGCCACCTCTTTGCAAGAGAGTGGTTTTATTTCAGGACTCAATCGTAAAAAAGACATTACCGATGCCGACTATAATGCTGTGTTTTGGTTTAATGTGCTTTGCAGCTCGTGTGTCTACGTTATTCTTTTTTGTTGTGCTCCTCTTATTGCAGCTTGGTATCGTCAACCCGTGCTGATACCATTGGCACGTTTGTCCTTCCTCACCTTTGTTATCTCCTCGTTAGGAACCTCGCCCCGTGCATGGTTGTTTAGAAACATGAAGGTGCGCGAAACAGCTTTGTTAACTCTTGGTGCATTAACAGTGTCGGGCATCTGTGGTGTATGTTTGGCTTTTAATGGTTTTGCCTTTTGGGGCATAGCCATTCAAAACTTAATCTATTGCACCATGATGAGTTTAGGCAGTTGGTGGTTCTCGGGGTGGCATCCTTCGTGGCATATCAATTTGCAGCCCTTGCGGGGTATGATAGGTTTTAGCTCAAAGATATTGGCAACAAATATTTTTACGCATATCAACAATAATATCTTCAGCATCTTTTTCGGCAGACTCTATGGCGAAAAAACTGTAGGTTATTACAATCAAGCCAACAAATGGACAACAATGGGAAGCAATACGTTGGTGGGTATGTTGTGGAGTGTAACCCAACCCCTTTTTGCTCGTTTCGATAAAGATGATATGGAACGTATGCAGCGTGTGTTTCGCAAGTTACTCCGTTTCACAGCTTTTCTGTCGTGTCCTGCATTATTTGGTTTAGGACTCATTGCTCCTGAGTTTATAACCATAGCCATCACCGATAAATGGATGACCAGTGCGCATCTTATGCAGTTGCTTTGCATAGGTGGAGCATTTATGCCCATCTCATCGTTTTATGCCAACTTTGTCATAAGTCAGGGAAAAAGCAATGTATTTATGTGGAATACGATAGCCTTGTGTTTGGCACAGATGTTGCTTTTAGTAATATTGTATCCCTATGGTGTCGAAGCCATGGTAATAGCCTATGTTGTGGTCAACACGTTATGGCTCTTTGTGTGGCATTGGTTTGTGAAGCGTTTAATAGGCATTCGCTTTCTTCATGCTCTGCGCGATGTGCTTCCCTTTGTTCTCATTGCAGCCGTAGCTATGGCAGCAGGGTGGGGATTGTCACAACTCTCGGGTGGCAACATCTACCTCAGTCTTTTGCTAAAGATGGTTGGTGCTGTTATTGCATACATCCTACTCCTTCGTTTGCTCGGTGCTGAAATTCTTAACGAATGCACCGAATTCGTTAAGAGTAAAATCCCCTTTAAGCTTAAACGCAAAGTATAAGTCATTACGCTCTATGTGTTGTTCATTTTTTCCTTCCTTCTTTTTTATAGAATGCTTTCATTAGAATGTAATACTATAGGTCTCTCCTTAGAGTCTTTCATTAGAATGTAATACTTAATACTTAACACTTAATACTTAACATTATAAGTTTCCCACAGTGTCCTCCATTAGAATGTAATACTTAATACTTAACACTTAATACTTACCCCTTATGTATCTTATCCTTTTTATCGCCATTGCACTTCTTAGTTTTGTAGTGCAGACCAATTTGAACAGCAAGTTCAAAAAGTTTAGTAAAGTACCTCTTGCATCAGGCATGACAGGTCGTGAAGTAGCAGAGAAAATGTTGCATGACAACGGCATCTATAATGTAGAAGTAACCTGTACCCCAGGTTATCTTACGGATCATTATAATCCCACCACTGCAACCGTTAATCTTTCGCAAGGTGTATATAATAGCAATTCAGTAGCAGCTGCTGCAATTGCAGCGCACGAGTGTGGACATGCTGTGCAGCATGCTGTGGCTTATGGACCTTTGAAAATGCGTTCAGCCTTAGTACCTGTGGTATCTTTCGCATCCAATTGGGTACAATGGATATTGTTGGCAGGTATTTTAATGATTAACGTAATGCCCTCCATTCTTTTAGGTGGTATAATTCTTTTTGCCCTTACCACTCTATTCAGTTTCATAACCCTTCCGGTTGAGATTGATGCTTCACGTCGTGCTACTGCATGGCTTCAGCGTGCAGGCATTACTTCGGCTTACGATCATCCTATGGCAGTATCGGCACTTCGTTCAGCTGCTTACACCTATGTGGTAGCTGCTCTCAGTTCATTAGCCACTTTAGTATATTACGTAATGATGTTTTTAGGTGGCAGTCGCGACGATTAAAAAGTTGTATAAGGGTAGCTTTAAAAAATAGATTTGTAGATTTGTAGAAGGCGCACTTCCTTTTGTAGGAGGTGCGTTTTTTAGTTCATTTGAACATCTCTACTTACGTACTTTTTCACAATCTTAGAATATTCAATTCTGGGTAGGGTAGGGATAATTTATGGAAATAAAAATACAATTACGTCTGATTATTTGGTGGTGTCAAATAATGATTGTAAATTCACAATGGAAATATAAACATCGTAGATTATGGCACTTAAGTTATATCCATTAGGTTTACAGACTTTCGAGCGAATCCGCAAAGAAGATAAACTCTATATAGATAAGACGGAATATGTTTACCGTCTAACTCATACCAGCGGTACTTATTTCTTCTTGGGTCGTCCACGTCGTTTTGGTAAATCCTTACTTCTAACCACCCTTCAGAGTTACTTTGAAGGAAAAAAAGAATTGTTCAGAGGTCTTGCTATCGAAAAACTTGAAAAGGAATGGACTGAATATCCTGTGCTTCACTTTGATTTGAGTGGAGGTAAACATATGGATAAGGAACAGTTGGAGAGATATCTCGCATTCATTTTGGAAACAGAAGAGAAAAAATGGGGAATTACACAACCACAAATAGATGTCAATAACCGATTAACAGAACTCATCAATACAGTATACGAGAAGTCAGGAAAACAGGTAGTTGTGCTTGTTGATGAATATGATGCACCCATGTTGGATGTGGTTCATGAGCAAGAACAGTTAGATAGCCTGCGCAATATCATGCGCAATTTCTATAGTCCTTTAAAATATAGCGAAGCAAAACTACGTTTTGTCTTTCTGACGGGTATCACTAAGTTTTCGCAAGTCAGCATCTTTAGCGAACTGAACAACATTACCAACATATCCATGAATGATGACTATGCAGGTATATGTGGCATTACCAAAGAAGAACTTTTGACACAAATGGCAGAAGATATTGAGGAGCTTGCTTGCAGAAGAAATATGACGAAAGAGCAAGTTGTCGATAAGCTAAAAGAGTATTATGATGGCTATCATTTCACAAGATACTCATCCGATATATTCAATCCATATAGTCTGTTGAATTGCTTTGCAGAAAACAAGTTTGGTTCCTATTGGTTTACTTCTGGAACTCCAACTTATCTCATCAATATGATGCGAAAGTATCAGGTAGTTCCTACCGACGTCATCACCCGTGTGGAGGCTGATGTAAGCGAGTTTGATGCTCCTACAGAGACTATGTCAACCATCATGCCTCTGCTTTACCAAAGCGGATATATCACCATTAAGGAATATAATGAAGCTTATAACTATTATGTTCTTGCTGTTCCTAACAAGGAGGTGAAAATGGGACTGACCAAGGCACTGATTCCATCATACGTTACACAAAATACGCTTGTAACAACCAATACAGCCCGTCGTATCGCGCAGGCTTTGGATATGCGGAATATGGAAGAAGCCTTGACCTTGCTTCAAACATTTCTGGGAACAATTCCTTATTGTAATAATACACATTACGAGGGACATTACCAACAGATGCTCTTCATTATATTCTCTCTGCTTACAGACTATCTTGTGGACGTTGAAGTTCATACACCTAATGGCAGAGTTGACATCGTATTACTCACTCATACAGACCTTTTTCTGTTGGAGATTAAATTGGACAAGAGTGCACAGCATGCGATTCAACAAATCAATCTGAAAGATTATCACAAACGCTTTGCGCTAAGCGGAAAACCAATAACCAAGATAGGTATCAACTTCGATAGTACAACAGGAAATATTGAAAGTTGGGTTATTGAAAAAGCTTAAGGGTGGTTTTAAAAACTCATAAATCACTCATTTTAAGTTTTTAAAATCCAATTCAATCAAAAAAACTGCTGAAAAATTTGGTGCGTTCCACAAAAAACAGTACTTTTGCACCCGTATTGAAGAGGGGTTCTCTTTGGTACACCCTAAGTTTGGGGTATGGTGTAATGGTAACACTGCAGATTCTGGTCCTGCCTTTCCTGGTTCGAGTCCGGGTACCCCAACAAACTTATAAAGCTTTATCCTTTGGTTGAGGATAAACATGTGTCTGGGGTATGGTGTAATGGTAACACTGCAGATTCTGGTCCTGCCTTTTCTGGTTCGAGTCCGGATACCCCAACTTATAAGATGGCTGTTGAATGAAAAGTTCAACAGCTTTTTTTTATGTCTACGCTCAAAGCATCTACTTGTTGCTTTGAGCGTGAAACAAACAGAGTTGTAAATAGGAAAAATGATGTTTCCTTAAAACCACTTGTCTGTTTTTTAAAGAACTACTCAGAAATGTAAAAAAGTTATTTCTTTTTAGCTGAATACCTTTCTATCTGCTAAGAATTGCGTAACTTTGAACCGTCATATATTAGAACATAAAAAACATCTAACATATTCTATGAAAAAGTCTCAGCAAAATAAATTAGGTAATAGCTGTGCTACTCTTGTAATGGCGCTCCCGTTAGCGGTTGCAGGACTCACATTTACACCCCAAGGTGTACACGCTTTGCCTTTAGCAAGCGGACTTGTGCAGATGTCAGCGGCAATAACAGCCACTACTTCAGCCAATCCTATTAAGAGCGCGGCAAAAATCAATCCCACTACAGTGGAGTTGACTTATGCTGATGGTAAACAACTCACTATCGACTTCTATGGTGACAACATCTTCCGTCTTTTCCGCGATGACAATGGAGGTGTCGTACGCGATCCGCAAGCAACACCCCCTGCAAAGATTTTGGTGGATAATGCACGTCGCAATCCGTTGGCAGTTGACTTGCGCGATGAGAAGGATGGAGTGGTAATTGCTACCAATCGTGTTTCTTTGCGTTTCGACAAACAGACCGGTCTCTTCTCGGTAATCAATATAAAGAATGGCGAATCGGTAATTGAAAGCGTAGCACCTGTTAGCTTTGACAAAAATAGCACAACGCTCACGTTGAAAACTCGTTCAGGCGAATACTTCTATGGCGGTGGTGTGCAAAACGGACGTTTCAGTCATAAGGGTAAGAGCATTGCCATTGAAAACACCAATAACTGGGTAGATGGTGGTGTAGCTTCGCCCACTCCTTTCTATTGGAGTACAAAGGGCTATGGCATGATGTGGAACACCTTTAAGCCTGGTCGCTACGACTTTGGTGCTACTGAGCAAGATAAGGTAATTCTTTCGCACCAAGAGGACTATCTCGATGCCTTCTTTATGGTAGACGAACAACCTGTTGACCTTCTTAACGACTTCTATCAACTCACAGGTAATCCTGTGTTGTTGCCTAAGTTCGGTTTCTACGAAGGTCACCTAAACGCTTATAACCGCGACTATTGGAAGGAAGCCGAAAACGGCTTTATGCTCTACGAAGATGGTAAGCGTTACAATGAAAGTCAAAAGGATAATGGCGGTGTAAAAGAAAGCTTGAATGGTGAAAAGAACAATTATCAGTTCTCAGCTCGTGCAGCTATCGACCGTTATTTCACCAATGATATGCCCTTAGGTTGGTTCCTTCCCAACGATGGTTATGGAGCAGGCTACGGACAGACCAACTCTCTCGATGGCAATATTCAAAACCTTAAAGAGTTTGGTGACTATGCCCGTTCAAAGGGTGTGGAGATTGGTCTTTGGACACAGAGTGACCTCCATCCTAAAGAAGGTATTGAACCTTTGTTGCAACGCGACATTGTGAAAGAAGTGCGCGATGCTGGTGTGCGTGTGCTTAAAACCGACGTAGCTTGGGTAGGTTATGGCTATTCATTTGGTTTGAATGGTGTGGCAGATGTTGCCGAAGTTATGCCCTACTATGGTTCGAACGCGCGTCCTTTCATCATCTCGCTCGATGGTTGGGCAGGTACACAGCGTTATGCTGGTATTTGGAGTGGTGACCAAACAGGTGGTGATTGGGAATATATTCGTTTCCATATCCCCACATTCATAGGTTCGGGACTTTCAGGTCAGCCAAACATCACAAGTGACGTAGATGGTATTTTTGGTGGAAAGAACGTGCCTGTAAATGTGCGCGAATTCCAGTGGAAGACCTTTACACCGATGGAACTCAATATGGACGGCTGGGGTGCTAATCCCAAATATCCTGAAGTGCTTGGCGAACCAGCTACAAGTATTAACCGTTCGTACCTTAAGCTCAAGAGCGAATTGATGCCTTACACCTATACTATTGCTCGTCAAGCAGTGGATGGTAAGCCAATGATTCGTGCCATGTTCCTTGACTATCCTAATGACTACACGCTGGGCACTAAAACTCAGTACCAGTTTATGTATGGTCCGTCGTTCCTTGTAGCACCAATTTATAAGGACACGAAGATGGATAAGGAGGGTAATGACGTGCGCAATGGCATTTACTTGCCCGAAGGTCGATGGGTAGACTATTATAATGGTGATGTGTATGAAGGTGGACGCATTATTAACAACTACGATGCTCCCATTTGGAAGTTGCCCGTATTTGTAAAGGCTGACGCCATCATCCCGATGACCAACCCCAATAATAACCCCACACAAATCCGCAAGGATTATCGTGCTTACGAGATTTATGCTACAGCCAATGGCAGCTGCGCCTTTAGTCAGTATGATGATGACGGCGAAACACAGGCTTACCTCAATGGTCAGTGTACACGTACCGAAATCTCAACTTTTGCCAATGGTAAGGGTAAACTCAATGTGGTAATCAATCCTACATTCGGTAACTACAATGGTTTTGAGGCTCAGAAAGAAACTGAACTCCGCATCAATGTGAGCAAAGAACCTAAGGGCGTTAGTGCTAAGGTGGGCAAGAAGAGTGTGAAGTTGGCAAAGGTTACAACCTTGGCAGACTTTGAGAAGGGTACAAATGTATACTTCTACAACGAAAAGCCCAACTTGAATCGCTTCTCTACACCTGGCAGTGAGGCTGCTAAGAAGGAGATTTTGAAGAATGCACAGTTGTTGGTGAAGATTGGCAAAACTGATGTTGCTGCCAACTTGATTGATGTGAAGGTTGATGGCTTTGAATATGCACCTGCTGATCGTCACCTCACTCACACAGGTGCTCTTGCTGCTCCTGTAGTAGACTTTACTGAAGAGAATACAGGTGTGTTCAGCCTCACTCCTTCATGGAAGAAGGTGGATAATGCCGACTTCTATGAAATTGAATATGGCGGTATGCTTTATTCAACGATCCGCGATACAGAATTTACTATCGATGGTCTTGAAGCTGAAACAGACTACGCCTTTAAGGTGCGTGCGGTGAACAAGGATGGTTATTCTGATTGGAGCAAGGTGAGCGCAACTACTAAGAGCAATCCTTTGGAATTTGCCATTAAGAATATCAAGGCGCAGAACTCTGCTGAAGACCAACCTGGTCAGGGTATTAACAAGATGTTCGATTTCGACGAAAAGAGTCCTTGGCATACCAAGTGGGGTAAGGGTGAAGGCGTACCTGCTGACATCACTATCGACCTCCGTTCGGTTAACAAGCTTGATCGTTTGGTTTACATTCCACGCGAAGATGCTGGTAATGGTACATTGCTCGCAGGTACCTTCTCATACAGCAGCGACCGTCAAACATGGAGCGCACCCGTTAAGTTTGAATGGGCACAGAATGCTGAGCACAAGACATTCAACTTTGAGGGTAACCCCGAAGCTCGCTATGTGAAGTTGCACCTTGACAAGGCTGTAGGTAACTTTGCTTCAGGTAGCCAGATGTACATCTTTAAGGTTCCTGGTTCTGAAAGCTTCTTCCAAGGTGATATCAACCACGATAAGCGCATCGATGAGAACGACTTGACTTCTTACATGAACTACACTGGTTTGCGTAAGGGAGATAGCGACTTCGACTATGTAAGCGCAGGCGACATCAACAAGAATGGTTTGATTGATGCTTACGACATCTCATGCGTTACTACCGAACTCGATGGTGGTGTGAAGAACTCTAACGACAAGGTGAAGGGTAGCCTCGTGCTCACTCCGAACAAGAAGACTTTTGCTGCTGGCGATATGGTAGAAATTACTGTAAGTGGCAAGGGCTTGCACTATGTGAATGGTTTGAGCTTTGCACTTCCTTATAACACCGACGAGTTTGAATATGTTGGTACGGAATTGCTCAACATGAAGGATATGGTGAACCTCACTTACGACCGTTTGCACACGAATGGTCAGAAGGAATTGTTCCCCACCTTTGTGAACCGTGGTAACAACTTCCTTCTCGATGAAGGCAATAACAACCTCTTCGTTATCAAGTTCAAGGCTAAGAAGGCTGGTAAGTTCAACCTCAAGGCTAAGGATGGCATGTTGGTTGACCGCAACCTCGGTACGGTAACATTCTAAAAAATATTTTCCGAAAAATCCCCATTGCAAGGTTTTGGCTTTGTAATGGGGATTTTTCTTTTTTTGAAGTTTAGGAGAAAACTTGTTGTGTTATGTCTTCAAAAATGTATACTTTTGTAGACGAGAGATGATGGAGTTATAAACCTAAAAAAATAAGCAAATGAAACAATCTATATTGCGTTGCATGGGCATGGTGCTTCTTTTAGTCCTTTGCTCCTTTACAAGTTTTGCGCAGAAAGTTGTAAATGTTGAGGCTGAAATAACCTTTCCTGCTCCGTTAAACATGAGTCCAATTGAGGCAAAGGCTGAAGCCTTGCATCAAGCCAAGGTGAAGGCTTTGGCTGACAAGTTTGGTACTACAATTTCGCAGATAAACACTTCGTATGAAAAGGAGAAGAATGGTAAACTGACAGACAAATTTATTTCGTTGTCGGAGGATGAGGTGCGTGGCGAATGGATTGAAACTTTGGGTACGCCTGAGTATAAACTGACTATGACAGACAATGCGTTGCTTGTTACAGTTAAGGTAAAGGGACGTGCACGTGCCATAACGCATGCGGCTGTTAACCTTAGTGTCAAGACTTTGCGCAATGGTACGGAAGATACTTTTGAAACAGCTGAGTTTAAAGATGGAGATGATATTTATCTGTCGTTTCAGTCGCCTATAAATGGTTATTGCTTGGCATATTTGGTGGATGAGGCGCAAACGGCTTATTGTCTTTTGCCTTATCGCAACCAAACAACAGGTAGCTTTCCTATAAAAGCGAATAAGCACTATGTATTTTTCTCCGAAGAGAAGGCTACGGATATTTCACCTCAAATAGTGGATGCTTATACGCTATCAGCTGCAGACGACCACGAATTTAACCGTTTGTATGTCATTTTCTCGCCCAATGAATTTACAAAGGCGATAGATAAGAGTTCGAGCAATTTGTTGCCACGCCAAACAACCTTCGAGGCTTTCCAAAAATGGCTTTCTCGTTGCCTCAAGTCTGATACTAAAATGACGGTTGTGGTGAAGAATTTGGTAATAAAAAAGAAATAAGTATTAAGTGTTAAGTATTAAGTATTACAAACTAAGTAAAACCTAATATTTGATAGATTTATCAAGAAAATATACGCGCCAGCCTCACCCCATTCGGGGTGATATATGGTAGC
>UMGH01026421.1_pt1 | contig 21860 bp, 12 predicted proteins | sample 1965231 | NCBI WGS metagenome assembly UMGH01 (sample SAMEA4836068, study PRJEB28245) | human gut metagenome | biome: gut microbiome; material: fecal sample | place: Denmark | collected 2008 | reverse complement strand
CCGCCTCTCCGCACTATGGGGGAGACCCGCCTTTGGTTCAGCCTGTTCCTTTCGCTGATCGGGCTCGTGGTGTATCTTCGTTGGCGTTACCGCTGGGTACTTCCGTTCGGATGCCTGATGGCCGTGATGTTCGCCGGCATCAACATATTCAAGCCAGAGATTCACACTGAAGAACTTATGCCGGCTCTACGCAGCCCGTGGTTCGTCCCGCACGTCATCGTCTATATGTTTTCCTACGCCGTGATGGGCATCGCTACCATCCTCGCCATCCGTATTCTCTGGCTGACCCGCCGTTCAGCCGCGGGATCCGCTCCGACTGCGAGGTCAACAGCTCCTGCCACTGTCGAAGCGACCGCAAGTCCACTGTCACCGTCCCTTCAAGGCGACCTGCGCCTCTGCGACACCCTGGTGCGCATGGGCTGGGGATTCATCACAATGGGCATAGTGATGGGCGCCCTCTGGGCCAAACAGGCCTGGGGTGACTACTGGACCTGGGATCCTAAGGAAACCTGGGCCGCCGCCACCTGGCTCAGCTATCTTCTGTACATGCATCTCCGCCAAGGCTCTGCTTTATCTTCGGTCACTTCGGCGGGCTCAGTGACCATGGCTCGACAGACCTCGCCAGCCATTGAAGTGGCATCACACTCCAACAAAGCTCTCCATCGCACCCTTTTCCTTCTGATATTCTCTTTCATCCTCCTCCAGATGTGCTGGTGGGGCGTAAACTACCTCCCCTCAGCCCAAGGCTTCAGCCTGCACACTTATTAGTATTCCTGTTAGTATTCCTGACCTTGAAATATTACTAGTGTGCCTTGGAATGAAATGAGGCCTCCGTTCAGAGGCCTGTAGAAAATGCCATAGAGGACAATATGTTGAATATTAATAATTTAATAGATGCTATTTCTCCCTCATCAGGCGTGGAGTAACTCTGTGTTCTGTCTTGATAACAAAGGCTTTGCCCTTCACGAAGGAAAGAGGGTAGTCTATGGTGCCAGAATGTGGGCTGAATGAAAATCAGGCATATTCAATCATTCTTGGGGAGAATTTGCTAACTTTGCAGATTGCGGGGCCGGGGGAAAGACGCGGGCCGCGGAAAGAAGAATATTCAAAACATATCAATATGTACAGAACACACACGTGCGGGGAACTCCGCATTGAGAATGTCGGGCAGAAGGTGACCCTCGCCGGTTGGGTGCAGAGGTCCAGGAAGCTCGGCGGAATGACTTTCATTGACTTGCGTGACCGCTATGGCATCACGCAGCTCGTGCTTGAGGCGGACGCAGACGCAGCTTTGGTGGAGACAGCGACCTCTTTGGGCCGTGAATATGTCATCCAGGCCACCGGTGAGGTAGTCGAGCGTCAGAGCAGGAACGCCAGGATGGACACAGGTGACATCGAGATCAAACTTGAGGCGATCAACATCCTCAACAAGTCCGTCACCCCTCCGTTCACCATCGAGGACGAGAGCGACGGCGGCGAGGATCTCCGCGCCAAGTACCGTTATCTGGATCTGAGAAGGAATCCGCTCCAGAAGGCGCTGGCGTTGAGGCACAAGCTTGCCCACGAGGTGCGCAACTACCTTGATGGCCAGGGATTTATGGAGATTGAGACTCCGTACCTGATCAAGTCCACCCCGGAGGGCGCCCGTGACTTCGTGGTCCCTTCAAGGATGAATCAGGGGCAGTTCTACGCCCTGCCGCAGTCTCCTCAGACCTTCAAGCAGCTCCTGATGGTGGCCGGCTACGACCGCTATTTCCAGATCGTCCGCTGCTTCCGTGACGAGGATCTGCGCGCCGACCGTCAGCCAGAGTTCACCCAGATCGACTGCGAGATGTCCTTCGTCGAGCAGGAGGATGTCCTGAATATGTTCGAGGGAATGATGAGGACGATGTTCAAGAATGTCCTCGGGGTTGATATTCCTAACCCTATGCCTCGTATGAGCTGGTACGACGCAATGGACAAGTACGGTTCTGACAAGCCGGATGTCCGTTTCGGAATGACCATTCACGAGATTACAGACAAGGTGAAAGGCAAAGGCTTCTCCGTTCTTGAGGACGCTGCCTACGTCGGAGCCATCGCGGTTCCGGGAGGCGCTGAGTACACCCGCAAGCAGATCGATGAGCTGACCGAGTGGGTCAAGAGACCTCAGGTCGGAGCCAAGGGCTTGATCTACATCAAGCTCAACGCCGACGGCTCCGTCAAGTCCTCGATCGACAAGTTCTACTCACCTGACGAGTTGAAAGTCATCGCCGAGGACGTTGAGGCCAAGACCGGTGACATCGTGTTCGTGATGTCAGGTGACAGCAACCGCAAGGTGCAGACAATGCTTGGCGTTCTGCGTATCGAGATGGGCAACAGGCTCGGCCTTCGTGACCCTAAGGTCTTCGCGCCGCTTTGGATCGTGGACTTCCCGCTTCTTGAGTGGAGCGAGGAGGACGGACGATTCTACGCGATGCACCACCCGTTCACCGCACCGAAGCCTGAGCACATGAACCTGTTCTACAGCGACAAGAAAGAGGATCTCGAAAGGGTTTGCGCCAATGCCTACGACTTCGTGCTGAACGGCACAGAACTCGGTGGCGGTTCCATCCGAATCCATGATGCGGAGGTTCAGAAGAGAATGTTCGAGGTTCTGGGCATCGGTCCTGAGGAGGCTGAATATAAGTTCGGATTCATCATCCACGCCTTCCAGTACGGTGCTCCGCCTCACGGAGGTCTGGCATTTGGTTTCGACCGTGTCTGCACACTATTCGCCGGCAAGGAGTCCATCCGTGACTTCATCGCCTTCCCGAAGAACAACCAGGGCCGTGACGTGATGATCGACGCTCCGTCCAAGATCGACCAGACCCAGCTCGACGAGCTCAGTCTGGATCTCCGTCCGCAGCAGGAGAAGTAGTTCCCGTCCTGTCGCCGGGTCTGTCGAAGCGACGTGAAACAAAGCATGAAAGTGTGACCGGATTGTCCTTCGGCCACACTTTCATTTCTCTCACACTCGCGCGGTTCATCCCCAAAAGTGTCAACCATTCTCAGGGAAGGTCAGGGAAGGTCACGCGCAGTACAAAGATTAATATTAAATTTGTTTGTTTGGTGCGATAATGCTATCTCAAAAATCTCGTTTTGGTGCATAATGCGGTGATTAAATTTGTTTGTTCGGTGCAGAGGTGTTATATTTGTCTTTGAAAAACAGTGATTTATGAAAAGGAAAATATATAATTCCCTTTTGAGATGGAAAAACGAGGAGAAAGGCAAGGTCGCCCTCCTCGTGGAAGGAGCAAGGCGGGTGGGAAAGAGCTTCATAGTGGAGGAGTTCGCCAAGAATGAGTACAAGTCATATATTCTTGTGGACTTCGCGCACATCGGTAAAGCGATGAAGGAAGTTTTTGATGAGTATCTGAATGAAACTGACACATTTCTTATCTTTTTGCAGAATGTCGCTGGTGTCCAGCTGTACGAGAGAGAGTCATTGATTATTTTCGATGAGGTTCAGAAATATCCAATGGCGCGTCAGGCCATCAAGCATCTTGTAGCGGACGGAAGGTATGATTACATAGAGACCGGGTCATTGGTAAGCATCAATGAGAACACCGAGGATATTCTTTTGCCTTCCGAGGAGAGACCTCTTCAAATGTACCCTATGGATTTTGAGGAGTTTTTATGGGCGTTGGGCGATGAGATGACCATGCCGTTCGTCAAGACGTGTTTTGAGAATCGATGTCAGCTAGGCCCGATGCACCGTAAGGCGATGACCCTGTTCCGGCAGTATCTGATTGTCGGAGGAATGCCGCAGGCGGTTAAAGAATTTGTTGAAACGGGGATATTCCGTAAAGTGGACACGGTGAAGCGGGATATTCTGGCATTGTACCGTCGTAGCATTGACAAGCACGTCAATGGGTACACGGAAAAGGTTAAGGCGGTGTGGGATCAGATACCGGGCGAGCTTCAGAAACATGAGAAGAAGTTCCGCCTTGCAAGTTTGGGTGAAGGCGCGAGATACAGAAGCTATGAGTCATCGTTCCTTTGGCTGAAGGACGCTCGTTTTGTGAATATCTGCAATGGTGTTACGGAACCTCAGGTAGGCATGAGACTGAAACGAGATGACCGGACTTTCAAATGTTATATGGGAGACACTGGGCTCCTGATTTCTCACGCGTTCGATGAGAAGACTATCCAAGGCGAGGAGCTGTATCAGAAACTTCTTCTTGGCAAGTTGGAAATCAATGAAGGGATGCTCATGGAAAACATTGTCGCCCAGATGTTTGTTGCAAGCGGTCACTCTTTGTATTTCTATAGCAATTATTCAACGGTCTCTGAGGACAGGATGGAGGTTGACTTCCTTGTAGAAAAGCCGACATTGACAAACGCCCATAACATTTGCCCGGTTGAGGTGAAATCTGGCAAGTATTCCAGCTTCTCATCCTTGTCAAAATTCCGTGAAAAGTTCAAAAAACAACTTCATGTTCCTTACGTAATTTATACCCAGGATTATAAAGAAGAAAACGGATATGTGTTCCTTCCGATCTATATGACACCACTGCTATAGAAGTGGCGACAAATCCAAATTATTTTTTTAAGGATTACTAAGCGTCAATTTACATATCAATTTTGTATATTTGTAATTGAGGCCTTGGCTGTCACGGAGGTTCTGTGGCCGCAGACAGGGCTTACCGAAGTTCAATCACATAAAGACCTAAGAATATGTTCGCAAAAGAGATCTACATCGCAAGACGCAAGGCTCTGTTGGAGAAGATGGCGCAGACCGCTCCGCAGGGGAAGCGTGGAATAGCCCTGTTCGTGGGCAACGTCGAAGCGGCCGCCCAGTACAAGGACAACGCCTATAAATTCCGTCAGGACTCATCCTGGCTGTACTATTTCGGACTCGACGAGCCACGCTATGCGGCCATCCTGGACCTTGACAGCGGAGAGGAGACCATCTTCGCCGACGATGTGGAGATCGGAGACATCATCTGGATGGGACCCCAGCCATCGGTCGCCTCCAAGGCCGCCGAGGTTGGCGTAAATCATTCAGCATCTTACGGTTCTCTGAACATCGCCGTCACTAAGGCTTTGGCCACAGGCAGGAATATTCATTTCCTTCCGCCGAGCCGCTACTACAACACGATGAAACTCGCCGCCCTTGTGGGAATATCCAATGAGGATGTGGCCCGTGTCGCCCCTATCGACGAGGACGGCGGCAAGCACGCCTCCAAGGAACTCGTGCAGGCTGTCATCTCGATGAGGCTTGTCAAGGAACAGTGCGAGATCGAGCAGATCGACGATGCCGGAGCTCTCGGACAGAGGATGCATACTGTGGCCCGCAACAGCGTCAAGGTCGGGATCATCGAGCAGGAGATTGTCGGCAAGATGGAGGGTGTGACCCTCAGCGAAGGTTGGGGCGTGTCGTTCCCGACAATCCTTACCCAGCATGGTGAGACTCTGCACAATCATCTGCACGACAAGGTCATCGAGCCTGGCAAACTGATGGTGATCGACGCCGGTGCCGAGAATAATATGCACTACGCCTCTGATTTCACCCGTACCCTGCCGACCAGCGGCAAGTTCACCCAGAAGCAGAGGGACATCTATCAGATAGTCTGCGACTGCAACGAGTTGGCGTTCAATCTGACAAAGCCGGGAGTTGCCTATAGGGACGTTCATCTGGCCGTCGCCAAGCTGATGCTGGAGGATCTCAGATCTCTGGACATCGTGCGCGGCAATCTGGACAATATGCTTCACGAAGGCATCGCCGGACTGTTCCAGCCTCACGGACTCGGCCACAATATGGGACTTGACGTTCACGACATGGAGGACCTCGGAGAGGATCTCGTGGGTTACGATCCGGATCAGAAACGCTCCACGCAGCTCGGCCTCGGCAGCCTCAGAATGGCACGCCGACTTGTTCCGGGCAATGTCATCACAGATGAGCCGGGAATATACTTCATTCCGGCCCTCATCGAGAAATGGAAGAGCGAGAAGCGCGACAAGGGCTTCGTGAACTATTACAAGCTGGAGCACGACTACCTCGACTTCGGTGGCATCCGTCTGGAGGACGATGTGCTTGTGACAGAGGACGGCGCGCGCCGCACAGGCCCGAACCGCCTTCCGATCCAGCCGGACGATGTCGAGGCCGCTATGGCTTAGGAATATAAATCATAGAATATTAATGAGCGTTTTGGTCATCATCCTTGCCGTGCTGGCAGGAGTGGTCGGCATCATCGGGAGTGTTGTTCCCGCCCTGCCCGGTCCTCCTGTCAGCTGGGTCGGGCTGATGATTCTCTATTTCTGGGGCAAAGGCACGAACGGGGCCGGCGACCCGATGTCGCTGAAATTTCTGCTCGTCTGGCTGGGAATCACTGCGGCCGTGACGATCATCGACTACATTGTGCCGTCCTGGTTCACCAAGGTCACGGGCGGAACTAAAGCCGCTGGCCGGGGAGCCATAGCCGGAATGCTTGTCGGCCTCTTCGTCCCGCCGGTCGGAATCATCCTCGGCACTCTTCTTGGAGCGTTTCTCGCCGAGTTGGTTTTCGCTGACAAGAACGGCTGGGAATCCGCCAAATCCGCCCTCGGAGCCTTTATGGGATTCCTTTGCGGAACCGGCATCAAGTTGATTGCCAGCGGAATGATGATGTATTACATAGTAGTGTATCTTACTTGAATATGGAAGAGAAATATTCACGTTTCCTTGAGGAAGTAGGGAAATTCGTGCCCAAGAACGCACTCTACACCGATGAGATAAGGCGCTTCGCCTGGGGCACCGACGCTGGTTTCTACAGGCTTGTGCCGAAGATTGTCATCCGGTCGTCCAATGAGAAAGAAGTCTCGAAGATCCTTGAGGCGGCATCGAAGTTTGATGTCCCGGTGACTTTTCGTGCCGCCGGAACCAGCCTTTCGGGTCAGGCTGTCAGCGATTCCGTGCTGATCGTGGCGGGAAAGAACTGGGAAAGATACATGGTTTCGGAGGACGCTTCCGAGATAACCCTCGAACCGGGAATCGTAGGGGCGAGGGTGAACGCTATCCTGAAGCCTTATGGCCGGAAATTCGGCCCGGATCCGGCCTCGATCGGAAGCTGTATGGTCGGCGGAATCGTGATGAACAACGCTTCCGGAATGAGCTGCGGAACCCACGCCAACAGCGACAAGGAACTGGAGAGCGTGCGGATGGTCTTTGCTGACGGAACGGTGCTGGACACGGGGGACGAGGCCTCCAGAGAGGCTTTCAGGGCCGGCCATCCGGAATTCATCCGAAAGATAGAGGGATTGAGGGACGAAATCCTTGCCGACAAGGAACTCTCCGAACGCATAAGGTACAAATACTCAATAAAGAACGTCACCGGACTCAACATATTCCCTTTCATCAGGTTTGAAGATCCGTTCGACATAATCGCCCATTTGCTGGTCGGCTCCGAGGGTACGCTGGCGTTTATGAGCCAGGTCACGATGAAGACTCTGCCGCTGCCGTCCAAGGAAGCTTCAGCGATGGTCTATTTCGGGACGATAAGGGAGGCGGCGGAAGCGGTGGTGGCGCTGCGGAAGGACATTGACCCTGCGGTGCTTGATGCCGCTGAACTGCTTGACAAACGGTCGCTTGCGTCAGTAGTTGACCCGATGCTTAATGAATATCCCGACAAGGATCTGACCGCTCTCCTGCTTCGCGTCACGGGTGCTGACCAGACGGACTTGGATGCCAACATCGGCAAACTCTCCGAGGTTCTGCGCCGTTTTGCCGTACTGAATGACGCGGAGGGCAACTCGTTCATATTCAGTAGCGATCCTGCCATTACGGGGAACTACTGGGCCATCCGTTCGGGAATATTCCCGTCCGTCGGTGGAATGCGCCGCGAGGGGACGACCTGCCTTATCGAGGACATCGCCTTCCACATCGAGGATCTGCCAGACGCGACGGAGGATCTTTCGGCGCTGCTGGACAGGCATGGCTACGACGATTCCTGCATCTACGGCCACGCCCTTGAGGGCAACTTCCATTTCATCATCAACCAGTCGTTTGATTCCGAGGCGGAGGTGAGGCGCTATGAGGCGATGATCCGCGACGTGGCGGAGATGGTGGTCGGGAAATATGACGGTTCTCTGAAGGCCGAGCACGGAACGGGCAGGAATATGGCTCCGTTCGTGAAGTACGAGTGGGGCGGGAAGGCGTTCGGGATAATGAAGCGGGTGAAGGAACTGTTTGACCCTCACGGGCTTCTGAATCCTGGTGTGATCTTCAACGATGATCCGGAGTGCTTCTTGAAGAATTTCAAGGCGTTGCCGGTGCTGAAACCGTGGGCGGATGACAGCAAGGCTGTCGAGCCTGAGTTGGCGGAGATCTACAAGAAACTGAACAAATGCATCGAGTGCGGATTCTGCGAGGTGAACTGCCTTTCCTGCGGCTTCACGCTTTCGTCCCGGACCAGGATCGCCACGCAACGTGAGATCACCGCCCTGCGGGAGTTGCCGGATCCGACCGCCTCGGAACAGACTCGTCTGCGGACGCTTGAGAAGGAATATTCTTACACGGGGGAGCAGACTTGCGCCGGGGACGGCCTCTGCTCGACTTCGTGTCCGATGGGCATCAATGTCGCCGACCTGACTCATCAGCTGAGGAGGGTGAATATGCCCGCGGGCTCTTTCGGCCACGGTTTCTGGAACTTCGTCGCCGGTCATTACGCCGGAGTCAAGAGTGGCCTTCGCGGCGCTTTGAGGATGGCCACGGCCGGCGAGACCGTGCTTGGTGACCTTGCCATGAGCGGCCTATGCCGCTGGCTGCACAACGCCATACGTATTCCGCTTTGGACTCCAGCCACCCCTAAGGCCTACAATATTCCTAAATCGCTCAGGGCTTTGGTAAGTTCCGCCGCCGTTGGCCACGATGGCGCTTCGGTTGTCGAAGCGGCCACGGGACCGGCCAGGTTGGGGAGCCTGTCCATGAGCCTGGACTCGCAAACATCTGAAGCGGCCACAGGAACACCGACCGTCTGCAAGGTGGTCTATTCCCCGAGCTGCATCAACCAGATGATGGGCCTTCCGAAGCATCACCACGCCGTGGACAAACCTCTCGTCGAGGAGATGGTGTCACTTCTGACCAAAGCCGGCTACGAGGTCATATTCCCGGAGAATATGTCCTCTCTTTGCTGCGGCACGATCTGGGAAAGCAAAGGAATGCCCGAAATCGCCGACAGAAAGACCAAGGAACTCGAGGATGCACTTTGGAAAGCCAGCGAGGAAGGCCGCTACCCTATCCTTTGCGACCAAAGCCCCTGCCTTCATCGTATGGAGCACAAGATCAAGAAGATGCGGCTCTACGAACCGTCCGAATTCATCCTTGGTTTCCTGACCGACAGGTTGGACTTCCACCAGACCGACACCCCGGTAGCCATTCATCTCACCTGCTCTATGCGCCTGATGCACAAGACCGGCAAGATGCTTGAACTTGCCCGCATGTGCTCCACCAACGTGATTGTTCCAGAAGGCGTAGGCTGCTGCGGTTTCGCCGGCGACAAAGGAATGACCCACCCGGAACTCAACAAGTACGCCCTCCGCAAGCTCAAAGACCAGGTCAAAGGCATCCCGGTCGGCTACTCCAACAGCCGTACCTGCGAGATCGGCCTCGCCACCAACTCCGGCATCCCGTACGTCTCCATCGCCTGCCTCGTCAACCGCTGCACCACCGCCAAAAATGTGTGACGGATCAGTGGACAATCTTGACATCTGACACAGAAACTCCTTTTTGTACACCGAGCGATCATCTCGGTCGCATACAATCACCTTTTCGGTCGCTGAGCAGTCACCTCGGCGGTCGCAGAGCAATCACCTTTTCGGTCGCAGAGCAGTCACCTTTTCGGTCGCAGAGCAATCACCTCGGCGTTCACTGAGCGATCAACCTTTTCGGTCGCAGAGCAGTCACCTCGGCGTTCACTGAGCCTGTCGAAGTGATCTTTCCATGTGTGCCGTAACCGTTATGGATAGTGTAAAGAATTGGGTAATAATGGATAACGCTGCTGCCTTTAGTCGGTTTCTGCCAAAGAGGAGTTGCTATCTGATTCATTAAGAATATCTTACCTGTCACTCACTCTGTATCAATTGGTGGCGCTTAATGCGCTGGTTTTCAAAAATATAGCTATTACTCTTCCGCTTGATCTCACCGAAGGGAAGTGGTCAAGATATTCATCAGCAACTATTTACTCTTCACGGCTACAGAATCGAAGAATATTCAGTATCTTTGCCCCTATGGAAGTACGTGCGAAAAAGGCGCTCGGCCAGCATTTTCTGACTGACCAGAGTATTGCGAAGAACATTGTCGGGGCTCTTGAGGGGCATCAGGCGTTGGAGGTCGGCCCTGGAATGGGAGTCCTGACCCAGTACCTGCTGCCACGTCCGGAACTGGCGTTGAAGGTCATTGAGATTGACGGCGAGTCTGTTGTCTATCTGAAGAAGCATTACCCTAAGTTGGGGGAGAACCTGATCGAGGGCGACTTCTTGAAGATGGATCTTGACGGAATATTCGAGGGAGAATATTCAGTGATCGGGAACTTCCCGTACAACATCTCCTCGCAGATATTCTTCAAGATTCTTGAGCATCGCGACCGTGTCCCGGAGGTGGTCTGTATGATCCAGAAGGAGGTCGCAGAGCGCATCGCCGAGAAGCCCGGCACCAAGACCTACGGCATCCTGTCCGTCTTCCTTCAGGCGTGGTATGACATTGAATATCTTTTCACAGTGGGTTCGGGCGCGTTCAATCCTCCGCCTAAGGTCCAGTCCGCCGTGATCCGCCTGACCCGCAATTCCCGCACATCCCTCGGTTGCGATGAAAAGCTTTTCCGCACGGTAGTGAAGACCGCCTTCGGCCAGCGCCGCAAGACGCTACGCAACTCCCTCAAGCCGTTGATCCGGCCGGATCTCCTGTCCGACCCAGTCTTCGGTCTCCGCCCCGAGCGCCTGAGTGTGGATGATTTCATAGCCTTGACCCACAAGCTTCAGAATAGCTGACCCTTGCCGGTTGAGGTTCCCGATGACAGCCCGCCTGCTGACCTGCTGCTACTCGACTGCTACCCGTCTATTGCCTGTCTGTTTGTTGCACACGGCGACTGTCCGTATATTACCCGTCTGTTACCCGTCTATTGCCCTGCTGCTACCCGACTGCTACCTACCTGTTGCCTTTTGTGCTGTTTTTGTCGAGATTTTCAACAAGATTCTTGGAAAACAAGAAAAATTTGTATCTTTGTAGTCCAAATAGCGACGAAAGGTTTGACAACCGTTCGGCCAGAACATCCGGAGAGGTGGGAGAGTGGCTGAATCCACAGGTTTGCTAAACCTGCATACGGGTAACCGTATCACGAGTTCGAATCTCGTTCTCTCCGCAAAAAAGGTCCTGCAGAAATTTCTGCGGGACCTTTTTGGGTCACTGAGCCTGTCGAAGTGACCAGCCTATATACCGAATAGTGGACTTTATTATGTTTATTATCAAATGATCAGCTATCTATCTTTGGTGGGTTTACGCTAAGGCTGATGTGTTATCTGCTTGATTAAAAGCATGTTGTATGCCACCGGCTGATACCTAAGAGGTGATGGAGAATGACACTCCTACGGGAACTGTCGCAAATCAACTGAAAGGTAATGAGGCTGACTCAAAAGCCACGAGGATCGGAGCGAAGCGACCGAAGGGGGTCGGGGAATTCTTTCCCCGTGCCCCTTTGGGGCTGTCCCGTAGGGACTGGGGGTTGAAGGTTTAGGCGGCCTATCAGTTTGTCAGAAGACAAACTGATAGGCCGCCGCTTTCCCCAAAGCGACGGCCTGTTGTATATAAAACGAACTTAACAAATAGACAACAAAAAGAACTTTTGTCTGTCCAAGGACAAAGGTATCAAGATTTATCGAATATCCAAAACTTTTTCGTAATTTTTTAAAACGATTTTTGCGTCAATTGTTCATGAAAGCACCGTTGTTTGCTTACAGATTGATGCAAAATGCCGCTTCGAGACACTTCTGAGGGGGATTCTGTGCAAGATGATCCGGCGATGTTCCGTCTGGACCGCACCATTGGTGGCGGCAAGATTTAAAAGGTTTTTACCCGTTTCTGTACTCACTTGGTGTCATTCCTGTGTGTGCCTTGAAGAACTTGTAGAACACGGACGGATTCGGGAAATGCAGTTTGAAAACGATCTCCTTAATGCTGTCGTCGGTGTACTTGAGCATATTCTTGGCCTCCAGAATCACGAACGAGTCGATCCAGTCCGGCGCCGACCGTCCGCTTACCTGCTTGATAAGCTTGGAAAGGTATTTGGGTGTCAGGCCAAGATGGCTCGCATAGAAGGCCATGTTCCTTTCTGAGGTGTGATGCTCGGTGACGAGCGCCATGAAATGCTCGAAAATCAGTTTTACTCTCGTGTTGACCGCCGCTCCAGGCAACTCGGGGGTTCTGGCCGCACTCTTCTCCATTAGTCCTCCGAGAACATAGAACAGCGAAGCTATCAAAGAACCGACCGCCTCCCTTTTGTTCGGCACATCCGAGGACAGGATTACCCCTATAAGATCCAAATATTTGGAACAGAATGCGATGTTTCTGTCGTCAAGCTGAATGCATGGTTCCGTCAGCAATTTCAGCCGATCGTCGAAAATTTTCTTAAAGTCGAAACTTATGCTGGAAAGATACTCCTTGGAGATCGCCACGACAATGAACTCGAATCCGTTGTCGCCTTCATTGCCCAGCCTGTTTATCTTTATGATGTTCCCCGGGGTGCCGATGAACAGCGTACCCTTGACCACTTTGTAAGACCGAAGGTTGATCTCCACGTTCAACTCTCCTGATTTGCAGAAAATAGCGATGTACGCATCGCTGCGGCAAGGATATTTCAGAAATTGAAGGTTGTCGCTATACTTCACGTCCATGATGAAGAAATCATCTTCAAGCTGGATCTCGTTCTGGACGGGGACGAGTTTCCTGATCTGCTTAAGACCTATGTTCAATAACGAATCTGGCATTCCATAAAATGTTTTTAGCGTCTGGCGGCAAAATTAGGAAATATTCTTGTCATTGCAAAATTTCGCAATATTCTACCTTTTGACAATTATAGAGTCCAATCGTTCATTCTAATGGTATAATTTGGCAGTCAATTTGTAGTGAAGCCTATCGCTTGTAAGAAGAACAAAAAATTTATGAATATGAACAAGTACATTGTCAAAATCTCAACATTGGTCGCTATGGCTCTTGTGCCAGTTGCGATGAATGCCCAGCAGACGTTGACGCTGGAGCAGTGCCGCGAAATGGCAATCGAGAACAACAAGACCTTGAAACAGGCCGAGACCAAGATTGAAATGGCAGGCTATGACCGTAAGATAGCGTTCGCGAATTATCTTCCGAATATCTCGGCGACAGGCGCGTACATCTATAACGCCAATGACATCGCCCTTGTCAGCGACGCTACCTCGCAGAAGCTCCAGAATATGGGAACGCTCATACATTCCCAGACTCAAGGTTTCGCTCAGGAACTGATGACCGCTATAAAATCCAATCCGGCGGCCGCTCTTGAATATGCCAACAGCCCTATGTGGCAGACGGTTCTCGGAGCGCTTTCGCAGACGGATATGTCACAGACAATCAACGCCCTTGGCAAGGAGATCGATGACGCTTTCCATCCGGATATGCAGAATATTTTCGCAGGTGCCGTGACAGTTCAGCAACCGGTGTTTGTGGGAGGCAAGATCATAGCTGCCAACAAGATTGCCAAATTGGCGGAAGAGCTGTCAAAGACCCAGTACGACCAGCAGTACCAGCAGGTTATAGTTGATGTTGATCAGGCATATTGGCAGATTGTTTCCATCGCGAACAAGAAGAAGCTTGCCGACGCCTACGCCGACCTTCTTCACAAGATGGAGCACGATGTGGATCTTTTTGTCAAGGAAGGTGTGGCCACGGAGTCTGACGCTCTCCAGATAAAGGTGAAAGCCAACGAGGCGGACATGCTCAAAACCAAGTCAGACAATGGCTTGACTCTTGCCAAAATGCTTCTCTGCAAGCAGATAGGTCTTGATCTCAGCACTGAGATCGTACTTGCTGACGAAACCCTCTCCGACATTCCTGTCCCTCAGATGGGTGCGGACAAGGATTTGGATCAGATATATGCCGACAGGCCGGAGACAAAGAGCCTTGAGCTGGCCTCTCAAATCTATGACGGAAAAGTCAGGGTGGCAAGAGCCGACATGATGCCGAAAATAGCTTTGATGGCTTCGTATTCGGTGACCAATCCTAATATTAAGAATGGATTCCAGAAGGACTGGGGTGGATTCTTCAACGCCGGCGTGATGGTGAACATTCCGATCTTCCACGGATTCGAAGCCATGAGCAAGACTCGTAAGGCCAAGGCGGAGGCCACTCTCTACAGAACTCAGCTTGAGGATGCCAAGAACCTCATCAATCTACAGGTCACCCAGTTGCGCAAGCAGGAAGGCGAGGCGTTCGAGAAGCTCACGATGGCTCAGAACAACCTGTCCAGCGCTGAGGAGAATCTCCGCACCGCGACTGTCGGCTTCGAGGAAGGCGTGATCGAGACCAACACCGCTCTCGCCGCCCAGACAGCTTGGCTGAAGGCTCATTCTGAATATATCGACGCTGGAATCGAGCTCCAGATGCTTGCCGCCAACCTCAACAAGGCGGAAGGCAACAACCACGCTCAGGCAAGATAATCAACGGATAATGATAAAAATTTAAGAATATTATGGAAAAGGAAAAGAAAAGCTACAATCTTGTGATTGGCATTGTGGCGCTGATCGTAATCATCCTTCTGATCGCCGTCATCGGCTATTTCGTCTCTAAACCAAAGCCTCTGATGATTCAGGGCGAGGCAGAGGCCAGTGAGTATCGTGTGTCCGGCAAGGTTCCGGGCAGGATCGAGGGACTTTACGTCAAGGAAGGCCAGATGGTCCACAAGGGAGACACCGTCGCCCTCATCGACTCTCCTGAGGTACGTGCCAAGCTGGCGCAGGCCAACGCCATCAAGGCGGTTGCCAGCTCACAGAGCAGAAAGGCTCAGAACGGAGCCCGCAAGGAGCAGATCGCCGGAGCCTATGAGCTTTATCAGCAGGCTCTTGTGCAGGAAGACGTGATGAAGAAGTCTTTCGACAGGATTCAGAAGCTCTATGACCAGAAAGTCATCGCGGCTCAGAAATACGACGAGGTGAAGGCCAAGTACGATGCCTCCGTCGCTCAGACTAAGGCTGCCAAGAGTCAGTATGACATGGCTGTCAACGGAGCGCGCGAGGAGGACAAGGCTGCGGCCAAGGCTCTCGTCGATCAGGCTAACGGCGCGTTGATGGAGGTGGAGTCTTATCTGAGCGAGCTGTACCTTACGGCTCCTGCTGACGGAATCATCTCGGCTCTTTTCCCTAAGGTCGGCGAGCTTGTCGGCCAGGGAGCGCCTGTCGCCAGCGTTACGGACCTGAATGATGTATGGTTCACGTTCAATGTGCGTGAGGACTACCTCCACGGCATGAAGCAGGGCGACAAGATCACGGTGATCATCCCGGCCCTTGACGGCAAGGAGGTTCCGGCCACCATCAACTATGTGGCTGTCCGTGAGTCCTACGCCACGTGGAAGGCCACCAAGGAAACTGGTATGTACGATGCCAAGACCTTTGAGGTCAGGGCCGTTCCGGATGTGACGGTGGACGGTGTCCGTCCAGGTATGTCCGCAATCGTTAAGTAAGGACTATCATCATGACTAATTGGCAGAGAATAATTGCGGTGGCCCGCCGCGAGCTCAGGATCATCAGGCAGCGTCCGATCTATCTTCTGGGTTCGGTAGGCGTGATAGCCTTCTGCGCCATATTCTTCCTGACATTTCTGAAGGACGGTCTGCCGAGTGATGTTCCGATCGGTCTTGTGGACTACGACTACTCGTCAACCTCAAGGAATTTCTGCCAGCAGCTGGATGCTACCCAGTTGGGAAAGGTTGTCCACTACGATTCGTTCGCGGCTGCCAGAGAAGACATGAACAGAGGCAAGATCGCGGCTGTCTGTGTCGTTCCTGTGGGGATGAACGATGACATCCAGGCGAACCGTCAGCCGAAGATCACGTTCTACGTCAACGGCTTGTACTTCGTCAGCGGGGCGCTTGCGTGGAAGGATCTTCTTCAGATGGTCAATCTGACCAACGGAGCCGTGCAGAGGCAGGCCTTCAGGGCAAGAGGCTACAACGACAGCCAGATCATGGGCATGATCCGTCCTGTGGACGTGGATGTCCATCAGATCGGCAACGTCGGCACCAACTACAACTACTACCTCAGCAGCGTCCTGCTGCCAGGTGTGCTGGAGATGATCGTGATAATCGTCCTGATATATTCATTGGGAGCGGAGCTTAAATATGGTACCTCCAGGCATCTGCTGCAGACCTCCGGCAACTCGATCGTGACCGCCCTCGCCGGCAAGCTTCTGGTGTGGACGCTGACATTCTCGGCGATCGGGCTGATACTGATCCTGCTGCTCTTCCATAGGCTGCATTTTCCGTTGGCGGGATCCATCTGGAACATGTTTTTGGGCATATTCCTTATGATCTTCGCCAGTGAGGCGATCGCCATATTCATCCTTGAGATGCTTCCTGTGCCGAGGTTGGCGTTGAGTATCGGCGCTCTTTACAGCGTGCTTGGATTCTCCCTCTCGGGCTTCACGCTTCCGATAGAGGCCATGCCGCCTTACATCCAGGGACTTGCGGCGGCGTTCCCGTTGCGTCATTATTATCTGTTCTATGTCCAGGAGGCCATATTCGGAGCCGGATTCGCCGGATGGTGGAAGCAGGTGATCTACTTGCTGATCTTCATTCTGTTGCCGCTCATAGGTCTTGTGCGACTCAAGAAGGCCTACATTCATCAGAACTTCCCTAAAGACTAAGTGACATGAAAAATACATACGCAAAAACATGGATCAAGGACTTCTGGGGCATATTCTGTCATGAGCTTCGACAGATTTTCTCAGACAGCGGCGTGCAGCTGATCTTCCTTGTCGCCGGACTTGTCTATCCGCTGCTTTACAATGTCGTTTACCTGAACGGTATTCTTTCTGAGACTCCCGTTGCCATTGTTGACAATTGCGACAGTCCGGACAGCCACCGCTTCATCAGGGAGATCGACGCCACCCGAGAGGTCGAGGTCGCGGCGAAATGTATGAATATGGCCGAGGCGGAAAAGATGATGCAGGAACGCAAGGTCAACGGTATCATCTATTTCCCTTCCGACTTCACGGAGAAACTGGCTCGAAACGAAACCTCCACATTCTCCGTCTATGCGGACATGAGCAGCTTCCTCTACTACAAGAACGCTCTCATGGCCACCAACTTCGTGATGCTTCATGAGATCGGTCAGATCCAGATGCAGAGGTTCTCGTCCCTCGGGATGACGGAACAGGCCGCGTCCCAGACTGTCAAGCCGCTCGGCTACGAGGACAATAATCCCTACAACAGGGCCTTCAACTACAGTTTCTTCCTGATCTCGGCCATCCTGATGATCATCATCCAGCAGACGCTTTTCTACGGAATGTCACTGCTGGTAGGAACCGCAAGGGAGAGGAACCGCAGTTTCGCATCGCTTCCTGACAGACTTGAAGGTCACGGTGTCGGGCGTGTGGTCATGGGACGTGGAGGCGCCTACTGGCTGCTGTACATTGCCGTGGGTATGTACATAGCCTTCATCGTCCCCGCAATATTCGGAATCCCTCAAAGAGGTGAGTTCAAGGATGTCCTTGCGATGCTGGTCTTCTTCATCACTGACTGTGTGTTCTTCAGCATGGTCTGGAGCACGCTGATCACGAGGAGGGAGTCCGTGTTCATCCTCTTTCTGGCGATGTCGCCTGTGGCTTTGTTCCTGACCGGTTGCTCATGGCCGACATTCGCGTTCCCGGGCTTCTGGAAGGTGTTCTCCTACATATTCCCGTCCACTTTCGGCGCGCAGGGTTTCATCAACCTCAGCACTGCCGGTGGCGAGATGGGAGCGGCTGACGTGCAGATGAAGGCCATGATCATCCAGACGGTCATCTATTTCTTCCTTGCATGCGTGGCTGTCTATGCCGAGAACTGGGTACTGCGTCACAAGGAGCAGATCCGTCAGAGGAGTGAGCGGCTCGCCAAGCGTGTGGGCATCGACAGCGCCGAGGACGCTAAGATCATCGCCGGAGAATAGTACGTGATCCGGTAAAAAGAAAACTCCCTCCCGAATTTTGCACGTTACCAAAATTCGGGAGGGAGTTTTCTCTTTACCGGTTGCTGAACCTACCGAAGTGGCAGTCGTTCTGCAGTTATACTTCGGTTAGAGCAGACATATACTGCCGTAGGTGGCTTTGGCTCCCGAAGAGGGAGGTCGTGAGCGATTAATGAAGGTCCAGTGGACCTTCATAGCGAGCAGCACGAAGTGGGGAGGACCGTCGGAGGCAGTATATGTCCGCTTTTATTATTCCCCTACGTGGAACGCCACGCGGAGTTCCTCGATCTCCTCGTCGGTGATCGGGTTCAGCTTGCCCAAAGGAGCGGCGAGGATCAGCGAGCGGGCGCTGAAATCTGCCACCTCAAGACGGTCGAACGTGTTGATGAGCTGGTCACCGGTCACGACGACGGAATCGTTTTCCAGCATCACGAACGGTCTCTGTTTGAACTCATCGGCGAGTTCTGTCAGATGCTCGTTGTACTGGCTCCCGAACGGGAATGTCGGGATGTCCTGAAGGAATATCCAGCTCTCCGGGATTGTTCGCACGTCGAATTTCACTCCGGTCGTGCAGAATCCCATCAGGGCAGGGGACTGGGTCAGGATGATTGAGTTGACCTTCGGGTTGCGGCGGTAGATCTCGTAATGAAGTGCCACAGAGCGGCTTGCGTTCTTTCCGGCCTCTACCATTCCGTCTTTGATCTGCACGATGTCTTCCGGCTCAAGATCCCAACGCTGCATGCTGGACGGAGTGATGAGGAAATCATTGCCTCTCCAGCGCACGGATGCCGTACCGTAGGAACTGCACATAAGCCCTTGTGAGCAGGCTCTGCGGACAATTTTGCAGATCTCCGCGCGGATCGCCCTCTCATCTGAAGGGTGCGTTACGTTCATAAAGTGTTGGAACGGAACGTTCACGGCTTTCTCGTGCTGGAGGATCTGATCCTCGCTGAGGTATTTAGGCTCTCCCAAAGTCTTGGCGTTCAGGATTGTGCGAGCGCAGAGCTCCAGGGTCTCAAACCTCTGGTAAGCATCAGCGATGTCCTCACCGGCAACCACGACACCGTGGTTCTCCATGATGACGGCCTTGTAGTCCGGGTTCTTCTTGAATTCGGCCACAATTTTCTTTCCCAGAAGCTCGCTTCCCGGAAGGGCGTATTCAGCGAATCCGACAGGGCCGCAGGTCGCGCGCGCCTGAGGGATGATGCTCGTGTCCGGAACCTGGTGAACCATACTGAAGGTGACCAGTCCAGGAGGGTGGGCGTGGATCACTGAATGAATATGCGGGTTCATCTTGTAGATGGCCTTGTGGAAAGGGTACTCGGATGAAGGTCTGTGAGGTCCGATGATGGTTCCGTCAGCCTTCACGCACATGATGTCCGCCGGAGTCAGCGAACCTTTGTCAATCGCCGCCGGGGTGATCCACATATCTCCGTTCTCGTCCATGATGGACAGGTTTCCGCCGGAGGTGGTGGTCATCTCGCTGCGATAAATCCTGCCGATGATGATAGCGATCTGCTCGGCCGGATGCATCAGATTTACGTCAAGTTGTTTCATGATATTAATGAATTACATTGGAAGCCGCTTTACTTTGCCTGAAGTCAAGGTCGCTTCCCGGATTTACAATTATGCCAGCATGACCTGCCCTCCCGTCACAGGGATGGCCTGTCCGGTCTCTCCGGTCTGGTCGATGGCGTAGAGGATGGCCTTGCAGACATCCACAGGGTTGCAGCCCTTGCGCATAGGCACCTGGGCGAGATAGTAGTCCTTGACATCCTGCACGGTCTTCGCTCCCGGAACCTTGCCGGCGTTGAGGTACTGGATGAACAGGCCGTTCTCCGGGTTGCTCCACAGAGGACCATCGTAGTAGTTGCCAGGGCAGATGCTGTTGACTTTCACCCTGTAAGGGGCGAGCTCAAGCGCAAAGGACTGGGTTAAACCTATACCTCCGAACTTGCCGCCGGCGTAGGCGAAGTTGGCCTTGCTGCCGCGCAGGCCGCTCTTGCTGTTGACCTGGATGATGTCGGCGAAATATTCAGGATCATACCTGGTCTCGATCTTCATTATGTGTGAGGCGACCTTGGCGCAGAAGAAATAGGCTTCGTAGTTGATCTTGGTGACGAACTCGAAGTTCTCAGGGGTCATCACGTCCAATCCGCCGGCGCGGACAACCCCGGCGTTGCTGACAAAAGCGTCAAGCGCGCCGAAGTTCAGAATTGTCTCCTTCATCAGGTTCCGGAGGCTCGCCATGTCCGCGACATTTGTCTTTACGAATATGGCCTTGTTGGCTCCCGCTTTCTCATTGAAGCTGGCGGCGGTCTTCTCGCCGGTCGCCTCGTTGAGGTCGGCCACCACGATGTTGGCTCCCTGGGCCATCAGCTCACGGGCGATGCCTTCTCCGAATCCCTGGGCGGCTCCGGTCACGATGATCGTGCGGCCTTCCACACGGCCTTTGGACGCGCTGGAGGCCACCTTGCGGCGGTAGTTCTCCACCTCCCAGTTGTCGATGAAGTCGATCCAAGCCTGCTCCATCGGATGCTCTCCGCCGAAGCTCTGCGCATAGAACGCTACCTTCATCGCGTCCGTGAACACATCGGTGATGATCTGTGCGTTCCTGGAGCTGTCTCCCACGGCGATGAGTCCGATTCCTTTGATGAGCAATACCTCAGGCGTGTAGCCTTTCCCGCTTACGAAAGCCTTGATTTCCTCCTCGGCCTGCTTTAAAATCTCTTCATCTGACTCGGCTTCAATGAATATGTACGAGCTCTTGCAGTACACGATGATGTCCGGGGTGAACGGCTTCGCAATCTTGTCGAAACCGGATTTTCCGGGACAATCAGTCGCTGAGCCTGTCGAAGTGACTGAACAACCATCAATGAAGAAGTCCACGAGGGCGTTTTTGGTGACTTTCAAGGTCTTGAAGCCCCTTCCGGAGCGCGAGAGCATCTGCCTGATCGCCGGAACGACATCCGTAACAGTCTCCGAGACAGCCGTGTCACCCTCCGGAAGAGCGGCGACCTTGGCCTCAAGTTTTCCAAGGACTTCTGAATATATTCCCTCAATCTCAGCGGTGGTGTCCCCACCCACGAATATTCCGTGATTCTGAAGGAATATCACCTGGGGTTCCTTGCCTTTCTCAGCCTTGTAGGCCTTTATCCGGTCATAGACCTTCTTGAAAAGCGTGTAGCCCGGGTCGGTATATTCAATGTAAAGGGCATCTGGGAATATCTCCTTGCACGCGGCCTCGGCGTTCACCGAGCACATCAGGCCGTTGACAAGGGTAGGGTGGAGGTGAACCACGAAGGCGAATCCCATGCAGTTGTGCAGGGATGTCTCCACTGAAGGCCTTCTGTCCTTTGTTATACAGGCCACGGAGAGGTCGTTCTTGACCTGTTCCTCGCGGATTGCCGTGTCCTCATTGTAAGCCTTTTCGCCCATCTCGTTCAGAAGGGCTCTGTCAAGGACAGCGAACCCGTCCTCCGTTATAGTAGCGAGGGCGTGGCCGCTGGCCTTCACCCAAAGTCTGTTCTCATCCTTGTAGGAAGTGTTGCCACCTCCGGCGATCACGAACCTGGAGTCCTGTCCGAACTTCCGGGAAATCGCGATAAGGTCTTCAATCTGTTTCATATTCGTGTGTCAATTATGTGTTCTGTTCGCTGAGCTGGCATATTCCTAAATGGCTA
>UMGH01036500.1_pt1 | contig 21877 bp, 20 predicted proteins | sample 1965231 | NCBI WGS metagenome assembly UMGH01 (sample SAMEA4836068, study PRJEB28245) | human gut metagenome | biome: gut microbiome; material: fecal sample | place: Denmark | collected 2008 | reverse complement strand
CTGCGGCTCGGAAGTAAAAATGAAAGTTTTTTGAACTTTCATTTTGTACTTCGCTCGCCTTGCACTAATTTTGCAGATAAATGCCCCAGATAAGACGAAAACTAACACATAAGCTCATATTTAAAGCCTGTAGCAAATTCTGCACAGGTCTTTTATTCGTATACATACTCACCTCACTTTTACTAACTTCTTGCAGTAGTAAGAAATTTTTAAATGAAGGAGAATACGTGCTTTCTGATGTAAAAATTACAAGCACGAGCAAGCACTTTAACACATCACAATATAAGGGCTACCTTCGTCAACACCCTAACGCCAAATGGTTTACGCTCTTCAAAGTGCCATTGGGCATTTATTGTTGGTCGAAAGCCGACTCTCTTAAAGGAAATAAAGGCTTGTCTAAGTTGTGGCGAAGAATTGGCGAAGCACCTGTAATTTATAACAACCAATTAGCACAATACAGCAAGTATAATATTGAACAAGCTCTTTACAGCGAAGGCTATTTACATGCCACAGCTGACACATTGATGCGACGCAATGGACATAAAATGCATGTGGAATATCGCTTAAAGCCAGGTCCACGTCATTACGTCAAAAAACTTTCCTTTAGCTTCGATAGCCCCGTTATTCACGATGCCTTCCGCAAAGATTCTGCTTACACCAAACTGCGACAAGGCATGCCACTTAATTTAAACTTGTTGGCAGAAGAACGCTCGCGCACCATCAACGCCTTACACGAACGTGGCTTTTATTATCTGAACAATGACTTTGTTACCTTTGATATCGACACTATTGCTGGCGAATTAGGGGCGAATGTCACCATGACAATCTGTATGCCCGATAAAGTAGACTCGCTAAGAGCCTATGTTCCACAACGCTACAGAAATATCAACCTCACCACCGATGTGGTTGACAACGAAGAACGTTCTGCTGCATTTGAAGGCGATAAAGATACGTTGCATTATCGTGGCATAAACTTTATCTATAAAGAAAAAGTGCGTATAAACAAAAGAGTCTTTATATCGCATGTGGGTATGCGCCCCGATAGCCTTTATCACGAAACACAATTACAAAACACTTATAGCAACGTTAGTTCGCTGCCTGCCATCACATTTACCAACATTCGCACCGTGCCCGTGGCAGGAAGCACAGACTTGCTGGATTGTAACATCCGTGTAAAACCTGCTAAGCCACACACTCTCGGACTTGAATTAGAAGGTACAAACACTTCAGGCGATTTGGGAGCTGCCGTGGCACTAACTTATGGCAACCGTAACCTTTTTGGAGGCTCTGAACTTTTAAGCCTTAAATTACGTGGTGCCTACGAAGCCATAACAGGCCTTGAAGGCTACGCAAGTCAAAACTACACGGAGTGGAGTGCCGAGGCTAATTTACGCTTTCCCACCTTGCTTTTGCCTTTTGTAACCATCGACCATAAACGCCGAATCAAAGCGAACTCTGAGGCTAAAATCATGTATGACACGCAAGATAGACCTGAGTTTCATCGACGTATTCTTACGGGTGCATGGGCTTATAATTGGAGCCATACACAAAATCCGCGTTGGCAACATCGCTACGACTTAATCTCGGTGAACTATGTTTATATGCCTTGGATATCGGACACTTTCAAGAAGGATTATCTTGAAGGAGACGATCCGCACTACTCGGTGTTGCGCTATAGCTACGAGAACTTGTTCATTATGAAAACAGGTTATAGCTTTGTTTACAATTCGCTGCGCGATGCCACATCTATGCCCTCATCACTTTATCAAACCAATGGCTTCCAACTGAAGTGTGGCGTAGAGTTAGCTGGCAACTTACTCTATGGGCTGTCGAAGGCAACACATAGTCACCGTTCTGATGGGATGTACAACATATTTGGCATTGCTTATTCGCAATATGCAAAGTTTGACTTCGACTTTGCCAAGAGTATTATCTTGGGCGAAAAGAACTCATTGGCTCTTCACATTGCCTTTGGCATTGGCATCCCTTATGGCAACTCTACCATTCTTCCTTACGAAAAACGCTACTTTGCAGGTGGTGCAAATAGTGTGCGAGGTTGGAGTGTACGAGATTTAGGACCAGGTTCATATAAAGGAAAAGATGGCAAAGTAGACTTTGTAAATCAAACGGGTAACATGAAACTCGATTTGAGTGCTGAATGGCGCACTCACTTGTTTTGGAAATTACATGGTGCCTTTTTCTTAGATGCGGGCAATGTGTGGAACACACGTTCTTATCCCAACATGGAGGGGTCAGAATTTCACTTCGATAGTTTTTACAAACAAATTGCCTTGGCATACGGATTAGGCATTCGCTTTAACTTCAACTACTTTATTTTGCGCTTCGACGGAGGTATGAAGGCTATTGACCCTGCGCACCCGCACGGCAGATTGCACTTCCCCATTACCAAACCTAACTTCTCGCGCGACTTTGCCTTGCATTTTGCAGTGGGCTTACCTTTCTAAAAAAAACATCATGCTTCAATTCATATCTTTAAGCTCTGGCAGTAGCGGAAACTGTTATTATTTTAATCATAATGGCTTTGGGTTACTCATAGACCTTGGCATCAGTATGCGTGCACTGAAACAACATTTTTCGAACTATGGTTTAGCGTTAGCACAAGTGCAAGCAGCGCTTATTACGCACGACCATACCGACCATGTGAAAGGCATTGGTGCTTTCTCCACACAATTCCACATTCCAGTTTACACCACACAGGCAGTTCACCAATCTATTCAGCGCAACCACTTTGTGTCGAAAAAGATTCCCACATCTTTGCAACACATTGTGTCGCCACATAAGTCTGTTGATATTGGTCCGTTCAATGTTACCCCCTTTACCGTGCCTCACGATAGTGCCGACAACAATGGCTACATCATTCGTGTAGACGACAAGTGCATTGTACTACTTACAGACGTAGGACATTTTACCGATGAAATGCCCGACATTATTCATCAAGCTACGCATCTTATTATTGAGTCGAACTACGATGTAGCTATGTTGGCATCAGGACCATACCCCTTGCGTTTACAAAACCGCATTAGTAGTCCATATGGTCACATCAGCAACATTGAGACTGCCGAATTTCTTGCCAAACATTTAAATAGCGACAACATTCAGCGCGTTTGGCTTTGCCACCTCAGTGCGCAAAATAACATTCCAAGAATTGCCTTTGAAACTTGTTCAAAGAGCCTAACCGAAGCAGGCTTTACTCTTGAAGGTGAAAACGCAAATTTGGTTTTGCAAGTATTGCCACGCAAAACCCCCACATTACTCACCGAATTATAAATTACAAAAACAAAAAAATCCCATGAACAGAGCCACATCATTGCTCTGTTCATGGGATTCTTTTATACGTAAACTTAAAAACCTTTTACCCCATTCTTCTGCGCAAAGCTCCTAACAATGCTGAATTATCGTTGGGCAAACCAATGGTAATGCGTAAACAACCTTTTACGGGAAGCGTTGAAATATTATTTTTAAGCAAGTATTTATAGATTGCCATCGTGTCGGTAAAACGAACCAAAAGGAAGTTGGCATCTGAATGGTAAATGTGTTTACATTCAGGCAAATCACTCAGTGCCAAGCGCACTTTGTTGCGTTCGTCCACAATCTGTCTCACCCATCTATCCACATCGAGTCTGTTCTTAACCATGCGTGCCGCAGTTTCTTCAACCACCATACTAATGGGGTGAACTAATCCTACACAATTCACATTACTAATTACATTAGGATAAGCCACTATGGCAGCTAAATGTAATCCTGCCATTGACCATGCGTGTGAAAAAGAGCGCAGAATAACCAAATTCTGATATTTATTAAGCAATGGCAAAACAGACTTGTGTGGCACAAAATCAATGTACGATTCATCAACCACTACAATACCATCAAATAGTTGCAAAATGGTTTCTATGCTCTGAGCATCCAGCAAATTACCTGTAGGAGAATTAGGCGAACACAAAAAAATGATTTTAGTGGTATCACTTACAGCCTCTAAAACGCGTTCAGCATCCAATTCAAAATCGTTTTCTTTGAGCGCAGCTTCTCTATATTCCACGCGATTGATTATGGCACGTCGCTTATAAATGCTACGTGTAGGTTCTGCAGCAACCACACTATCGCGATTGGGCAGCGCGTAAACACGCATTAGCAAGTCAACAGCCTCCTCTGTTCCGTGTGTAAAGTAAATGCACGATGCAGGTATGCGTTCGTGCTTTCCCCAATTATGTTTTAACTCGCCAAGGTCTTTTTCATCAGGATACCTATTATAAGGGGAATTAAATGGCGATTCATTAGCGTCAAGTCGCACCTTTGCCTTAGGGCGTATGCGTGGCGCCTTCATATTCTCAGGTAGTTGTTTCATAATGCAAAGTTAGCTAATTTAGTTTGAAGTTTGGTGCGTTCCTAAACATAAAATTTGAGTTTGGAGCTTTCAGAATGTAGAGGTCGTTTAAAACCTCAATTCTAAAAACTCCAAACTCATAATATAGATTATAGAGGAAGAGCAAATTATTTTTTATAAGTAGGTATTCAAAATTAAATCATATTGAATACCTACTTATCACCCTACCCCATTGTTATTTCACCACCAATGCTCTATCAATCATGTCAGCCAAAGCAGCATAGTGAGCTTGCGATGAAGCAGCGTGACATTTACGCTGCAATTGCTTGAGTTGCTGCAACACAACAGCTGCAGATTCGTTACGTCCGCTATAAGCAGGATAATAAGCTGTTAAAGCCTTTACTGCACGAATTTGCAAAGCACGACGATAAGCTGAAGGTTGTTTACCTGTGGCAAGTTCTGAGAACAAAGCTTTGATAACTGCCGGAACATATTGCGAAGCAGGATAAGTGTCAGTCAAACGATTTAACAAACCAGTTGAAAGCATTGACATCACTACATTACCACCCACATTGTTAAGGAAGGCTTGCGGATTCGGAGCAATGCGCTGCATGTAGTCTACATCAATGAGCCAACGCGGTTCTTTAAACACATTCTCGTTAATAAACTCAAAGGCTGCCTGCTGCTTGGCACGAGGTTCGTCGCTATATACAGCACCTGCCTCATTAGGGGCTTTATAATCGGTATATACGCTACCAATATTGCGCATCACATGGTTGCAATAACGCATAAACTGACCAATAACTTGGTTGTAAACGTTGTTAAGATTATTGCCATAAATGTCGGTGCTATCTTGAGTCCACTTAGGAAGTTGCTTAAGCTCGCGCTTCAAATTGAGAATACCATAATAGCTTGCTTTCATGGCATCATCGCCCAAATCTTCTGTTTGACAACGTGCATCGTTAGTGCGATTGGTTTCGCCATCGCCAAACCACAAGCGACGGTTATTCTTTAATCGAGCAGAAGTCAAAGCCTCAAGTGCCAAGTGGTCGCTTATATCATCGTGAGCATTAAACATAGGTTTATAGCCCCACTCAATAGCCCAACAATCGTAGTCACCAATACGAGGGAAGATACCTTCGCGCGGAATGTTGTCCTCAGGCTGTGCAACATAGTTAAAACGAGCATAGTCCATAATGCTGGGAGTATGACCATGTGCCATTACAAACGAACGCGAACGCAAACTGTCAACAGGAACTGTTGAAGAGGAACCAAAATTGTGACGAAGTCCAAGTGTGTGACCAACCTCGTGCGAAGACACAAAACGAATAAGCTGTCCCATGAGTTCAGGGTCATACTTCATCTTTTGTGCAGCTTCATCCAATGTGCCAGCTTGAATCATATACCAATCGTGTACCAAGTTCATCACATTGTGATACCAACAAATATGGCTTTCAATAATTTCGCCCGAACGTGGGTCGTGTACGTTAGGACCATAAGCATTTTCGGTAGGCGAAGCCAAATAACGAATGCAAGAGTAACGAGCATCTTCCATCGACATGGTTGAATCGTTCTCAGGCCATTCCTTACCCACAATAGCATTTTTGAAGCCAGCACGCTCAAAAGCTTTTTGCCAATCGTTCACACCTTGAATAAGGTAAGGACGCCACTGCTTAGGTGTAGCTGGGTCGATGTAATAAACAATAGGCTTTTTAGGTTCAACAAGTTCGCCACGCTTCATTTTCTCCATGTCAGCACTATCTTTGGGTTCAAGACGCCAACGTGTGATAAAACGCTTAGGTTCTACACGCTGCTGATTGTCTGAGAACTGCACAAAGTTATCCGTGAAATAGCCTACACGAGGGTCGAACAAACGACGCTGCATAGGTACACGAGGCAAAAGCACAAACGAGGTATTAAGCCCAATTGTTACCTTACCTGTATAAGCTGCAGCTGCATTGTTGGTTGACGAAGCATTCCATGTTTTAACAACACGAACCTCCGTGTTGAGGGGGAAGGTCTTAACACTTTCGATGTATGAAGCTGCAGCATTGATTGACTGTAAACCAAGCGTTTTTTTCTCATCGCGAGGAATGCCCAAGGCTGCATTATCCTCAAGAAGGAATGAACCCACTTTTATTTTATATTGCTGAGCCGTATGCGACTCTATCTTGAAGGCTGCGATTATAGGATCTTCGTTACTAATGGTAATTGCACGGTTAATTTGGTCGGTTGAATCGGCTGCATTAAGCAACAAACGTGAACGGAGCAACATTTTCTCCTCGTCTACCTTCTGAAAATACACCGTTTGCTGGTTGGCTAATTCACCACCATACTTACCAGTTCCTGCAGGTGTAGAAGTGTAGCGTACTGTTACCAAGATTTCACGTCCCATAAGACTATCGGGGATAGAGAAAAACCAGTCAGCACCTGTCTTTGTAACGGTGAACAAACCATTCTTTGTTTCACTCTTTACCTGAGCAGCTGGGGTGGGTTGCTGCTTCTTCGACTTCTTTTTGCGAGCCATACACGGTGTAAAAGCCATGCTTGCGGCAAGCAGCATAATATAAAACTTATTCATATGTAAGTGTTTTTATCGCGTTTTAAAGTTCGTCCGTATGTTCTTGCTACATGTGTAAGCCATCTTTCAAACCTTAAAACTTTGCTTTTTATTTATTCATCATTTTCACGAAGTAGTCGTAGCCTTGATCAAGCCGACTCAATTCGTAGTCTTGTATACGTAATGAAAATTGTCCGTTAATATCTGTCAGACCAAAATATTGCTTGAGAATGCTTGCCAAATTGAAAGAGCGCGAGTCACCTTTTTTTATCAGCATAGCCGCACATTGCTTGATGTAATGCTCTTCGCTACATTTCAGTGCATTAAACAATGTGTAATAACAAGGCAATGAGCCAGACTTTATCAACAAGGCATATCCAAAATCCTCATTATCGCAGAAGTTGTCAAACAAGAAGGAAACTTCTCTTTCCGTTTTAAGACAAGGCAGCAATGCTTGCAGCAGTTTGGCTCTGTCTATATGACTACAAATCAGTGAATAAGCTGTCAGAAATTCGTCATCAAGCTCAATTTTACCAGACTTATAAAGCGTCACAGCTACTTTTAAGAAAGTACCCAGAAAAGCCTTAGGATGAGCGGGCACAATCACTGAAAACAAGTGCCAAAAGTTTATGTAATGTGCGGGCAACACCTCATTTGCCAACATGCAACCTGCCGTGCGGAAAGTGGAGGCTGACAACGACAACAAATAGTCCTTCAAGCCTTCAGCATCATCAACAACAGCTAAAGCATTGAGTTTTTGCAACAAAGCGGGGTTCTGACGTTGAAATGTGCGCATGTTAGGAGTCTTTAAATAGTTGGGATATAGGGATACCCCCTAAAACATTATCTACGCTCCAACAACACCACATTTTCCACATGATGTGTTTGTGGGAACATGTCGACAGGCTGCACAGCTACAACACGATAGTCAGTATCAAGCAGTTGCAAATCGCGTGCTTGTGTTGCCGGATTACAACTTACGTAAACAATGCGTTGGGGTGCAGCAAAAAGAATGGTGTTAATAACATCTGTGTGCATACCAGCACGAGGGGGGTCAGTAATAATTACATCAGGACGACCATGCTTTTCAATAAATTCTTGATTAAGAATATCCTTCATGTCGCCAGCATAGAAGAGTGTATTGTCAAGCTTATTGATTTGTGCATTAACCTTAGCATCTTCAATAGCCTCAGGAACATACTCAATACCAATTACCTGACGTGCTTGGTGAGCCACGAAATTAGCAATAGTTCCTGTACCTGTGTAAAGGTCATATACCAACTCGTTACCTGTGAGTTTGGCAAAGTTACGAGCTACCTTATAAAGTTCGTAAGCCTGCTCCGTATTGGTTTGATAAAAACTCTTAGGTCCAACTTTGAAACGCAAATCTTCCATGGTTTCATAAATAAAGTCGGTGCCATAGTAGGTGTGTACATCCAAGTCGCCAATGGTGTCGTTACACTTAAGGTTGTTCACCCAAAGCAACGATGTTACCTGTGGAAAGTTGGTGTGAACATACTCAAGCACACTGTTGGCTTGCTGCTGTTCTTCGTCCGTACGGATGCAGAATTGAATAAGCAACATTACCTCATGTGTTGCAGAATTGCGCAACATCATATTACGCAGCAAACCCTGTCCACCTCGAATATCATAGAACGTAAATCCATTGTCGAGGGCAAACTGACGGATGCCATTACGCAACTGATTATTGATATCATCCATCAAGTGACAGCATTCAATGTCAAGAATCTTGTCGAAAGCACCAGGAATGTGGAAGCCCACAGCATCCATTACATCAAATTTAGCACCCGATGCAACTTCCTCTTGCGTAAGCCAGCGCTTGTTTGAGAAGCCAAATTCAAGTTTGTTGCGATAGTGCGTTTGGTGCTTACTGCCCAAAATAGGTGAGACCTCAGGTAACTCAACCTTGCCAATACGAGTAAGGTTGTCTACAATTTGCTTCTGCTTGTAGCGTAACTGTTCCTCATAAGGCAAGCACTGCCACTTGCAACCACCACACACCCCAAAGTGTTGGCAGAAGGGTTGACTACGCTTGTCTGAGTATTTGTGAAAACGAATGACTTCGGCTTCAGCATAGCTATGTTTTTTACGTCGGATTTGCAAATCTACTACATCACCAGGAACGGCGTAGGGTACAAAAATCACAAGGTTGTCAACCTTAGCCAATGCTTTTCCTTCAGCTGCGACATCGGTAATTGTAATATTTTCGAGAATAGGGAGTGGTTTGCGTTTACGTGCCATTGTTATATATTATATATAGTGAAGTCGTCTAAACTTTTCTGACGAAGATTAGATTTAAACTTTTATCTCTTCTAAATTCAATCCTTACCTTTCTTTTTGACCGCTTTTTGACATCTCATCGGTCGTGTAGCTCGCTACACTCCCTCTTCAATATACAAAAATCGCTTCAAAAATAAAGGCAAATCTTGAACTTCATAAAAGTTTAGACGACTTCAGTGTGTTTCTATTTTTTTTCGAGTTTATGAATGAGTTGCGGCATGGCGTATTTATTACATTCATCTTTTGCCACAACAAGATACTTTGAGGGTGCAGAAAAAGCGTAATCAAAAGTCAATGTGTACAAGTCAGCCCAAATCACTTGGTGCGTCAGCACATGGCGGTAATGCTCCTTCACAACTTTCCATTGTCCGTCTCGTGGCAAACTCTTAACAAAATCCGTTTTTAGCAAATCTGCAAGTGTAGGTGTATGGTCAAATTCCATAAGCGGATATTCATAAAGTCCCTGCCAAATGTCGTTTGCCCCACGTCGCATTAACCACGTACCTTGGGATGTAATCACTTTGATGTAAACAAAAAAGCGCTCCTTGGTTTTCACCTTATGCGATTTCACGGGGAAGTCTCCCACCCTATGCGAATGATACGCCACACAAGCATTGTTTAGCACACAACTTTCGCAACAAGGCGAAGAAGGCAAACATTGTGTAGCTCCAAAGTCCATGAGTGCTTGATTATAATCGGCATTCTCCTTTACAGGCAAGAGTTGTTGTGCCAATGCAGCATAATATTTTTTGCCCTGCGTTGTGTCAATGGGCGTTTCTATGCCAAAATATCTGCTCAACACGCGGTAAACGTTTCCATCTACCACAGCATAAGGCAAATGAAAGGCAAACGAACTGATTGCAGCAGCCGTATAGTCGCCAATACCTTTAAGCGAGCGTATCCCCTCGTAAGTGGTGGGAAATGTGCCATGCCACTGTTCCATCACCTGTTGGGCTGCAGTGTGAATGTTACGAGCACGACTGTAATAGCCCAACCCTTGCCACATACGCAACACTTCGTCCTCATCAGCCTCTGCCAAAGCCTTTACATTCGGAAAGGCTTCAACGAAGCGCAAATAATAGTCGTAGCCTTGCACAATGCGCGTTTGTTGCAAAATAATCTCCGATACCCATATTTTATATGGGTCGGAGATATTTCGCCAAGGCAATTCGCGTTTGTTGTGCGAATACCATGATAATATTTTCTGTGAGAAATCTGTCACAAGGAAAAAGATTTTTTTTGAAGTTTAAGAGTGTTGAAGTTATATGCTTACCTCTAAACTTTAAATCCTAAGTAAGTGTCCCAAAACACCTATTTAATGAAAGAGTTTTATTCTTTGTTCCTCAGAGAGTTTACATATAAGTAGCTTGCCATCTTTTTCAGCCACAACATAGCCATCAAGACCTTGAATCACCACTTCTTTCTTACCACAAGTGTGCACAATACTATTATATGTATCAAAGAGTTTGATGTTATCACCCATCTTCACGTTACCATATTGATCTTTGTCGCAATGTTCGCGCAGTGAATTCCATGTGCCTAAGTCACTCCACGCAAAATCAGCGGGAAAAACAAATATTTCTTCAGCACGTTCAAGGATGGCATAGTCCACCGAGATGTCTTTACAGCCAGGATAAGCCTCATCAATGAGTTGCTGTTCCTTTTCTGTGCCGTAATCAGGCAACATATCCTCAAATATCTCTGAAATGTTAGGTTCGTACACTCTGAACGCATTGATAATAGTGTTTACGTTCCAAATAAAGATGCCCGAATTCCAAAGATAGTTCGACTGCTTTATATACTCCTTTGCCACCTCAAGCGAAGGCTTCTCTTTAAATTCGTCTACGCGGAAAATGTTTTGCTTGCGCGATGATGAGTAGCTTAAGTCTGCCTTGATGTAGCCATAACCCGTTTCAGGACGTGTAGGCTTCAAACCTATAGTTACAATTGCATCAGTTTCAGCAGCATACGCCATAGAGTCGGCAATCGACTCTTGGAACGCCTTCGTGTCTACCACAACGTGGTCAGCAGGCGAAACAACGATAGTAGCCTTAGAATTCGTTTTTTTAATTTTCCAACTCGCATAACAAATGCAAGGAGCTGTATTGCGTCGACAAGGCTCACACAATATGTTTTGCTCAGGAATTTCGGGCAGTTGTTCTTTAACTGTGTTACGATAGTTTTCAGATGTCACCACCCAAATATTCTCATTGGGTACCAAATCTCTGAATCTGTCTACGGTAAGCTGAATCAATGTGCGACCACAATGAAGAATGTCAAGAAACTGCTTAGGCAGTTCTTCGCTACTGATGGGCCAGAAACGACTTCCAACACCACCTGCCATAATCACAAGGTGATTGTTTGTATCCATATTGTATGAGAATTTAAAGGGTTTTTAGAATGAGAGCGTTGAGGGGAAGTTTGCACACCTACTTATCATTCATCCACAAGCATATAGCCCTGAATGAAAACGCGCACAATAGAGTTACTGGCATTTGAGCGGACTGTTATAAGCTTTTTAAAATCGCCCTTAAACTTTCCTTTGCCATTATATGAAACCTTAATCACTCCCTTCTGACCAGGAGCAATGGGGTCCTTAGGCGGAGTTGCAACAGTGCAACCACATGAGCCAAAGGCTTGCTGAATAACCAAAGGCTTATTGCCCGTATTGGTGAAAACAAATTCACCAACCTGAACTTTAGATTCGTGAAATTTTCCGAAGTCAAGACTCGTTTTCTCAAACTTAATAACGGCTTGAGCCATAACACCTGCACAGAACAATACTGCAACAAGTAATGAGAATAAACGCTTCATTTTTAGCTTAATTTTTTTATTATTTCGTTATAAGTGCCTTTTCAGCACGTTGCAAATGTACAAGTTAATCTGCAAATAATAAAAAAAATAGCAGAATAAATGCACGAAATTCGACGCTTATCTGTATTTTTGCATTATGACTACCACCGAAAAAATAATATTAGGCATCGACCCTGGTACAAATATGCTCGGTTATGGCGTTATAAAACTCTGTGGGCGCAACAAAATCAGCGTTGAAGCAATGGGCGTAATCGACTTACGAAAATGCAAGGACGTTTACCTAAAATTAGGCAGGATTTACGAACGTGTTACAGGCATCATCGAAGCTTTTAAACCCGATGAAATGGCTATCGAAGCTCCCTTCTTTGGCAAGAACGTGCAAAGCATGCTTAAGTTAGGACGTGCACAAGGCGTAGCCATTGCCGCTGCTATTAGTCGCGACATTCCCATTCACGAATATGCTCCGCTAAAAATAAAACAAGCCATCACAGGAAATGGTCAAGCCAGCAAAGAGCAAGTGGCTGCCATGTTACAACGAATGCTCCACATTCCTGATGCTAACATGTTGCCCTACCTTGACGCTACCGATGCTCTTGCAGCAGCTTATTGTCACTATTTGCAAAGTGGCAAACCTGAACGAAGCATTTCAGCTCCACACTCATGGGCTGCTTTCGTAAAGCAAAATGCCAACCGCGTTCATTAAGCGTGTTCTTTTAGTAATTCTGTTAACGTTTCAGAACATCCCTAATTGCACGTTGCGATCTTGCAATCATTATAGCTTATCCACATAACATTTTTATAAAATGAAACACCTCATTGTACTACTCACATTTATATGCTGCGCCATTACAACGAGCCATGCTCAGAGCGTATACGATTACGTGTTGAATAATGCCACACGCATTGTTAATTCTCCAGTGAGCAGCTTTACACAAACACAAATTGCACAGTTTAAACGTACAGCCCTGGTGTATATGAAGCGAAAGGCGTACGAAGAAACGGATACCATCCCATCGCTTTTCCTTGACACACAAGCTTACTACCTATCTGAATTTGTTACGCTTTTCTTTGAGCATGTTAGTAAGGGCAAAAGAACAACCGAGGATAAGTTGCAAAAACGCGTCATGATTTTTACGGATGCCACCATTTCGAACCCCATGTTCAATGATCCCGACAAGGAAACCACCTTGTCATTTATTCTCAACCATGGTGAAATAACACCTTTTAGTCTTGACACCGATTGGGAAAAGGCATACTTTGCTGCTAAATCTCAAATTGACAATAAAAGTAAGTAGTTCCTTTGGTAAGAAAATAAAACCGAGGAGTAAGAAGTCGTCTAATAGAGAGTTTAGTCAACTTCTTACTTACCCTTTCTATAAAATCCTTAATCTTTTTATAACATGTACGATATTCAACTCAATGAAAGTGGCACACGCCACATGAATGTTACCGACCAGAACCTTGAAACTATTCGCAAATACAACCTCTTTAATGGGCTTGTTAGTTCTACTGGTTACGTAACCGAAACTGAACTTGAGAAACTTAAACTCAACATCCGCTCACTCATTGCATCAAGCAAAGAGAACACCAAGGACTTACTAGACCTCTGCATCGATGTGGTTTATCACGATAAAATGAAGGCTTACGGACTTAAAAACCTTATCCAAACCTACATCGATTGGTGCGAACAGCATCCACAATAAAATAGGTGAAAGAGGTTACTGAAGGAAAGGAGTTAGAAGAATATTTAGGAGGTTTTTGGGGGAGGGAAGTTAGAAGAAGTTAGAGGCCTTTTTGAACAGCCTCATCTTCAGATGCCCTAACTTATCTTATCTCCCAACATCCATTCTTCTAACTCCTTCTAACTCCTTCTAACTTCTTCCCTTCTAACTTCTTCCCTCCTAACTTCCCCTAACTTCTTCTAACTCTCCTAACACCCTCTAATAATTCCCAATTCATGCAACTAACAGACTGGCTACCCACCACTCGAAAAGAAATGGACCTTCGCGGTTGGGACACAGCCGACATCATCTTATTCTCGGCAGATGCCTACGTTGATCACCCCTCGTTTGGAGCTGCCGTTATAGGTCGCGTCCTTGAGGATGCTGGCTACCGCGTATGCATTGTTCCACAACCCGACTGGCATGGCGATTTTCGTGACTTTAAAAAATTGGGACGCCCACGCTTGTTCTTTGGCATTGCCCCAGGCTGCATGGATTCAATGGTTAATAAATACACGGCAAACAAACGTTTGCGCTCTGAGGATGCCTATAGTCCAGACGGACGACATGACATGCGTCCTGAATATCCCACCATTGTATATACCAAAATTCTTAAACAAGTCTTTCCCGATGTTCCCGTTGTGTTAGGTGGCATCGAAGCCTCGTTGCGTCGTGTCACCCACTACGACTATTGGCAAGACAAACTTCGCCCTTGCATTCTTGCTGAGAGCGGAGCCGACTTGCTTATTTATGGTATGGGCGAAATGCCTATGCTCGACCTTTGTCAAACCATCGACAATCATGTGCTGCATGGTCGCGATGACGCTTTCTGCAATACCGAACAGTTTGAAAGCCTAATGCGCAAATACCCTGTGCGCCAAACGGTAACGCTGCAAAAGCGCGATGACATTCCTGGAGGATTTCAAGAAGATGACATTATCCTTAACTCACACGAGGATTGCTTAAAAGACAAAAAACTCTATGCAGCCAACTTCAGACACGTGGAAGAAGAAAGCAACAAACTCCATCCACAACGCCTCATTCAGCAACTGCGCAACAAGTTTGTGGTGATTAACCCACCCTATCCTCCCATGACCACAGAGCAGATCGACCACTCGTTCGACCTGCCTTACACACGTTTACCACATCCCAAATACAAAGGTAAACGCATTCCTGCCTACGAGATGATTAAATTCTCGGTCAACATTCATCGGGGCTGTTTTGGCGGTTGCGCCTTCTGCACAATCTCTGCCCACCAAGGCAAGTTTATTATGAGCCGCTCTAAAGAGAGCATCCTCAAAGAAGTAAAAAAAATTGTGCAAATGCCCGACTTTCGTGGCTACCTTTCTGACCTTGGCGGACCCTCTGCCAATATGTATGGCATGCACGGAAAGAATCTTGAAATCTGTGGCAAATGCAAACGTCCCTCTTGCATTAGCCCTGCTGTTTGTCCTAACTTAAATGCCGACCACGCACCCATCATCGATATTTATAAAGCTGTAGATAGCCTGCCTGGCATCAAAAAGAGTTTTATCGGTAGCGGTGTGCGCTACGACTTGCTGTTACATAACTACAAAGACGAAAATCTGTGTAAAGCGGCACGCGAATACACCCGTGAACTCATTGTTAATCACGTATCAGGGCGACTTAAAGTAGCTCCAGAGCATACTTCTGATAACGTTCTGAGAATCATGCGCAAACCATCGTTTAAACTCTTCCATGAGTTTAAGCGTATCTTCGACCGCATCAATCGCGAAGAAGGTCTTCGTCAGCAAATCATTCCTTACTTCATCTCTTCACACCCTGGTTGTACAGAAGAGGATATGGCTGAATTAGCTGCCGAAACACGCGACCTCAACTTTCAACTTGAACAAGTGCAAGACTTCACCCCCACCCCTATGACCGTATCTACCGATACTTGGTATTCGGGTTACCATCCTTACACCTTGCAACCAGAGTTCTCTGCTCATACGCCCGACGAGAAACTGCGTCAACGCATGTTCTTCTTTTGGTATAAACCAGAGGAACGTCCACGCATCATTCGCGAACTAAAACGCATGGGACGCCCCGACCTTATCAATCGCCTTTATCCACAAGGTCAGCAGTTTATGCCCTTTACTCCCGAACCAACACGAGGCAATAAATCGGCAAAAACTAAAGCTTCTGCCCAAAGAACAGATAAGCCCCATCGTGCAGAGAAACCCTACCGCACAGACAATGCCCATCGTGCAGAAAAGCCCAAACAGCGCAAAAGCTACAACCCTAACTTTAACCCTGCTCCACAAACACGTAAGGGTAAACGTAGGTAACATCTCCGAGTGAAACAAAAACGCCAACACCCCCAGTTCACAATATGAATCAGTCTTTTATTAAACTTACCGCCACATTGTGCGCCTTGTGCCTAACTAATTGTTGCAAGCTTCATGCCCAAACCGCCTTATCGCGTGCCATGCATCAAGCAAGCTATAATGTTGGAGGTAACGTAACAGCTTCAAGTGGTGATGCACCATTTTGGCTAACTGCCAACCGTTATGGAGTTACAGCTACCAAAGGGTCGAACGGATATTTGCGTGCAGGCATCTTGCGTAACGCACAAACAGATAGCACAAGTAAATGGCGCATAGGCTATGGAGCTGATTTTACCATAGCTTACGGACAAGAAAGCACCTTCTTCGTGCAACAATTGTATGCAGACTTTCAATATAAGTTGGCTAATTTCACTGTGGGTGCCAAACAAGAACCCATGGCACTTAAAAATGCCGAACTCAGCACAGGCGGTCAGACGCTTGGCATCAACGCACGTCCCGTCCCCGCCATACGTTTTTCTTTACCCGATTATTGGAATATAACGGGCAAAGGTAATTGGGCTGCCATACGTGGACACATCAGCTATGGCATACTCACCGACGGTGGATTTCAAGAGCAATACATAGGCAACAACACTGCTGCCCATTATGCCAAGAACGTGTTGCTACACACCAAGGCTGGCTATTTGCGCTTAGGTAATGCACAAAAGTTTCCGTTAGTTTTTGAAGGTGGAATTGAGATGGCAACACAATTTGGCGGAACTTCCTACAACACCCTTACTTGGGATGGCATAAATCCTACTCCTGTTAAAATGACGCACGGATTGAAGGATTTTGTCAATGCCTTGCTTGGCACAGGCAGTGATGCAACCGATGGTAATGGCTACGCTAATTCTGCTGGCAACACCTTAGGCAGTTGGATGGCACGCCTCACCTGGCATGGCAGTGATTGGAGTCTAAGCACCTATTACGACCATTTCTTTGAGGACCATTCACAAATGTTTTTACAATATGGTTGGCTCGATGGCATGGTAGGTGTTGAGGCTACATTGCCCAAAAACCGTTTTGTAGATAATATTGTCTACGAATATGTAAAAACCACTTACCAAAGTGGTCCCATCTATCACGACCACACACCTGAGATTAACGACCAAATTAGTGGACAAGACAATTATTACAACCATAACATGTATGCAGGTTGGCAACATTGGGGACAAGCCATGGGTAATCCACTCTTTGTGTCACCGCTCTACAATCATACAGCCGACCTCACGTTTACATCCAATCGTTTCCGTGCGCACCACGTAGGCTTTAGCGGAAATCCTGCTGCAAGTGTTCATTATCGTTTACTCTACACCCATCAGCGTAGTTTAGGTACTTACCCATCGCCCTTCGAGCATGCACGCACGCTTAACAGCTTTATGGCAGAAGTAGGCTATGCCCCCCAAAGCATTGGCAAACTCAACACAAAGGGGTGGCAAGTTAAAGCAGCCTTTGCTCTCGACCATGGCAATTTGTTACGCAACAACACGGGTTTCCAATTCTCATTATCCAAAACAGGTTTGCTAACTCGTTAGCATTGCTTTAGCCCATACATATAACACCCCTTGATTATGAAAAATCTTCGCACATTTCCCATATTGTTCATCAGCATATTGTTTATCGTTGCTGCTTGTTCTAAATTGTCAGACAATGGTGACTTGGATGGTCGATGGAAACTACAACAAATTTATAGCAAAGCATCGCCCGAGGAAGCGCACTACACGTTACCTCTTGATGCACAAGCTGATAACATCTATTGGAATTTCCAGCTCAATCTGCTTGCCATCACTTCAACCAGTCCTTTGAATGGACATACAGGCGAAACCACAGCACGTTTCTCATACACTCCCTCGCGTCTGTCTGTAACACAAACCTACATACACTATCGCGATCGCGACAGTCTTATTACAGATCCCGCCACCACAAGTCTCACACGTTTAGGCATTCGTGGCAATGCCACCGACTACCGCATAGAACGTCTCAACAAAACGTCTCTCATCCTTTGCTCTGCCTATGATAGTTTGGTATTCTACAAGGCGCACTAATCAAAAATAATAAAACTAAGAGTATCTAAACTCTCTCTTTTCATCACTAATACAAATGTGTGCAGCACACCGTGGTGTTATAAAAGCTTTTGGCTCGATAACGACTCGTGTGTTGTACACATTTGTTTGTTCACAATCTGCATAGATAAGACGGAAATCAACCTATTCCTTTGTTTACATTCATAGCATATCGTGACTTATTTATGACATTTCACAACACTAAAGAAAAACAGAAATCAACCATAAACAGCATCTTTACAAATTTACAAACTAAGTACCAATGGCGACATGACTCTATTGCAACTTCAAGCCGTTCTGCGCATTATCTATGCACACGAAAAAGTTATGGGTGTAGACATAACTGGCGAATGCTCTGCCACTCTCGACTACTTCTCTGAAATAAAGGTAGCATCCGTAAATAAAAAAACAAATGAAGAACTGATGCAAATGATATTGTCGAAGGGATTAGATATTTAAGAATAAATATGGGGAGATTTAGCTTGTCATATTATCTACATTTTTTGTCGTACCCATTACTTTCCTGTCGAAACATACCTATTTTAAAAGGTAACATCCAAAAAAAAGCCAATTTAATTGCATGATTCAAAAGAAACCTTTACCTTTGCCAACGAAATAGTAACTCCGAAAGGAGAAGCTACTTCAAAACATATCGATAAAATAGACGTTTCATGCGTTAGTCTTCAGTTATCAAACTTCGCAACTTTGTATTTACTCAGAAGATTATAGCAACAGACGTCACGTCGAATGTATCTACTGTTTGCGCAGCCCTAAATGTATCCATACATTTGGGGAGGTGCGCAAACTCTATGCATACATATTCGAACGTGGGCTGACTGTGCTGTATTATCCTGAGTAAAGGCAATGCGAAGGCCTGATAACTGGATAACATGCAGTAACCCACGTTTTTTTTGTGCCTATTTGGCAATAATTCCCCTTATTAGGTTGATTTTTATGTCAACAAGGGATTTATTCGATTTCTAATGCCCCCAATCTTATCCACAACGCTACGTGCAATACACACTCACATTGCATCATGTAATGTAGTTGTATAATCAGCCCCATTGGACGAATTACCCCTTTTATTAACATAACAAAATCAACAATTATGAAGTTCTTAAAGTATTTTCTCCTCTTAGCATTGTTTGCAGGAATTACACTTCCCCTACTCACCTCATGTAGTGACGATGACGACACTCCCCCCATCGAAGGGTATTGGTATGCAGACCTTCAGACAGAACCTGAAATGGTGGTCTTTAAAAATGGAAAATTTGCATCTATTCTACCTCCAATGCGTAGTAACCCAACTCTTGCTCAAATGAAGGAGTGGGCAGACGAAGCTCTTAATACGCACAAAGTAAAAGATTTTGGTTATGGTTACGAATCAAAAGATTGCGTTGAATATGGTACATACACAATCAGCGGAAATAAACTCGTATTAAGAATGTTAGGCGAGGATGAATACGTTGATGAAGCTAAAGTTTCCTTTAACGGCAACACCATGGTTATTACTTGGGATGATGACGAGTATACAGTTTACCAACGCTACACAGAAAAATAAGCATATGAAACATAAAATTAAACTATTAGCTCTCGCATTATCAGTTTCTTGCATCACGCATGCACAAACCGTAGACTATTCAGTTGTTTCTGTTCCTGAAGAGGCTGGAGCTGATTTTATGAAAATGACAAAAGAGAGCGATTACGTTTGCATGCCTTTAGTAAAACGTTCTGGCAACAAACTTGCTTGGTTAACGAATCGCATTATTGACACCTCTAAAGATGGTCGTTCTATAGCTTTTCTGTCGTTTCGCAACGAAAAAACAAACATATTCATCAAGGACATAGCATTACAGGGAAGTTCACGCCAACGTACAAACCGTAGCAAAGTACTTGATTTCTCTTATTCACCTGATGGAAAGAAAATTTGTTTTAGCGAGAGCTTAGGCAAAAATAATCAAGTCTTTCTAACTGATGCCGAAAAAGGTTATGTCTGCCGTCAAATAACGACAGGTAATCTGGATTTTTCGCCAATCTATTCAACATCGATGAAGCAAATTTTCTTCACGCGACAAGAGGCTAAAAGCTCAAGTATATGGGCATATGACGTCGAAAACAATTATGTTTCAAGTTATGCTGCAGGTATCAACCCTTGTCCTTTGAAAAACGAAAGCGCATTTGTTTGCTCCCGATTTAATCCCGAAGGACGTGGTGAAATTTGGAAAATCAATTACCAAACAGGACAAGAGGATTGTATTGTTTCAGACCCAATGCACTCTTACACCACTCCCTCTGTTTCGCCTGACGGCAAATGGATTCTCTTTGTAGGAGATGGTCATCTTCCTAATGGCAATAAAATGTATCTAAACACGGATATCTTTGTATGTAGAATTGATGGTACGGACTTTGCGCAACTTACCTACCATGCAGCTGATGACCTCAGTCCTGTGTGGAGTACAGATGGACAATATATATATTTCGTCTCTCAAAGAGGTGACGCAAATGCCACAGCAAACATTTGGCGAATGAAATTCCTTTATAACAAATAAACAAAAACAATTATGAAAAATTTTAAGTCAGTCCTAACTTTAGGTATGCTCTTCGTGAGCACAGCAGGCTTTGCACAGTTTGCAAACAATGGTAGTAGCAATCATTCTTCAGGTAATGGTTCTCCACTGCTTATTAAAGACACCAAAAGCTATTCACGCATCTATTTTGGATACAATCCTATGACCATCTCTTATGATGTAAAGGGCGTAGAAGACAATACGTTGAATGGCTTAACTTTTGGTTACACCCAAGGTATCAGTCTTAGCAAGAAGTTGCCCCTTTTCCTTGAAGTTGGTGCACGCTTTAACTTCGGCTTTAAGAGCGAAACTCTGTCAGACGAAGAAGAAGATTACTATTCAACAAGAGCAAGCTACGACTATGACAACGATGAAGAGGAAAGTGAAGATGAAAAACTCAAGACTACTACTGCTAGCATCGTAATTCCCATCAACGTAGCATACAAACTTACATTTGCTGGTGGCGACGTATCTGTGTCTCCCTTCTTCGGCATTACCTTTAAAGGCAATGTATTAGGCAAAGAAAAGTATGAATACGAAGGTGAGAAAGAGACCGCTGATTTCTTTGATAAAGATGACATGGGTGGTAAAGACTATGTTTGGAAGCGATTCCAAGCTGGGTGGCAAATTGGTACCAATGTTGACTACAAAGCTCTTTCTGTAGGCTTACACTATGGTGCCGACTTCAACGAAATTGCCAAGAAAACAAAAACAAAGAACTGGGGCATTACCGTTGGTTATAACTTCTAAGACGGCTATCCTCCCCTAAGAATCAGAACCATACAACAATAGGTAGGTTGTATCTTGAGGCACTCGATTGAGCTATAAAGTGCGTTTTGTTTGAAGAAGCTTTGGGGGCATTGTAACTGAAAACAATACTATCTTACATACGTTCGAAAGAGTGCTTCATTTATAAAATGCAAAGGTGGACACATAAGATTTTATTATCTTAGGGTCCACCTTTCATTTTTAATTGATTGACTAAACACCTCACCTTTAGATTAAATATCCCTTCACAAAGTATTACTATATTACTTTGCCATTTAATACGTAATACTTGTCCAATTAATACGTAATACTTTGCCAAGTATTACTATATTACTTTTTCGTTCAAATATCGGGTGACTTTTCCTGATTTTGCTTGACACTTTTCGGTGATAT
>UMGH01031878.1_pt1 | contig 21975 bp, 17 predicted proteins | sample 1965231 | NCBI WGS metagenome assembly UMGH01 (sample SAMEA4836068, study PRJEB28245) | human gut metagenome | biome: gut microbiome; material: fecal sample | place: Denmark | collected 2008 | reverse complement strand
CAATTTATGACCTTTAACCATGTGTTGCTTTATAAAAGGGATACAAAAATATACCAAGTTATTTTTTAACCATCACTTAATAATTTTTCTATTCTGCAGTAAACTGTTGTCCTTTATATTCTTCTTTAAACTCCGTAACCGTCTGTCCAGTTTGTTTTTTGAAGAAACGCATTAAATGTCCAGGCTCCGAGAAATTGAATTCGTATGCCAATTCACTGGTTGTTTTGTCAGTGAATAATATTTCATTCTTGATTTCTGCAAGCAGACGTTGTTTCAGCAGATGTACGGCCGTTTGCCCATATTGTGCCTGTACAGAAGCATTCAATGTGATGCGGCTGATGTTCAGCATGGCTACATAGTCGGCCACTTGCTGGTATTGGCGAATATGTTTCTCTAAGAGTTGTTTGAACTCAAAGGCATGGTGGTTCTTGGGGGCATCAAAAGGCAGATGGTATTGAGCAGAATACCTACGATTAAGGGTCATGAGCAGATAATGAAGCAAGGATACGATGATGTGATAGCTGTCGGCAAGAGGATGGTTGAGTTCTTCTTTTATCCGCACAAGCAAACGCTCGTATTCTTGTTGTTCCATAGTAGTAGCCGACAGATAGGGTGGAAAATCTGTTTGATAGCAATAAAGCAAACGATAAGTAAAGAAAGAATCGGCAAGATAGGTTGAAAGAAAATCATCACGGAAAATAAGGAAACGATAATCCGTTTGGCTTTCATCAATATGCCACTCCTGATGGATGTGCGGCGAAAGTATCAGCACTGTATTGTTTTTCAACGCGATATGTTGAAAGCCATAACGCAGCCCCCCGGATGCTTTCCTGAAGAAAAACAACTCGAAGAAGTTGGTTTTGAAAGACGGATACTCCATCAATACGCCCCGCAAACGCTCGTGCGTATCGGTATTGATGTTGAAATCTACACCACATTCTGTTTTGCTGAAAGGAACTTGTGTAAGTTCTTGGGGATGACTCTCTAATTTCATGCAACAAATGTACGAATAATTAATGGTTTATCAAAATGGTAGAGCACATATTATTAATGGTAGAATGTGTCTTTGTCTTATGCACTACCTTTGCACTCGTAATCAAAACAAATAACATTATGAAAGAAATTAAAATTGCAGAAAAAGGTGAGAACTTCACCACGGTGAACGTAGGTAAGTTGAATGAAATTAAGGAATATGAGTTGGCTATGGGCAATTTCTCTATCCCGGGAAAGATGTTTGCTGGACATGCACTACAAGCAACAGGCGCAGAATTGTCTTTCCAAAGTCTTGCAGCTGGGCAGGATTATGGCACACGCCATACCCATAAAACCCACGAAGAGCTTTATTTCATTCTTAAAGGTGAAGGTATTTTCGATGTAGACGGCAAACGATTTCCTGTTTCAGAAGGAAGCATCGTGAGAATTGCGCCCAATGGCAAACGTGCTTTCAAAAACACAGGCAGCAGCGAAATGCTCGTGCTTTGCGTACAATATAAGGCAAATTCGTTCTCTGATGATGATGAACCTCTGAAGGATGCTATTATGTTGGAGGCCAATGTTAAACTTTAATAAACAATGAATATCCAGCAAGTAAGAAACGCAACGATAATCGTTGAATATGGGGGAAAGAAAATTCTGATCGACCCCATGTTGGGAAAGAAAGGCTGCATGCCTCCTTTCCCCTTTAGTAGAAATCAACACCTGCGCAACCCACTTCATGAACTACCTTTTCCTGTAGAAGAGATGCTAAAAGGTGTGGATGCTGTATTGCTTACCCATCTACACGATGACCATATCGATGAGGCGGCCTATGAAGTGATACCTAAAGATATGCGATTTTTTGTGCAAGACGAAAACAATCGGCAGGTGGTGATGTCGCATGGATTTAATCATGTGGAAGTTGTCGGCGACAATACAAGGATTGGGGAAGTTAGCATACAAAAGGCCGAAAGCCAGCATGGTAATTTCATCATGAAGTATCCTGCTGGGCATACAGCGGGTTATGTATTCACTCATCCACAAGAAAAGACGCTCTATCACGCCGGAGATACCATCTGGTATGCTGGTGTAAAGCGCAATTTGAAGCGTTTTCGCCCAGAGGTTATCACCCTTAATGCAGGTGGTAATGGCTTTCACTTGGGTGGACGCGTTATTATGAACGATGAAGATGTGGTAAAAGTTGCTGCTGCTGCACCTGATGCAAAGATATTTGTGACGCATCTTGAAGGCGTAAACCATAATAGCGTGACGCATGAAATGGTGAAAAAGCGTGCGAAAGTGGCAGGAATTTTAGACCGCGTCTTTATTCCTGAAGATGGTGAAATGGTAGAGGATTTGTAAAAGAATAAAGGAAGAAATATGGCAAAAACACTCATTGGAACGAAAGAGGTGCGTGGCATCATGACCAAGTCCAATCTCCCTGTTGGTGGCTATTCGGTGAATCCATACGTGGGTTGTACCCATGCTTGCAAGTATTGTTACGCATCATTCATGAAACGCTTCACAGGACATAAAGAAGAATGGGGCACTTTCTTAGATGTGAAGCATTGGTCTGCAATCAAGAATCCGAAGAAATATGCCGGACAACGGGTGGTTATAGGATCAGTGACCGATGGGTATAATCCCGAAGAAGCAACGTTCCGCAGGACACGTAAACTGCTTGAAGAGCTCAAAGACAGCGATGCAGAAATACTCATTTGTACAAAGAGCGACCTCGTGTTGCGCGACCTTGACCTGCTCCAGCAAATGAAGAAAGTCACCATATCGTGGTCTATCAACACGCTTGATGAGACATTTCGTGCCGACATGGACAAGGCCGTGAGCATAGAGCGGCGCATCGCAGCCATGCGAAAGGTCTACGAGGCGGGCATCCGAACCATTTGTTTTGTATCGCCCATCTTCCCTGGCATCACCAATTTCAAAGCTATTTTTCATAAAGTGAAAGATATTTGCGACCTCTTTTGGCTTGAGAACCTCAATCTGCGGGGTGATTTTAAGGCCAACATTATGGGTTATATCAAATCATACTATCCCCATTTGTTCCCACTTTATGAAGAAATCTATTTGCATAAAGACCGAACATATTGGAAGCAATTGGAGCAAGAGGCCGCGAAAATGGCGCAGGAGGCTCAATGTAAGTATGTGGATAATGAATTGCCTTACGAACGAAGTCCCAAAGGACATCCCTCGATAGTGAATTATCTTTATCACGAAGAAATCAGAGGGTCAGGAAATACGGGTAAAAGGAATGTTATACAATAAAACAGATGTGTATCTCTACTGTTGATAGACTACTTGGAGAATAACTACTTATAAGGCTTTCGGTATACTTGAAGGCCTCAAAAACATAGTTGTGTGTAGTTAGACGGTAGTAATAACCATTCCTACTTTCCGACTACAATACCAACCCTTTCTCTTCCACTGTGTTATCTTTCCTTGTAGTTATGTAGTAAGAGAATATCGGTGAAAGAGAAAAGTATATCAATTGATACTGCCACTTCCATATAGGAATATCTGCTCCATCACAGATGCAGGACGTTGTAACTCTTGACAGATGTATTTCCAAAAGAGGTGGGCTTTCGTGCTGTCCAATTGATAAGACAAAGCGATGATGATTGAAAGCGGATAAAGCGGAGTATATCCTTTTAACTGTTCATTTACGTAGACTTCCAACTCTCCTGCATCCCTTTCTTTCATCTTTTTCCAGTGCTGTCTGTTTCTGCATGAGGGTGCATACTTTTCTCCAACAGTTCCTTGTACCTGAAAGCGTAATTGTTCAGCGGAAGGCGCAAGGGTAAGTTGAACATCTTGGCGTAATAGCGGTTCAGCAGCAACAGAAACTCATACAAATAGGCCACAATCATGTGGTAACTGTCAGCGATAGGCGACAATAGTTCCGACTTCATCTTTCGAAGCAGTGTAAGGAAGAACCCCATTTGCTCTGCATCCATACCGAAGCAAGGAGGGTTGTCGCTTTGATAGCAATAAAGCAACCTGTACATAAAATATTTGTCGGAGATAAAGTTATAGATAAACTCTTCTTGGAATATAAGAAAGGTGTAATCAAGCTCTTCCATCTGCACGTGCCATTCCTGCCGCTTGAACGGAGGGATAATCAGAACGCAGTTGTCGTGCAGTTCGATTTTGTCTCCGTCAAGGAACATAAATCCTGATGCCTTGCGGAAGAAATAAAATTCGAAAAAGTCGGTCTTATTATAAGAGTCCACTTGAAAAAGTGGACTCTTATATATATGGGTGGTTCTACTTTATGTAGAATGAGATTATAATGCTTCGCCCCACACCTTATTCTTATAGGCATAAACAATTTGAAATAAAGTTGTTCTTATACAGATCGAATGTATCGACTTACGAAAGAAAAACACTCTGTCAAAGGTATGACGAAAACATTCCGCTATGCTTTAGTCAGAAAATGTTGGGCAAAACTAATTACCTATTACTTGATATCCAATAGATTGTAATATTTAAAAAGGTGGCGCTCCATTTGGTCCTTCGGGTGGGAAGGCACCAACATCTGGCAATGGTGGAAAGGCAGAAGTGTCAACATCCAATGGAGGGAAAGGATTGTCGGGCATAGAAGAGGCACTCATGCCGTTTTTGCTTGAACCCGCTGACGATTCCATAGAACCCACATTATCTTCCTCAGGATTTTGAAAACGAGCATATTCACCACGGAACGAAAGGAGAATATTACCCACAGCACCATTACGATGCTTAGCTATGATGATTTCAGCTTTACCACGCAAGTCGTGTCCTGCCTCGTCCTGATAAATTTTGTAATATTCGGGACGGTGAATAAAAAGTACCATGTCGGCATCCTGCTCGATGGCACCAGATTCACGAAGGTCGGAGAGTTGTGGACGTTTGTCACTTCCTTCACGATTTTCAACACCACGGTTCAACTGTGACAATGCCAAGATAGGGATGTTCAACTCCTTTGCCAAACCTTTGAGTGAACGTGAAATGGTTGAAACTTCTTCTTGTCGGCTACCAAAATTCATACCAGAGGCATTCATCAGCTGCAAGTAGTCAATCATTAAAATCTGCACGCCATGCTCTCTCACCAAACGACGAGCCTTGGTGCGGAGTTCGAACACTGAGAGTGAGGGGGTGTCGTCTACATAAAGCGGTGCACCTACCAATTGCTTAATACGTGAGTCGAGTTGTTGCCACTCATAAGGCTTGAGCTGACCACTTTTGAGTGTTTCACCCTTAATTTCGCACACGTTGACAATCATACGATTTACCAACTGCACGTTCGACATTTCGAGCGAGAACATTGCCACAGGAATCTGTTGGTCGACAGCCATATTCTTAGCCATACTTAAGGCAAAAGCTGTTTTACCCATGGCAGGACGAGCTGCAAGAATTACGAGGTCGGAGTTTTGCCAACCAGATGTCATCTTGTCGAGCGCATGAAAGCCCGAGGCTATACCACTCATACCATCGGTTCGCGCAGCAGCTTTCTGCAACATTTCGTAGGCTTCCTTAATCACAGGGTCAATCTGTGTGTAGTCCTTCTTCATGTTGGTTTGCGAAAGCTCAAAGAGTTGTCCCTCTGCCTCCTGCATCAACTCGTCAATGTCCTGCGTAGAGTCGAAAGCCTTGGTCTGAATGCCACTGGTGTAAGTAATCAGCTCGCGTGCTGTGGCCTTTTGCGCAATGATGCGGGCGTGGTATTCGATGTGAGCAGAAGATGCTACCATACCACTGAGCTGCGTAATGTAGAATGGTCCCCCCGCCTCTTCAAGACTATTAGAACTCTTGAGTTGTTCTGTTACCGTAAGAATGTCCACCGGCTTTTCTTCGAGATTAAGTCGGCGGATGGCTTCGTAAATTAGTTGGTGACGATGATCGTAAAAGCTTTCAGGACGCAATATTTCGCTTACCTGATAATAAGCGTCTTTTTCAATCATCAGCGCACCCAATACGGCTTGTTCCAATTCAACAGCTTGTGGCTGAAGATGTCCATAGTTGTCGGTAGTTGGAACTTGCTTTTTATTATTGTATCGAGAGCGGTTGGCATTTCCGCCTCGCGTATCGTTTGCTGGCATTGTTTATAATAAAATCGTTATTCGTTCTTTTTAAACACCTATTTATCCTCTTGCTTTTTTACTTGATGTTGGTAGCAACCTATGTCGGGAGTATTGCCTCTGGCACGCCCCAAACGATCGTTGGGATAATATTGCTGTGTGACATTTACGTTGGCTTTGCCTATGGCTTGCGACTTTTCAGAGAGTTCAAAGCCAAAGAGCAAATGGTCAACATTAAACTTAGGGTCGAAGTTCTTGTCGCGCAAAATTTGTTCCTCAATGGGAGCAGCGCCAAGGCTTTTGTCTTTCACGTCCCACAAGCAATTCACAAAGTGTGTGTCATCGTCTTTGGGCTTAGGTGTGTTAATTAGGCAATTACCAAAACTATAATTAAATGCGTCGTCCTGGAATGTTTCGTTGCTACTACCCATCATTTCGTCCTCTTGGTATCCCGTGATGATGCAATTAACCATTTGCAAATTCTTTAAAGGCAAACGCACTTCATTATCGAAGTTGGCAAAGTTGAGCGCATTACCATAACCACCTGTAAAAACAAAGAAGCGACCTAAGGTGCAATGTATCAAAGTGACGTCGCCACCACGCACGTGCAAGCAATCGCCACCTGCATTGGTAATTTGGCTATTGCCAATGAACGCTTGGGCCTGGCGAATGCTGATGGCATGATTGGTGGTAGTGGTGACGATGCTATTTTCCATAGTCAGCACTCTTTGAGTTACGTCTGTTGAATCAATTTGTACACCAAAACTACCACTGTGAATGTCGGCATAACGAATTTCGTTAGTAAATGAACCCTTTTTAAATACTACCCCACCCCACAAACCTGGTGTGCGGTCGTAAGGCTGATTTTTAAACATATTGTCTAAACGATCACCACGCAACACAACGGGCGAGTTAAGCGAACCTTCTATTTTAAGCGTTCCATAAACAATTAGAGATGTTTTGGAATGAAAAAGCAACTGTGTGCCTGCGGCAAGTGTCAACGTGGCACCTTTTTCCACCACCAAACTGTCGTAAACGTGGTAAGGGCGTTTGGCATCTAAAGTTAGATCGTGCGAAATGCGCTGGGCTTTCATGTCTATTACATCTTGTCCGGCAGCCTTTAGCACCACCTCTTGATTAACGCCTGCTTCGGTTGTAAACACCAATTTATCGGTGTAGTCAATGGGACCATCATTGTCAGTATTGGGCACATTAGCCATAAGATATACAATCATGCTGTCCTTACGTGCAATTTCAAAATCGGTTGCTATCCCATTTTCGAGCGAGGCTCCATCTGCTTGAATCTTAAATGGAGAGGATGCACCTTTTTGCAAGGCTATTTGTGTTATGCGAATTGCTTTGTCTGCATGGTTGTATACCACCATTGAATAGGTTTTGGTGGGAATGCCACTGATAATGGTGTCGAATGCTATTGTATCTTGGTTAAACGCCAATCTGTCGTTGGTCGAGACGGTGTAATCATCGTCCTTCAAACAACCCACCAATGAAAAAAGTGCTATAAACAATAGGAGCAGTTGTCGCATGTTTGGTAAGTAAGGGATTATAAAGGGTTATTGAGTTATTTATTGTGGCTATGAAGAACTTTGTTATGAAGAAGTAAGTTCTAAAAGTTATTGGGATTATTAGATTTATAATCCCTTTATAATCTAACAACCCAATAACCCTTTATAATAAAAATTATACGCGCTTCAAAATATCCAAAAGATGATCCCAAACCATTTGTACGGTAGGAATCAAGAGGCGTTCATCGGGAGAGTGAACACCACGCAAGGTAGGACCAAAGCTAACCATGTCGAGATTGGGATATTTCTCAGAGAACAAGCCACATTCCAAGCCAGCATGAATTGCCAAGATCTTGGGTTCCTTGCCAAACAAGTGTTCGTAACTTTCTTTGGCAATCTTCACAATTTTGCTGTTAGGATTAAGTTTCCAACCAGGATAACCCTCGTTGGTTACAACCTTTGCTCCGCCCAATTCAAACGCTGCGCGTACTACACTCGCAATGTTCAAACAAGCACTTGCCACACTGCTACGCTGACTGGTTGTAACGGTTACGTGGTCGCCCTCGCAATGAATGCTTGCAAGGTTTGAAGACGTTTCTACCAACCAATCAATATCTTGACTCATAGCAAACACACCATTGTGTACGGCATGGAGCGAGAGCAACATTTTACGCATGGCTTCAGTCTGCATTACCTGCGTAGCTGCCTCAGCTTCCTCAATTGTAATAGAAATTCCTTGCTCTGTTACGGCAAGTTCTTCAGCGACATCCTTACCAAAAGCCTCCAAGTGTGCCTTGAATTCGCTCACCTTGTTGTTGGCAACCATGCAAACGGCATGTCCTTCGCGCGGAATAGCGTTATGAAGGCCACCACTCTGAATGTCTACAAGTCGCAAACCAATGCTATCCATTTCGTTTACAAGGAAGCGCACCAAAATCTTATTGGCATTGCCACGCTTCTTATTGATGTCATCGCCAGAGTGACCACCCGAAAGTCCCTTCACGTTGATGCGGAATGTTGTGTAATCAGCAGGTGCAGCTTCGGTGGGGAAAGGATAAGTGGCTGTAGTGCGTACACCACCTGCACAACTTACATAAATCTGACCTTCATCCTCAGAGTCGAGGTTAATAAGGTAGTCACCCTCCATAAAACCACTCTTCATGCCAACGGCACCTGTAAGACCAGTTTCCTCATCGCGAGTGAACACACACTGAATAGGTCCGTGCTCAATGTTGTCTGACTTCAAGATAGCCATCTGCATGGCTACACCAATACCGTCGTCAGCACCTAAGGTTGTACCCTTGGCACGCATCCATTCACCATCAATATAGGTCTGAATGGCATCGTTATCGAAGTCAAAGTCAACGTCCTTATTTTTTTCGCACACCATATCCATGTGACTCTGCAAAATCACCGTTTTGCGATTTTCATTTCCAGGAGTGGCGGGCTTGCTAATGCAAACATTACCTGTTTCGTCAACCTTAGTGGGTAGACCAAGGCTTTCGCCAAAATCTTTCAAAAAGGCAATCATTTTCTCCTCACGTTTTGAAGGACGAGGCACCTTATTTACCTCTGCAAAGCAATCAAACACGATGCTTGGCTGTAAAAGTTTGTTGTTACTCATTGTGATATATAATATTATTGTGTAACTTTGCTTTCAAAAAGGAGTCTGTCGCTCCTATTCGCGAAGCAAAAGTAGCAAAAAGAAATGAAAGTGTTTATACTCATACTGCTAATTGTTGCAATATGCATGATATTATTGTGCGTTCGCCTCTTCTTTGGTCGTGGATTTGTAAAAACACACGTCGACCAAAGCAAAGCTATGCGCCAGCGTGGCATAGGATGTGTGCAATCGCAAGATGCAGCAGCAAGAATTGAAAATCCCAAAAGGGTAAAAGAATTTTAGTTTTTATATTTCCATCCCCTCTCTATGGGAAACAGAAATCTTTACGACAAATAATAAAAATAGTATATGAAAGCATTAACAAAGACAAGCATCATGCTGCTCATGGCTGGTATTGCCCTGACTGGCTGCAACAAGAAAGAGCCTGCACAGCAGGTGAAGTCTAACGGACTGCCTGAGGCTAAGGCTGCAACAACTGCAGGTTGTGGAGTAGCTGTGGTAGATATCGACTCGTTGGCAACTAAGTGCGACTATTGCAAGGATGGACTAAAGGCTCTTGAAAGCAAGCAGAACAGTTTCCGCAGTCAGCTTAACGCCAAGGGACAAGCTTTGCAAAAGGCCATGGCAGATTTTCAGAACAAAGCACAGCATGGCGGTTTTACCTCACAGCAGCAAGTAGAAAAGGCACAAGCTAATTTACAGAAGCAACAGCAAGGGTTGCAAAACTTCCAGGCAAAAATCGAAAACGAAATGGCTGCGGCTACTGAGGCATATCAAAAGAAACTTCGTGAAGACTTGGATGCCTTTATTAAGGAATATAATGCAGATGGTCGCTACAAAATGATTGTGAGCAAGACTGGCGATAACGTACTTTATGCCGACCCATCTGTTGATATTACCAACGATGTGGTTGATGGTCTGAATAAAATTTACAAGAGCAGTAAAAAGAAATAAGCTATAACACTGCATTTTTGCGCTCTTTACAAGTAGCAGCAAAACAAAAAATCACTATCTTTGCAATGGTTTTTGGAATGCGTCAATGCACGACACGCTTTGACAGTTCACTCCAACCGACCAAAAAAGAAACATAAAACCTATTATAAACATTCATTTTTTATGGAAAAAAGCGCATTACAGATTGCACGTGCAGCTTACCAGCCCAAGCTTCCCGCTGGTTTGCGTGGCAATGTGAGCATCAAGGAAGGTGAACCCACTCAGAGCGTGGGCAACCAGGAAGAAATCAAGGCTCTCTTCCCCAATACTTATGGCATGCCCCTCGTAGAGTTTGTTCCCACCGACGAAAAGAAAGAATATGCACCTCTTAACATCGGTATCATCCTCTCTGGTGGTCAGGCTCCTGGTGGTCACAACGTAATCTGCGGCCTTTACGACGAACTCAAAAAGCAGAACCCTGCAAGCAAACTCTATGGTTTCTTGATGGGTCCTGGTGGTTTGGTTGACCACAAGTATATTGAGTTGACTGATGAGATTATCGATGAATATCGCAACACTGGTGGTTTCGACCTTATCGGTTCTGGTCGTACTAAACTCGAAAAGGTAGACCAGTTCGAAAGCGGTTTGAAGATTATCCGTGAACTCGGTATCAAGGCTATTGTTATCATCGGTGGTGATGACTCTAACACAAACGCTTGCGTTCTTGCTGAATACTATGCAGCTAAGAACTATGGTGTTCAGGTAATTGGTTGCCCCAAGACTATCGACGGTGACTTGAAGAACGAACAGATTGAAACTTCATTCGGTTTCGACACAGCTTGCAAGACTTACTCTGAAGTTATTGGTAACATCCAGCGCGATGCTAACTCTGCTCGCAAGTACTGGCACTTCATCAAGCTCATGGGTCGTTCAGCAAGCCACATTGCTCTTGAGTGCGCCCTTCAGTGCCAGCCTAACATCTGCATCATCAGCGAAGAGGTTGAAGAGAAGAACATGTCTCTCGATGATATCGTAAACTACATTGCAGGTGTTGTAGCTAAGCGTGCTGCTAACGGCAACAACTTTGGTACTGTACTCATCCCCGAAGGCTTGATTGAGTTCGTTCCCGCTATCAAGAAACTTATTGCTGAACTCAACGATGTATTGGTTGATCCCACTACACACGAACCTCGCGAATTTGCAAGCGCTGAAGAGCAGATTGCCTTTGTTAAGGGTAACATTGCTAAGGAAAACCTCGCTACACTCGAGTCTCTCCCCGAAAGCGTTGCACGTCAGCTCTGTCTCGATCGCGACCCCCACGGTAACGTACAGGTTTCACTCATCGAAACAGAGAAGCTCCTTTCTGAAATGGTAAGCAACAAATTGGCTGCTATGAAAGAAGCTGGTGAGTACAATGGTAAGTTCTCTCCCCTCCACCACTTCTTCGGTTACGAAGGACGTTGTGCAGCTCCCTCTAACTACGATGCAGACTACTGCTACGCTCTTGGTGCAAGCGCTGCACAGCTCGTTTCGAACGGCAAGACTGGCTACATGGCTATCGTAAAGAACACTACAGCTCCTGCTGAAGAATGGGTAGCTGGTGGTGTGCCCATCACGATGATGATGAATATGGAACGTCGTAATGGCGAAATGAAGCCCGTTATTAAGAAGGCTCTCGTTCGTTTGGATGGTGCTCCCTTCAAGGAATTTGCTGCACACCGCGAGGAATGGGCTGAAAACACTTGCTTCGTTTATCCTGGTCCTATCCAGTACTGGGGTCCCGCCGAAGTTTGCGACCAGTGCACTAAGACCCTTGCACTTGAACAAGGCAAGTAATTCTTTTTGTAATTTGTTTTGACAAAAACGAATCATTAAAATAGAGGGTTAAGTAGAGAAAACCGCTAAAGTTTTTCTCAGCTTAACCCTTTTCTTTCTATATTTATGCCAACAAGTAACAAATATTATACACACAGCACCCGAACAAGCAAAGGACGTAGACGCACGAGAAGACGCAAGAAAGGCAATTTTCGCACGCGAATTTTTCAGTTACTTATCCGAGTGGCGTTGATTTGCTTTAGTGTGTTAGTTTGCTACTTGTTTTATATTTACTTTGTTGCTCCCTTTACTTCGCAGTGGATTGCGCATTATGGCGACGAAGTATACCCCGAAGGTTACTCAATTCATGGCATAGACATCAGCCATCACCAAGGCGATATAAATTGGGAGAAACTTTCGAAAGCACAAATCAACAAAGAGCCGATTAGCTTTATTTTTATCAAAGCAACTGAGGGGAAAGACCATTTGGACGAGAACTTTAACGACAATTTTTATGAAGCGCGCGAATATGGCTTTCTGCGTGGTGCCTACCACTATTTTAAACCCAACGTAAAAGCCGACCTTCAAGCACATTATTTTCTAAAACAAGTGCATCTTGAAGAGGGTGACCTACCTCCTGTTCTCGACATTGAAGAAAAAGGTTCACTTAGCACTCAACAATTACAAAAGGCTGCTTTGGTTTGGCTCAAAATGGTTGAAAAAAAATATGGCGTTCCGCCCATACTTTACACCAACTACAAGTTCAAAAGAGATTATCTCAACACCTCCGACTTTGATCGCTACCCGTATTGGATAGCTCATTACTACGTGCACAACCTTACCTATAAAGGCAAGTGGCGTTTTTGGCAACACACTGATTGTGGAAAAATTGATGGTATTCGTGAAAAAGTAGACCTAAACATCTATAATGGTTCCATGTACGACCTTAAGCATTTGTGCATTGAGTAAAAAAGTAATAAGAAATCCACACATGAATAAATTATATGTGTAACAGAATTTGAAAGAGGGAGCTTCATTCACATGAAACTCCCCCTTTTTAATTAATATTTAAAAACCAGGACTAATCTTCTTGTTCGTGTTCTTCAATCAACTTCTTCTGCAAGTCGCCAGGAACAAGTTCGTAACTTGCAAACTTCATAATAAATGAAGCACGACCACCAGTGAGCGAACTGAGTGAAGTAGAATAGTTAGACATCTCCTTCAAAGGTACCTTAGCTTGAAGTTTTTCATAACCATTTTCGCTACTCATACCCACAATAAGACCACGACGACCTTGCAAGTCGCTCATAACATCACCCATCTTGTCGGCAGGAACAAAAACTTCTACATCGTAAATAGGTTCGAGAATTTTGGGTGCTGCATCCTTAAATGCTTGACTAAAGGCATTGCGACCAGCCAACATAAAAGATAATTCATTTGAGTCAACGGGGTGCATCTTACCATCGTAAACTACTACGCGTACATCGCGTGCATAGCTACCCGTGAGCGGACCTTGTTCCATGCGGCTCATGATTCCCTTAAGAATAGCAGGCATAAAACGAGCATCAATAGCACCACCCACTACAGAGTTGATAAATACCAATTTACCACCCCATTCAAGAGTAATTTCCTCTTTACCCTTAATGTTTACGCGGATTTCTTGATTTCCGAACTTATAAACAACGGGATCGGGCATACCATCGCTGTAAGGCTCAATAACCAAGTGCACCTCACCAAATTGACCAGCACCACCACTCTGTTTTTTATGACGATAATCAGCACGAGCAGCCTTCGTGATTGTTTCACGATAAGGAATGCGTTGTTCGTAAAATTCAACGGCAATTTTATCGAGGTTCTCCAAGCGCCACTTTAAGGTGCGAAGGTGGAATTCACCTTGTCCGTGTACCAAGATTTGACGGAGTTCCTTGCTTTGTTCAACTTCCCAAGTGGGGTCTTCCTGGCGCATACGGTTCAAGGCAGACATCATCTTTTCAGTATCAGCCTCATTCACGGCACGGATAGCACGTGTATACTTGGGGTTAGGATATTTAATAAAGTTGAAACGGTTTTCGCAATCCTTGGCGTTGAGGGTGTTACCCGTGCGCACATCTTTAAGTTTTACTGTACAACCAATGTCACCAGCTTCGAGTTGTTCAACCTTTTCGCGGTTAGCACCCGAGCAAACAAAAAGCTGCGCCATGCGTTCTTTTGAGCCACGGTCAGCATTCGTAAGGTCATCACCTTCGTGCACGGTTCCGCTCATCACCTTAAAGTATTGTACCTCGCCAATGTGCGGTTCAACACCAGTTTTAAAGAAATATATAGAAGTAGGACCGTTAGGATCGGGCTTAACTTCTTCGCCGCGTGTATTATGTACGGCAGGCATTTCGTCTACAAAAGGCACTACATTGCCCAAAAATTCCATGAGACGACCTACACCCATGTTTTTTGAAGCGCAAACGCAGAACACGGGGAAGATGCTACGTGTTACCAACCCCTTGCGGATACCCTCACGCATTTCGTCCTCAGTGAGGTGTTCTGTATCAAAGAACTTCTCCATTAAACCTTCATCGTTTTCGGCAGCAGCCTCCACCAAGGCTTTGTGCATAGCCTCAGCCTTGTCTTTTTCTTCAGCAGGAATGTCCTCGATAGTAGGTTCGCCACCTTCAGCCGACCACGTGAGTTTCTTCATCAAGATAACATCGATGAGCGCGTTAAAATTTTCGCCAGTCTCAGTAGGATACTGCACGGGAACAACTTTCTGACCATAAATGCTCTGCAAGTCTTCAACAACAGCATCGTAGTCGCAGCCTTCAGCATCTAATTGGTTAACAAGGAAAATAACAGGTTTGTGCAGTTTCTCAGTATAACGGAAATGGTTTTGCGTACCAACCTCAGGACCAAAAAGTCCGTTAATAAGCAGCATCGCCGTGTCAGTAACATTAAGAGCTGTAAGTGCGGCACCTACAAAGTCGTCAGAGCCCGGACAGTCAATAATGTTGAGTTTCTTTCCATTCCATTCAGTATGGAAAACAGTAGAGAATACGGAATAACCATAATCCTGCTCAACTGGAAAATAGTCCGACACCGTGTTTTTAGCCGTAATGCGTCCACGACGTTTTATTTGACCACTTTCGAAGAGTAAAGCTTCGGTGAGCGTGGTCTTACCTGAGCCGTCATTACCAAGGAGCGCAATGTTTTTGATTTCGTGCGAATTGTAGACTTTCATGGTTTATTCGAATTTTTAGAGGTTTCGTTTCGAATGAAAAACAACTTTAGCTAAGACAAGTGAACGTTTCTTGTCACCTTTTTTGTCCTAACAAGTGTCATTCCCTGAGGATTTTCCTCAATTCGGGCGCAATTTATATTTTATTTTTGACATGTACAAATTACAATAATATGTTTTATAACATGTTTTTAAGCCCAATTATGAAAAACACATCGCAAAAGGACCTATTCTTTCCATTTAAAAGTTATGAAATTAAGTCTTGCACTGTTCTATATTTAACTGAATATCAAGAAGAAACAAAACATCTGTCTGTATTTTTTATTTTACAAGGTATTTGTTTGCAATCAAATCAGACTTTTTCCATTCAAAATGGTTATTGTCTTCTCAATACACAATCTTAATCATAAAAAGTCGTTGTGCATTTCACGGCCTCAGCATATTTAATAAGTAGTTGTTCAGTATAAGCCGCGGCTTTTTCGAGTTCAGCAATGTTGCCATCATAACCATTTATTAGCACAAGGAGTTGTTGGGTCTTTGCCGACATCATAGTTCTTACTGAGTCGCTTGTGGGCGTAGCAAAAGCCCCTTGTTCGTCACGATATACAGGCAAATGCTCAATATTGAGCACCCCACGCCCAATACCCTCATAAGGTTCATTAGCCTCTCCAATTCCCAAAGTAATTTTGTCACCTACAATCTTATCAGCATCGAGTGCAGCCGTTGAATAGCCAGCTGCAAGTGACACAAGGTTTACAAGATCTACGATGGTGTCTACATGATAAAGGCCCTTTCCTTGCAACACGCGACGTGCCAACTGTTCGCAAGCAGGACGATACCTACTGGGGTCTTTTCCAAATGCCTTGTAAGCTTGGCGTGTAGCGGCAATGCCTGCGCGTTGTTTTATGCTCTCTGTTGTAAAATGGGCACAAAGCCAAGCCTCTTGTTCGGCAATTTCTTTCCAGAGTGCATCCGACGAAGGCGTGTTTTTTACCGTAGCCAACACTGCTGCCCCTTTAAATTGGGGAAATGTCTGTTTAAATTCTTCAGAAACGGAAATAATCATATTTTTTTTGTTTAGCACTTTGTGGAAAGTTACGACAGATTAAACACGTGCGTAGCCTTCCACAAAGCAAGTCTTTAGAAGCACCTACTTAAAAATTCTGATAACGCTCTTTGGCATCCTCACAGAGTTGCTGAAATTGGCAATACATACAGTCACTCAGATTTTTGTTTGTTTCAAACGCATTGTCGGTCGAAGTAATCTCTTGCAACAAATCCATGAGTTTTTTTTCAAAATCCTGAGCAATCTGCGAGGTAAACTCAAAGTAGCCCTTATTGCTAACATCACCAATTTGCAAATAAGGCGTATAATCCTTCTTATATGTAAGCGGAATATAGAACAATGCTGGTACAATGGGCAATTTTGTATCACCCGACTTATACAGCATTAAGCAGTAAAGCAACGCTTGAAAGGCATATTTATCTCTCTTTTTAGCATCCACTTCAAACAAATCTTCTATTTCTTTGGTAATTTCTTGCGAGCGTCCAGTCTTATAGTCAATCACGCGCAAACACATCTTTCCATTTATTTCAGCCTCATCCGTGCGGTCAATCACACCCGACAATGTAATTGTTTTACCTGATGGCAGATTAAATCGAATGCTTTTCCTTAGTTCGTTATTTACATTCTTAAAAGCACGAGAAGGAGCGACGGAAGAAGCATTTCCAGCTTCATAGTTCAGCAACATTTTGAAGTACCCCAGTACACTGTTGTCAAGCATCTCGGTGCGAACCTCTTGAATTGTAGGTTCGCTACTGTTGGTTTGCTCTTGGCTTTTTAATCTATTTTCTTGATCCTGCTGCACGCCCTTATATGCTTGTTCTAATAGGTCATCGCATTTCTTGTCAAAATCCTTTGCCTCCACAATCTTTTTCAGTTCACTGCATAGCACACCATCATGCTTGTATTTTGCATAAAACAACTCAGCCATTTTATGAACTAAAGTACCTAAATCTCTTGGATCAACCAATCCCCTTTCTTCATTGGGAACGGGAATTTCCTCTACATATTTATAATAGAACATCCGTCTACAAAACATGTAATCATTTAATTGAGAGGGCGAGATAAAGTCTTTCTCAAAATGTTTTTCTTTAGGCATTCTTGTAGGTTTCTCACTAAGTTGCTGAGGCGAACAAGCCAATTCTTTACGCGCTATGCGTACCGAGAGTTTAGGGTCGATAAGCATGTTGCGCATAAAGCGAGACATTTCTCCGTGTTGCGTACCCGCTGTAGAATTGTTATAAGCCAACGTCACATGTTTGGCACGTTGCAACAAACGGAAGAAGTAGTAAGCATACACTGAGTTTTTGCGAACATAAGTAGTAAGGTCGTATTTTTGGCGAATAAGGAAGGGAATAAACGAAGCCTCCGACTCCTTTTGTGGTAGGATGCCTTCGCCCACCGAGAGCATCAAGATATTGTCAAAGTCAAGACAACGTGTTTCGAGCACACCCATCACCTGCAAACCAATAGCAGGTTCGCCATGGAACGGAATTGAAAAGCCACGCAAAACCTGTCGAATAAGTTTGAAAAGGGTTGAATAGCCAATACTCATCAATCCATTATCGGCAGAAAAAATGCCATTTTCAATCAATGTCATGAAACGTGTCAACACACTATACACTCTAAAATACGCCTCAGTATAAAGAATGCGGTTTGCACTATTCTCTGCCGTAATTTGCTGCACCTTTAATGCCTCAGTTTGCACAGCCTTACGCAGTTCTTCAACCTTTGTAGTTACCTGCTCCACAAAAAATGTTGTATTTGTTTCGCCTTCGGCTTTCCGCTTATCTAGTTCATCCAAATAATCCTCCATTTTTTTCACCACAAAGGTATAAGCAGGCGTATGGCTCACAGGAAAGCCATTGGTAATGTTCACATAATATCCATTGCCATGCGCATTCTTCATTTCCCTTTGCGATGGCAAGGCATGTAACACGGGCTGCAACATTGTTTCATCGCAAAGCACAATTGCTGTGCGTTGGGCACACTCCAAGTTAATATGCTTTTCTTTAGTGTTCAGCAACCACTGCTTAACATAAGCCGCCTGCACACTATTTGTGCTTGCTTGGGCATAAGTTATGTTCAATTCCTCGCCTTCACAACGATGGGTAAGGTTGTTAAAATCTGCCTCATTCAGTTGATTCGGAAAATCCACTAAGTTTTTTTTCAAGAAAGTACCAGCTTCCACAGGAGCACCCTCCAACTCTTTCGTATAGTGCAAGTCGTAGTCCCAATAAAAAAGTGCCAGTTCTTTCTCTTTAAGCAGTTCAAACAACTTTTTTTCCGCATTGTTCAGCACATTAAAGCCCACAAAGGCAATGTGTTTGTAATGGGCGGGTAAGGCGATTGAACCATCTGCCAACCCTTCCACCACCTCGCGGTGCAATTGTCCTTCATAAGCCAATCCATTCGCTGCAAGTTCCTCGCGCAGTTGCGTGTAAATAGTCAATAACTTATCCCACACCAACTTAAAGTTGTGTCGGATGCCTTTATTTTCATCGTCATATTTCTCTTTAAAATCTTGTGCAAATTTTTTAAGTTGTTCTCTTTGCTCGTCAGTCAAGAAATCATCCGTACCAATCTCTTCATACTCCTTCATGTCCTTGAAGATTTTGGCAGCATCACCCAAATTTTTATCCAAGTCATCAAAGTCTGCAAGCAGCCTTTCGCCCCAACCATAGAAATGGTCGAGCGACTCCTTCGACTCTGGAATTGCCTGTTTAAAAATTTTATAGAGGCGACAAATGGTTTCAAAAGGGTCAGCCACTTGTTGCTTCACTAGCGACAAAAAGAAATCGCTAATGCTCATGTAAGTAGGCGTCCAAATTGAAGTTTCGTTCTCCTTAATTAAATATTTATCCAAAAAGAGACTTGCTCTTTTATTCGGAAATATTACGATGGTACGACTCAATTCTTTATTATCGAAATGGCTACGCAACGAGTCTGCCACTAAATTCAAAAAATCTTTCATTGTTTATATTTTGAGTGTAAAAGGGAAAACACATTTTTTTGAGGAAGTAGAGAGCGTATCGGGCAAGAGTCCTTTACCTCTCCTCTACCAACATTACACCTTAGCCTCCACTGGGACAATGGTCTCATCATATACATACCATAAGTAACCCTGAGTGCGAAGCCCTAAGAGTTCACTTACCAGTTTCATATAATTTTGCACCTGCTCCAGATAATCATTATGTCTATCCTTTTTGCCAAATTTATAATCAATCACTATAGCTTCATTCTGATTCACTAAAACGCGGTCGGCTCTTAGTTTTTTCAGAACCGATTTAGCTTTGTCAGCCTCCTTGCCATCAGCTTCCACCGCCTCTCGAGTCAGAATGGTCTTTTCGTTAAAGTTTTCGTAGCTACCATCAAACCACGATTTCACACGCTTGTCAGTCAGCATGCTTTTAAGCAACATATTCTTAAGTCGCAAATACGTGCGATCATTTTTCGTAATTAGTCCATCTGCCACCATTTGATGAAAAGCGCCCTCCACATCGTCAACCGTGTTAATTAGCGATAGCATCTGATGCATCAACACACCGCGTTCAATGTATTCGTCTTGCTGCGCTTTTTCTTTTTCCTCCACACTAACGCCCTCCAAAGCCATCTTAGCGTCAAACAAAAAGTCAGCAGCCTTTTTCGATTGATAAAACTGCACATTAGGCAAGTTACTTTGTTCAAGCATCACGTTAACGGAACCTATGCTCACGTCCTCCGCGAAAGGATTTTCGGCAACTTCCGTTGCCTCTTGCTTACCCACTTTTTTGTCCTCGTCCTCGCATTTCACAAGCTGTCCCATTTCAACCACACTGCCATCATCCTGTTTCTGAACAATAGCATCCTGGCAGTCATCAATAAACGCCTTTATCAGCGAGAAAGCATTTTCTGCTCCATTCTTCGCAGCTTTCTGCTTTGACCAAATCAGCATATTCTCTTTAGCACGTGTAAATGCCACATAAAGCATGTTCAAACCATCGATGGTCATCTGTTTACACTCATCTTGGTAGTAGTCTTTAAAGTGAGAATTATTAACCAACTTGGTTGCCAATGTTTTAATAGGAATCAGAGGCAAACTTTTAAATGTCTCCTCGTCCTCATTAGATAGTCCTATCATTTTCTGTGGGTCACACCAAATTAAGCTATCACCCGTATTCGTCACAAAGTCGAAGTCGGCAAATGGGATAAGCACCGTGTGTCCTGCCAAACCCTTAGCTTTGTGTATGGTTAGAATCTCGATTGCATCCTTTGAGCTACTTGAAATAGAAGCCTTCGCAAGTTTATCGTCCCAATAAGCAAGAAAATCCTTCAAGTCTGAAGCATTATTATTGAGATAATCCACAACAGCATCCAAAAAACTAAATAAGTAAGCCGACTGACCTAAACAGTCCGTAGCATCAATGCGCGTGGCATCATTAGCCAAGATGTCATGAAAGCGCAGCAAAAACATCAACTGCATAACCAAATCATACAGCGGATAATTCTCCCACTCCTTCAGTTTTTCTTTATTGTCTAACAGTTGCATCGCTTCAGTCATAGCATTTGCAAAAATAGTCTCCTTTCCAGCCTTAATACAGAGCAATTCGTAATAGCGGTCAAAGAGTTCGCGCGACAATCCATCATCGGGAGCACTGATACATTTCATGGCATAAATCAAGGCATTCACTGCAGGCGAGGCATTAAATAAGTAAGCCTCATTCGATGTGAGTTTGATGTCGCGATGATCAGCTTTACATTTTTCAGCAAAAAAGTCAATCAACTTTTTACCTTCCTTATTTTTGCGCACCAACATCTTCATCTTACCCCATGAGATATGATACTCCTCATGCAGTTTCACCACCCAATCATAAACACTGTTCATCACGCGCTCGTCCACGTTATCGTCTTTTTTTTCAAACGTTTCCAAACGCACAAAGCCACTGTGTGCTAAATCTGTACCTTCATATTTAGGCTTAATTTTTTGCGTAGTGTCACCATAAATGTCACAGAACTCAATATTATCCTTTTTTGTAGAGCCGTTAGTTTGAGGAGCTTCAGTAAAATATCCCTTTTCCATCCAGTTGGCAGGAATATGCCAATTCTCCCCTTTTTTATCAAGAAGGTATGCAGCTTTTGTAAAAAACACATTGTTAAAGTTCACCACAATGGGCTTACTTCTATAGTTTGTGTCCAAACACTCAATTCGCGTCTGCTTTTTAGGGTCATTATTAAAGCCATATAAAATATCCCAATCACCACCACGCCAACGATAAATACTCTGTTTTATATCGCCCACCACAAGGCTCTCGTTGTTATTGGCACTACTCTCAATCAAAAGTCGGTTAAAGTTATCCCACTGCACGCGCGAAGTGTCCTGAAATTCGTCAATCATGATGTGGTTAAACGTAGTGCCTGCACGCTCAAATACAAACGACTGATCGCTACCCTTTACCAAATCTTTAAAAAGTTGCGGGGTTTTAGCAAGCAATGTCGTGTTCTCCTCCAACATAATCTTGCCTATTTCCTCGCTAATGGTACCCATAAAAGCTAAAGTATCCAAGTTCTGTGCAGCAAGCAGATAAGTATTAAAGAGTTTGCCTCGATTGGTTCCTTCATGAAAATCTATCAGTAAACGCAAATTGTCAGAAACCTTCTGGGCACTTTGCATAAGAGCGGCATTAGGCGAGGCAGATTTTAGCAACGTCTCAACACCATTTACAGCAGCATTACTAACAGCTTGGGTTATTTTATAACTCTTTTTA
>UMGH01044648.1_pt1 | contig 22096 bp, 16 predicted proteins | sample 1965231 | NCBI WGS metagenome assembly UMGH01 (sample SAMEA4836068, study PRJEB28245) | human gut metagenome | biome: gut microbiome; material: fecal sample | place: Denmark | collected 2008 | reverse complement strand
AACAATAGTCCGGTCAATACGTAACCGCGGAGACGCTTACCTACTTTTGTCCTAACTACTTGTTGTTAAATTTCGGTAAACTCTTTTCAGGACGATACATTAGGTGCAGCGCGTAAAGCGCTGATGCTCAGCAAAATAGCCACTTTCAGAGTTACAAAAACACCAACTCTGAAAGTGGCTTAACTATTGATAATCAGAGGATTACGCATTGCACCCCAACATCACCGTTCTCCACCATATTTCACGTCACCGTTCTCTGGAGCATTCCACACCAAAGTTATCCACCATATCTCACGTAACCGTTCTCTGGAGCATTCCACGTCAAAGTTATCTCCCATATTTCACACCACCGTTCTCCACCATATTTCACATCACCGTTCTCTGGAGCATTCCACGTCAAAGTTCCCCACCATATTTCACACCACCGTTCCCCACCACATTCCACATCACCGTTCCCCGCCACATTCCACATCAAACGTTCTCCAAAGCGCGAAGATATAGTTTCAGTATAGAAGCAGTGGTCGGAGTAACCATGACAGACTCATCGACGCGGAAAAAGAACCGACCGGAAACGTAACCGCAGACACCGGCCACCCGTACGCCGCGAACCGCATCAGTGCTAATGTTATCCGCCCCTTTCTTCGAAGCACAGATATCCGAAACATCACTGGACGAGTCTCCCCTTGCCGGCCCCTCACCTGCCAAAGCAGGCAGGACAATGACCAGCGCACGGGACTTTTCTTCAATGCTCAACCTCAGACCGGTAAAGATATCGCTGAGCTTTTTCTTGCCATTGAGCCCGACAGGACGCATCCAGTCCCCATTTTGCCAACCGCGCAACAGGAACGGTAAGGTCAATGCTTCTGACGAAAATGCCGCAATCCCCTCTCGGGCCAATGACTTGGCATCCGCTACCGGGTCCGCGCCTGCTTCGGAGACAGAGACATTGACACGAAAATCATCGAAAACATATTCGCCGGTCGTGCGGACCACCGAGCAGGCCTCATTCTCGTTTATCACTGTTCCGCCGGTCATCAATGTACCGCGTGACCTGAGAGCAGAGCCTCGTCCGGCCAATCCGCTGTATGACAAGCCGGACCCAACAAAAGAGGACGTGATTGACGCCGAGTCTCGTCCAGCCAATCCGAAGCACTCCCCCAAGACGTGATTCTCTGACGCAACCGGTGAAGATTCTCCGCCCTGCTTATCAACTTGAGCACCACCCGGAGCACCTCCCTGCTTATCAACTTGAGCACAGCCCAGAGTACCGCCCTGCTTATCAACCTGAGCACCGCCATGAGCACCGCCATGCTTATCAACCTGAGCACCATCCGGAGCACCTCCCTGCTTATCAACCTGAGCACCGTTCTGCGTACCTCCCCACTTACCAACCATCACACTGCTCCGCTTACCGACCTGCACACCGACAGGTGTACCAACCGTCACACCACCACGCGTGCCACCACGCAGGTCACCACGCAGATCACCACGCAGATCACCACGCAGATCACCCTGCAGATTAGCCCTATCCCCATGAACATCAGCGAGTTCGCTTATGACAGGACTCTCCGGCAATACACGAGCGGCCTTTCTGACAATCAGGCACTCCCCTGCCGTAATCAGTTCGTAGCCCGGCGCCTCGAAGACCTTACCGGAAAACGTCTTGCCGCTTTCAAGCAGACGCACCACCGGTTCGAGAAGCCTGTCCCTGAAGCCATACGCTTCCAACAGCCTGTACAGCAGATATTTATAATGCTTCAGATGACAAAGCCTTACTGCATTGACACGAAGCAGGTCATCCTTTCCGGCAGGCTCGCAGACACTCTCACGCACAGAAATGAAATAATCATCCGCAATCTCCTGCACCTCGGAAAACGCATTCATCTCCCGGGCAAAAGTCGTCAGGAACGACGGATTCAGACTCTCAAAAACAGGGAAAACAAGATGCCTTATACGATTCCTCTTATAGACAGTTTCCGCATTGGTCCTGTCATCATGATACTCCAGAGAGTTGGCTGCCACATATGCCTCAATCTGCTCACGACTGAAAGACAACATCGGCCTCAACAGACGCACACCTGACAATTCATCCCTGGTCACAGGAACTACTGTTTCCATCTGCATACCGGTAATTCCGCGCAGTCCTGTCCCACGCAAAAGATTCAGAATCAATGTCTCAGCATTATCATTTGCATTGTGCGCGACAGCCACTCCATAGTATCCATTGTCCTTGCACAACGACGCGAACCAGTCATATCTGAGTTCTCTCGCAGCCATTTCAATACTGACACTATGGGACGAAGCGTACTGCTCCGTATCGAAATCAGCCTTATGGTAACGCACACCGTTCCGCCCGCACCAGGCAGCCACAAGCGCCTCGTCCGAATCACTGTCCTCACCACGGAGATGAAAATTGCAGTGCGCCACAGCGAACCTCCGTCCTGCGGAACTGTTCAGGAACAATGAAGCAAGGCATATGGAATCAATGCCCCCGCTTACTGCAAGAAGGGCTGTTTCCTTTTCCGGAACCAGCCCCACTATCGTTCTGTCAAATGATTTCTGAATCATCATATTGCCTGTTACCTCGGTCTTGAAGCGATCGTATATGAGAAGCCGAATGCCAATGACTCCTTGAACTGTATCGCCTTACGTCCTTCAGGATATTTTTTCAATGTCTTCTCAGTCTTCACCAGCACCTTGTCGTCATAGATGAGGTTGGTGGTCACTGTCAATGAAAAATACTTGGCAATTTGCCAGTCAAACCTGTTATCCCAGTTCACACGGATATTCTGCGGCTTGTCGAGATAATCAGAGAACAGCACCAACTGTGAAGTATATTTGAAATTGTCATTGATCTGAAGCTTTCCATCGATCTTTATCTGCGCACCGAACTCGAATCTTGCCGAACGATAAGCGTCACCGGAAGCCTTGGCAGCGACAAAGGCCTCGTAACGTGCTTTCTCATCCCCTACCAGAGCAGCTGCATCAGCACTGGAAAGCGCATCCAGACTCTCGTATTTCTTCTTGAGTTCCATACTGTAGGACTTCCTCAGGCTCTCATCCGTAACGACCACGAAACCTCCGGTAAGAGGAGCGACGTTGACAGTAAGCCATTTGGTAGGAACCCAGTCAATACCGAGCGCGATGTTGGTATAGGCAGGAGCGAAGAAACCGGACTTGAGCTTCCTGCTCTGCTTCCAGTCGGACTTGCCTGGCTCCCAATCGTCCGCAGCACCGGCCGGCTTGGACGGCATAGGATAGTTGTAACTGTTCGAGAACTGTGACTTGAAGTTGAACTGAGCGGAATAGTTCAATGTCTGCAAAGCCTTGTAGCCGAACTTGCCCTCATAATACATACGGTCATCGCTCTTCTGTATGAACGGCTTGTCCTCAGAATACAGGAAACCGTAATCGAGCTGAAGTCGGTTGTTGAAGAACAGGTCGTTCTTCTTGTAGTTCGCATTCGCGTCAATGAAAGACTTCAGGGTCACGTTGTTATAACCGCCGGCAGCCCAGTTCGTCAGACTTGTCTGTCCGAAATCCAGTTTCGTAAGAAGGGAATTCGTCCAATATCTCGGTTTAGGTGTCTTGACTACAGCTTCAGGAGCTCCTGCAATCGCCTTGGCAGCCTCTTCAGCAGCCTTTTGCGCATCGGTGACATCCTGTGCATATACAGATGTAAATGCCAATGCGGACAAGCACATCAAAAGGATTCTCTTCCTCATAAAATATTCACTAATAAGCGATAGCAAATACAACTCTCTCGTGTGAAGGCTTGCCGGAATAGATATCCGTGCCCTCTTCCTTACATACGACGCTATCTACAGGAATACATCTGATGGTAGCCTTGGTTTCATCCTTGATCTTCTGCTCAGTCTCGGCAGTACCGTCCCAGTGGCAGAGCAGGAACTTGCCCTGAGTGATCTTCTCCTTGAACTCCTCCCAGGAATCGCATTTCTCGATACGTGAGTTTCTGAAATCCAACGCCTTCTGATAGATATTGTTCTGAATATCCGCGAGCAGGTCCTCTATATACTTGTCAATGCCCTCCAGCGAAACCGTCTTCTTCTCAAGTGTATCGCGGCGGTGTACCTCCACCGTATCATTCTGCAGGTCACGTGCACCGAGGGCAAGCCTTACAGGCACTCCCTTGAGTTCCCATTCAGCGAACTTGAAGCCCGGACGCAATGTGTCACGGTCATCGATCTTTACAGTATGGCCGGCAGTCTCGAGAGCCTTCTTGATTTCATTCATCTTGTCGAGAACAGCATTGTGCTCATCCTCGCTTCTGTAGATAGGAACCATCACCACTTCGATCGGAGCCAGAGCCGGAGGGAGAACCAGACCGTTGTCATCGCCGTGAGCCATGATGAGCGCACCCATAAGACGGGTGGAAACGCCCCAGGATGTAGCCCACACATACTGCTGCTTGCCTTCCTTGTCGGTGTACTGCACATCGAACGACTTGGCGAAGTTCTGGCCGAGGAAATGTGAAGTACCTGACTGCAGAGCCTTTCCGTCCTGCATCATCGCCTCGATAGTGAGGGTATCCAATGCGCCGGCGAATCTCTCGTTAGGACTCTTGTGGCCTACAATGACCGGGAGAGCCAGATAGTTGCGGGCAAAGTCAGCATAGACATGGACCATCTTCACTGCCTCTTCCTGAGCCTCCTGTGATGTAGCGTGAGCCGTGTGGCCTTCCTGCCAGAGGAACTCCGCGGTACGGAGGAACAGACGGGTACGCATCTCCCATCTGACGACATTGGCCCACTGGTTGCACATGATAGGAAGATCCCTCCATGATTTGATCCAGTTCTTGTATGTACTCCAGATAATGGTCTCGGATGTCGGACGCACTATCAGTTCTTCTTCAAGCTTCGATGACGGATCCACTACCACACCATTGCCTTCAGGGTCATTCATGAGCCTGTGATGTGTCACTACCGCACATTCCTTCGCAAAGCCTGCGACATGCTCAGCCTCACGGCTGAAGAAAGACTTGGGAATGAACAACGGGAAATAAGCATTGACTGCGCCTGTTTCCTTGAATTTCGAGTCCAGCACGTGCTGCATCTTTTCCCATATAGCATAGCCATAAGGCTTGATTACCATACATCCCCTTACAGGTGACTGCTCTGCAAGGTCCGCTTTAACTACCAGGTCGTTATACCACTGAGAGTAGTTGTCTGACCTTTTGGTTATCTGATCTGCCATCTTTTGTTAGTTTATTTTAATTTTTGGTTTCTTTATGCAATAACATTCATATATTTGCATTTAACATGCGAGCATCGGCGAGGTATGAATATTGCAGACATACCATCGCTGCAATGCAGCGCACAAAGATACAAATTATTTATATAACTAGGAGGTCCGATTATGAAAACAAACATCTTGGTTCTTTCCGGAGCATTCCTGGCATTGGCCGGTTGCGGTTCCGCATCGCAATACGCTTCAAGCCAGCAATATCAGGACGGATTCTACAGCAGACCTGCTAAAACCGAAACTAAAGCGGATGTTCTTGCGTCCCGCAACAAAGTAAACGAACTCGTAAAGGAGACGGAGAACTCGACATTGTTCCTCAAGGCAGGAGAAACAGACACGCTGTTCATTCCGGAAAACACTTCAGCCACATTGAAGTTCAACAAACAGGACAACAGCACCGTAGTCACTGTCACCAATACACCTGCATATTCACTGTACCCTGACGGATTCGCAGCAGGATATGCGGCAGGATGGGCATCATCATATTGGCCTGGAACATATTGGGGCTCATGGTATTACCGCCCTTATTGGTCCAGCTGGTACTGGGGCGCGGATCCTTGGTACTACTCAAGCATATGGTGGGACGACTGGTACTGGAGAGACCCGTGGTATAATCCATGGTACTGGGGACGTCCAGGCTACTACGGCTGGGGCTACAGCTGGTACCACGACCCGTGGTATTACCATCACCACCATTATTACCATGACCATTGGTGCGGTCCTTGGTACGACCATGGCTTCGGACACGGAAGGGACAGTTACTACTATGGCAACAGAGGCCTGACCGAAAGCAGCAGAGGAAACGGAATGGGCGTAGCATCTTCCACAGTCAGAAGAAATGCCGGCTCGTCATCATCAGTCAGGAGAGCCTCCGGCACCGCGACGACATCGACAAGAGGCAATGGCATGTCAATGACTTCTGTCAGAAGGGTTTCAGCGTCCGGAGTACGCACATCCAGCGGTTCGGCAAACAGCCAGGCTGTACGCAGCTCATCATCCAGCCAGGCGATCCGCACAAGTTCTTCCGCAGGACAGGCGGTAAGAAGTTCAGCTTCGGGCCAGACTGTACGCAGCAGCTCAAGCCAGGCGGTACGCAGCGCGGCTTCCGGACAGTCCGTCCGCACGAGCACCTCAGGCAACACCGCTTACAGAACGTCCGGCACATCCGGAGTAAGATCAGCCGGCACATTTTCAAGTGCTTCCTCATCTAACAGGACAGCATCCGCACCTGCTTACAGAAGGGCAGCCACAAGCCGGTCATCCGGCCAGTCATCCAGCACAAGTTACAGAAGTTCATCTTCTTACGGAAGTTCCGGCAGTTCCTACAACTATGGCAGCGGAAATTCAGGCTCCTCATACAGAAGCTCGTCAAGCAGCTCCTCATACAGGAGTTCTTCCAGCAGTTCGTCATACCGCAGCTCGTCAAGCAGTTCATACAACAGCGGTTCCTCATACCGCAGTTCATCCAGCGGCTTCTCAGGCGGAGGATATTCCGGTGGAGCATCCCGCTCAAGCGGAAGTAGCGGCGGCAGTGTAAGAAGAAGATAATTTAGAAACCTGAAATATATATGAAGATGAAAAAGATTATTCCGTTGACGCTGCTTGCGGCAGTCTCGGTCAATGCTGCGGCTCAGAACGTCCAGGACGCTCTGAGATTCAGCGAGAACAATTACTACGGCACAGCGCGCTCCATCTCCATGGGCAATGCGTTCACCGCACTGGGAGGAGATCTGGGTTCCATAAACCTCAACCCTGCCGGCTCGGCCGTGAACAGCTTTTCACAGGTCACGTTCACCCCGAACGTCAGCATCGTGTCCACCACGAGCGATTACAATGCAATGCCTTCACAGTCAACAGCATACGGCAGCACTCTGAACAACAGTTCAGCCAGGTTCACACTGCCTAACGTCGGTTTCACCCTCAATTTCGACACCAACGCCAGACGCGGGCTGAAAAGAGTGACATGCGGATTCATTGCCAATGCCACAGCAAACTACCTGGACGACATGGCGGCAGGCGGACGAAACACAGCCACCTCCTATGCTGGTTCATTGGCTTCGATGATGACCGGCGTGAACGCCAGCCTCCTGAACGGGGAAAACGGATATTACGGCAATGCCAATGTTCCATGGAATCAGGTAACCGGCTGGCAGTCCGGAATGGTGTCCACCTATGGCTCTGCGAATGACAAGTACATAGGCGCGACCGAGAAACTCATTGACGACGGAAAAGGCGGACAGACCATTCAGCTCGCTGACGCCATCGACCAGCTTTACGGACGCAGGTCCCACGGCAACAAGTATGATCTGCTGTTCAATGTCGGCCTCAACATTTCTGACAGGGTTTATATCGGAGGAAATTTGGGTATCGTGTCAATGGACTACACCAGAAACGAGTACTTAAAAGAAATCGCAGTGGATCCGGACAAATTCGGCGTCGAATTCGACAATGGTTCCGGAGGCGTTTCCAAGACATATTTCAACAGCCTGAGATACAGATACTCATACGACATGCAGGGCGGAGGCGTCTATGCCAAATTCGGTATAATCGCTGTCCCTATCGACGGGCTCCGCATAGGTGCGGCCATCCAGACTCCTACGGCAAACTGGATAACGGAACATTGGCAGCACGCCGGAGAGACCTGGTACCAGAGCAATGTGTTCGATGCCAATGCGACATCTCCTAAGGGTGAATACAAATACAAATTCGTATCACCGTTCAGAGCCAACTTCGGTGCAGCCTACACATTCGGCGGTTGGGGTCTTGTCAGTGTCGACTATGAGATCTGCGACTACAGCACGATGAAATTCAAGGAAACCGACACCAACGACAACACCGTTTTCGACAATGGCGTAAACCGCGACATCAAGAGCTTCACCGGAGCAGCACATGCATTGAGACTCGGTGCTGAAGTCAAACCTGTTCCGCAGTTCGCTATAAGGGCAGGCTACAACTTCACTTCCTCGCCGGAGAGATATATTGACGACCTCACCGGCAAGAAGATGACTCCTAAGGCCTACAAGCACTCGCTTGCTGCCGGAGTGGGATATTCAACCAACGGTTCATTCTTCTGCGACCTCGCTTTCAGATGGACAAAGAACCCTTACGAGTACGTATATCCTTATGACTCCTACATTGACGGTGAATTGTCTCCTGAAATCAGGAACAGAGCCAGGTTCTACGATGTAGTCGCCACCTTCGGATGGAGATTCTAAAATGATTCGGGGATCTATTTCAGCCTCTTGAGGTAAGAGATGGAATCCGGACCTTCATTGAACAAGAGGTCCATGACGGACAAATCTGATATGAAGCCATACTTCAGGGAAAAGACCTGCCAGTATGGCTTTTTCAGTCCCAGACGCTCAAGTATGTCATTCTGCCGCTTCGGGTGGATTACGCCACGCAGGTCACGGCCATACACCGTACTGCCATGCGGCGTAAACTCCTCCGTGAAACGGATGTCCGCCTCTATACCAGTCTTCTTCAGGAAGAACCGGAGCAGGTCAATGTTCAGGTCGAAAAGGAATTCGTGCTGCCTGTCCAGAATGGCGAACAGCTCGTCCTTGTAATAGTCAAACCACGGAGAAGATTCGTAGGCGGACACGATAGCCCGCTTCATCCTCATCAGCCACGGCTTGCTCCAGTCGATTCTCAGTTTCCTGACAGGAAGCGCATAAGTGCCGTTTTCATGCACAATCGGCACGGAAAGAGCCTCCACACCACCTGCAGCATATATCCGGCAACGATTGCGGTAAGTCTGTTTCTGATAATTCTCACAGGCCTCCATATAGACAATTGCCGGCACATACGAATTTACCCCGTCAGATGACAGGGTAAACTCTTCAGCTATTGCCGCCATATAGGATACAGGCGGAAAGAAAGCCATGTCCAAAAGCATTGACATAACTAGTCGATATCGCCTTTCTCTCCGGATGTATTGGCTCTTACGATACCACGCTTGGAAGAACGGATGAAGTTCAATATGGTGGTCTTCTCCTCTGAATCAGGGAAGCCGGCCTCAACCTTAGAGCAGCCGTCAGAGATATTGTAACCCTGGAAATAGATGGTATCGTAGATATCCTTGATATTTCTTACAGTCTCTGCCGAGAATCCTCTTCTGCGGAGTCCGACGATGTTCACACCGGCATAGCAGATAGGATCACGACCGCACATTGCGTAAGGAGGGATGTCCTTGTTGATCTTGGACATACCGCCGACCATTGCGTGGCAGCCGATCTTGGTGAACTGATGCGCTTTCGCACCACCACCGATGATAGCCCAGTCATCGACCTCCGTTTCTCCGGCGATGCCGACGTAACTTACAAGGATACAGTGATTTCCGACATGACAGTCGTGAGCTATATGTACATAGGACATGATCAGAGTATTGCTGCCGACCTTGGTAATGCCCTTGCCGCTTGCCTTGGTTCCACGGTTGATGGTCACGCACTCACGTATAGTAACATTGTCTCCAATCTCAACATAGGTAACCTCACCTTCGAACTTGAGGTCCTGAGGCACTGCGCCTACGACAGCTCCCGGATACACTTCGCAATTCTTGCCCATTTTCACATAAGGGAAAATGACTGCGTGAGGATGTATCTTGCAACCGTCGCCAATCTGTACATTCTCATCAATGAATGCGTAAGGTCCTACTTCTACATTGTCGCCGAGTACGGCCTTAGGACTTACTGTAGCCAATGGATGTATCTTATTCATAGTTTATTTGGTTTTATTCAGGAGGGCTCTCAGAGCCTTCGCAGCATTAGTATTTATCGTGTGTCCAGGTTTGAAAGCGGTGATTTCAGCATTGAGATAACCGCCTGCAAGCCTCATGTCTCCTATCATGTCCAGAAGTTTGTGACGGCCGCATTCGTTCGGGAAATGCAGTTTCAGATTGCTCAGATAGCCTTCCGGGGTAACACCCAGCTTAGGCTGGTTGAACAGGTCTGCCATACGTCCCACCTGCTCGTCAGTAACCGGATGCTCCACAATCACGATGGCATTGTCCACATCGCCTCCCTTCACCAGGTTGTTCGCCAGAAGGAACTCTACCTCATGGAAGAACACGAAAGTGCGGCAAGGGCCGATTTCAGATGCATAATCCTTGGACAAGTCCCATGCGGCAGACTGCACGCCGAGCACTCTGGAATTGAAATCCACCGTAATATCGTAGGAAGGCGCGGCAGCAGGTTTGATTTTTACCCAGGAACCTGTCTTCTCGTCCTTTATTTCTATTTCATCAGTAATGTCAATGAACTGTCTATCAGCATCCTGCTCGACCAGACCGGCCTCAGAAAAGGCCTTTACATACGGCTGGGCGCTGCCGTCCAGAATCGGGACCTCGACATTGTTCAGCTCGACTACGGCATTGTCAATGCCCATTCCGGTCAATGCCGACATCAGATGCTCTATCGTGGAAACTGAAGCTTCTCCTTCAGATATGGTAGTACTCCTCGCCGTGCTGGATACGTTCTCGGCCAATGCCCTGACTACGGCTCCCTCTCCAAGGTCTGTTCTTCTGAAAACAATTCCCGTATTCTCCGGAGCGGGATTTACCGTCATCTCAGCAATTCTTCCAGTATGAAGACCTTTTCCCTGGAAACTGCAGGAGGCTTTAAGTGTTTTTTGCTTCATCAAATTATCTTTTAATCACGCAAATATACTAATTATTCTTTTCCCTGCTGACGGAATATAGCATAACTGCGCATATAGTTCTTTATAGGAATGGCAGGTGAACCCAAGAGCACCTGACCTGATTTCTTCACATTGCCGATGACGCCGGCCTGAGCCGCAATAGTCGTATTGTCAGCTATTTCAATGTGTCCTGCGATACCTACCTGACCTGCCAGAATACAGTTCTTGCCGATTTTTGCTGAACCGGCGATGCCGCACTGCGCCGCCATAACGGTATTGTCACCGATTACGACATTGTGCGCAATCTGGCAGAGGTTGTCGATTTTCACGCCGTTGCCGATGATGGTGGACTCCATCTCTGACTTGTCGATGGTGGTACCGGCTCCGATCTCCACATTGTTGCCGATAATCACATTGCCGATGTGCTCGATCTTCTCCCAGGTGCCGTCAGGCTGAGGCGCATTTCCGAATCCGTCCGAGCCGATCACAGCGTTTGAATGGATGATGACATTGTCACCGATGACCATTCCCGGATAGATGCTTACGCCAGGGTAAATGATGCAATGTGAACCGATTACGGTATTGTCACCGATATATACGTTTTCATATATCTTGGTATAGTCTCCGATGACAGCGTGATGTCCCACATAGGAATGGCTGCCGAGATATACCTTCTTGCCGAACTTGGTGGTGAGGAACCAGGATGAGCGGAAACCCCTGTGTCTGCGGTCAGTACGCTTCTGGGTAGCCACATACTTGAGAAGTTCCGCAACTGCCGTGTACGCATCAGCAACACGGATCATGGTGCAGCTGACTTTTTCCTTAGGCTCGAATGTGGAATTCACAAGCAGGATGCTGGCCTTGCAGGTATATACATAATGTTCATACTTAGGATTTGCATAGAAGCACAATTGACCTGATTTTCCGTGCTCTATCTTGGCGAATGAAGTCACCTTCACTTCCGGGTCCCCGTCCACGGTTCCCCTCAAAACTTTGGCCAGCTGTTTGGCTGAAAATTCCATATTCTCAAACTATTTTATTCAACGTATTCCACATACCAAATCCGGTACGACGCAACATCTGCTTTGCAAAGTAAACACATTTACATTACTTTAGCAAGAAAATCGCGTTGTTCATATTTTTTAAGGAAATTCGGTTATTATGGAAATTTTGATTACCTTTGCAAAGTGAGATGAGATAGGGGACGGATGCGTCTCCTATCTTTTTTTAAGAAAGCTTAGAATAATATGATAAGTAAAGAGCTGATTTACAAAGAGATGACTAAGACAGTGGAAGCGCGTGGATGTTTCATTACCGATGTTTCCATCAGCAGGGACAATGACATTGTCATAGCCATTGAATCGGAAAACGGCACTGTGGAAATGGATGACTGTATCGCGGTAAATGACAGTTTTCTCTCGATTTTCGACCAGGAAAAGGAAGACTATTCACTTACTGTGACTTCTGCAGGGCTTGACCAGCCGTTCAAGATTCTCAAGCAGTACATCAAGGCTGTCGGTTCCAAAGTCGAGACATTGACAAGAGACGGAAAGAAACTTGTCGGAACACTGGAAAGCGCTGACGAGAAAGGCTTTACGCTTGCCTACGAGGTAAAGGAGGCTGTCCCTGGAAAGAAAAAGAAGGAGCTTGTCAGACGCGTGGACACTTTCGCTTACGAGGACGTGAACAGCGTCACTCCGCACATTGAATTCGAATAGAAAAAATATAAAAAACAATAACTGTTATGGAAGAAGAAAAGCTCGACCTCAAGGCAGCCTTCGCGCTGTTCAAGGACGAAAAACACATTGACCGCCCGGTGATGATGGGTGTGCTGAAGGATGTGTTCATGACCCAGTTGGCAAAGACTTTCGGCTCTGCTGACAATTTCGACGTCATCATCAATGTCGATAAGGGAGACTGTGAGATCTACCAGAATCTCGAAGTAGTGGAGAACGTGGAGAATCCCAACACTCAGATTGCACTTGCAGAAGTGAACAAGAACGGAGACGACTACGAACTCGGCGAGACCTTCACCAGAAAAGTGGAGCTCAAGGATTTCGGAAGACGAGGCATCCTCAATATCAGACAGAACCTTCAGGGAAGGATCATGGATATAGAGAAGGCCAACCTCTATAACAAGTACACTGACAAGATCGGTGAGATTTTCACCGGAGAGATTTACCAGACATGGGCAAAAGAGGTGCTTATCCTCGATGAGGACGGAAATGAGCTCAGACTGCCTAAGTCAGAGCAGATCCCGGGTGAGCATTTCAAGAAGAACGACACTGTACGCGCCATCATCAAGAGCGTGGAGATGAAGAACAACACGACTCCTTACATTGTCCTTTCCAGAACCTCAAACGAATTCCTCAAGAAGCTTTTCGAGCAGGAAGTTCCGGAAATCTATGACGGACTCATCACCATAAAGAAGGTAGTCCGCATACCTGGCGAAAGGGCCAAGGTCGCTGTGGAGTCCTATGATGACAGAATCGATCCTATCGGAGCCTGCATCGGTGTCAAGGGTGCACGTATCATCGGTATCGTAAGGGAATTGAGAAACGAGAACATCGACGTTCTCCAGTGGACCAACAATACCCAGCTCCTCATCCAGAGGGCATTGAACCCGGCGAAGATTTCATCTATCGACATGGGTACGGACGAGAACGACAAGATCAAGGTATTCATGCTTCCTGACGAGGTGAAGAAGGGTATCGGTAAGGGCGGATGCAACATCAAGCTCGCAGGAATGCTTGTTGACCGCGAAATCGAGGTATGGCGTGAGGTGCCTAAGGAAGACGAGGCTGAGGATGATGAGGACGTACTCCTCACTGAGTTCAGCAACGAAATCGACCCATGGGTCATCGAGAGGCTGCAGTCCATCGGATGTGATACGGCCAAGAGCGTACTGGCTCTGGATCCTGAGGACATCGCCAAGCGCGCTGACCTGGAAGACGAGACCGTGGAGGATGTGATGAACATTCTGCGCGCTGAATTTGAAGAAGAATAGTTAAATAAAAGGGGTTTATATGGCAGAAATCAGACTAAACAAACTGACAAGAGAATTCAATGTGGGACTTCAGACATTGGTGGATTTCCTGAAAGCGAAAGGCGCCGATGTCGAGATGAATCCGAATGCCAAGGTGTCGGACGAGTTCATTCCTGAACTTCAGAAGGCCTTCGGTGGGGATGCCAAGGCGAAGGACGAGTCAGAGCGTGTTCAGATTAAGATAAAGGAAATCATTGAAAAGGGTTCCAAGAAGAAAGAGGACGAGGAAGAAGAGGCTGCAGGTGGAAACACCGTCATCATCAGAGGAACATCAGGAAGTGGTTTCGCAAAGGAGGAACCTGTACAGAAGCCTGTAGAGGAAGCTCCGAAGGAGGTAAAACCGGCGGTGGAAGAGACGGCTGCACCTGAAGTCCAGGAAGCGCCGAAAGTACAGACAGCTCCGGAAGTTGTCGTAGAGACCAAGCCGGCAGAGGTTCCTCAGCAGACGGAAGAAGTTCATGCCGAGCCGGTTGTGGAGGCCAAGCCAGCCGCTGAAGTGAAACCTTCAGAGGAAGCTGTACCTCAGCACAGCGAGCCTGTAGAAGTAAAATCTAATGAAGAAGTCGAGCTGCCAAAAGCCGCAGAGCCTACCGACCAAACCCCTTCGGAACAGGCTCATGCGAACCAGATCAAGAAGGCTGACATCAAGAAAGGCGACAAGACTCAGAATCAGAAAGAGTTCAATCCTAAGGTGGACAAGGCCAAACTCAAGGCCGAGCACAAACTCCAGAAGGCTGCTTCCAGCAATGACGAAGATGAGCCTGTTTCTACCGGAGGCCTGAAGATTGTGGGCAAAGTGGACCTGTCCAAATTCGAAGCTCCAAAGAAGAGCAAGAACAAGAGGGAGCGCATTGCCAAAGGCGGAAGCGAGAGAGTCGATGTGAACAAGATTGACGGCAACGACAAAAAGGACGGCAACAAGAAAAACCGTCAGGGCAATGCCGGTGGTCAGAACAACGGTCAGAACAATGGCAAGAAGGATTTCCGTCAGGGCGGCAACAACCAGCCCGGACAGGGAAAACGCCGCAGAGACCGTGGCAATGACAGGTTCAAGCCTGCTATGACAGAAGCCGAGCAGGAGGAGATGCAGAAGGAAATCCAGAAGCAGGTGAAAGAGACCTACGCAAGGATGAACGACAGCAAGTCCAAGAACAACTTCGGTGCAAAACACAGAAAGGAGAAGAGGGAGCTCGCTTCCCAGAAACTTCAGGAGGAGATTGCTCAGGAGGCTGCTGAGAAGAAGATTCTCAAGGTAACTGAGTTCGTTACTGTCAATGACCTCGCGACCCTCATGAACAACACTCCTGTAAACAAAGTCATCGAGGCCTGCTTCAGTCTCGGTCTCATGGTGTCAATCAACCAGAGACTTGACGCAGAAGCACTTGTGCTTGTCGCAGAAGAGTTCGGATACAAGGTGGAATTCGTCACTGCAGACATTCAGAATGAGATCAATCAGGAGAATGATGAGCCGGAGAACGAGGCGGACCTCGTGACAAGACCTCCGATCATCACCGTGATGGGACACGTCGACCACGGTAAGACATCTCTCCTCGACTATATCAGACAGACCAATGTGATCGCAGGCGAGGCCGGAGGTATCACACAGCACATCGGTGCATACAACGTGGTACTCCCCGACGGACGCAGGATTACCTTCCTCGACACTCCTGGTCACGAGGCCTTTACAGCCATGCGTGCCCGTGGTGCACAGCTCACCGACCTGGCGATCATCATTATCGCCGCCGATGACGCGGTCATGCCACAGACAGTCGAGGCCATCAACCACGCACAGGCGGCAGGTGTTCCTATGGTATTCGCCATCAACAAGATAGACAAACCGGGCGCTCAGCCGGAGAGAATCCGCCAGCAGCTCGCTCAGATGAACATTCTCGTAGAGGATTGGGGCGGAAAATACCAGTGTCAGGAGATTTCGGCCAAGAAGGGTCTCAATGTGGATAAACTCCTCGAGAAAGTCCTTCTCGAAACTGACCTCATGGACCTCAAGGCGAACCCTAAGAAACTTGGCGTAGGTACTGTCATCGAGTCGTCTCTGGACAAGGGCCGCGGATACTTGGCGACAATCCTTGTGCAGGACGGAACAGTCCACACCGGCGACATGATGCTCAGCGGATGCTACTACGGACGTGTAAAGGCCATGTTCAATGAGCGTGGACAGAAGGTCGAGACAGCCGGTCCTTCAACTCCTGTTTCCATTCTCGGTCTCAACGGAGCTCCGAGCGCCGGTGACAAGTTCAATATCATGAACGACGAGAAGGAGGCCAAGGCCATCGCCAACAAACGCGAGCAGCTTATCCGAATCCAGGGCATCAAGACCCAGAAACATATGACTCTCGAGGAAATCGGTCGCCGTATCGCCATCGGAAACTTCAAGGAGCTCAATATCATCGTCAAGGGTGACGTGGACGGTTCGGTGGAGGCACTCTCAGATTCATTGATCAAACTCTCTACCGAAGAGGTTCGTGTCAATGTCATCCACAAGTCAGTGGGTGCAATCTCCGAGTCCGATGTCATGCTGGCCACTGCATCCGATGCGATCATCATCGGTTTCCAGGTACGTCCTTCTGCTGATGCAAGAAACCTCGCAGAGAAAGAGGGCATCGAAATCCGTCTCTACTCCATCATCTACGATGCCATCAATGAGGTTACTGACGGTATCGAGGGTATGCTTGAGCCTGAGAAGAAGGAGGAAGTTACTGCAACTGCAGAGGTTAAGCAGACTTTCCACATTTCCAAGGTCGGAACGATTGCCGGCTGTCTTGTCAAGGACGGCAAGATGACTGCCAAGAGCAAGGTACGTCTTATCCGTGACGGCATCGTGGTCTATACCGGTGAGCTTTCATCTCTCAAGCGCGGCAAGGATGACGCAAAAGAGGTCATGACCGGAATGGAATGCGGTATCGGTATCGACAAGTACAATGATATCAAGCCTGGCGATGTCATCGAGGCATTCCAGATTGTCGAGATCAAGAGGACGCTGTAAAGCTTTCGCGCATAATTTGAAAAACACCTGGTGCAGGAAATTGCATCAGGTGTTTTTTTATCAACCAAAGATTGCCGGTGCCCCCGTCATATTGACGGCATTCCAGTCATCGGTCTGTCCCAGATAACTTTACGACTTTCTTCAACTGGCAGTCGGATGCGTCTTTCGATGCCATGAATACATATTTTCCGGGATCGGTTTCCCATCTTGAAGTTTTCTCGTTATATGAAGCGAGACTGCTTTCAGCAATATGGATCGTCACAGTACAGCTCTCACCAGGAGCGAGTTCTTTGGTTTTGGCAAAGCCTTTCAGTTCTCTCTCAGGCTTGTCAAGTTCACCCTTCGGGGCCTTCACATAAAGCTGTACGACGTCTTTTCCATTGACCTTTCCGGTATTTGTCACTGTCACCTGTACGTCCCAGCCGTCTCCGGCAGACTCTACCTTCATATCCTTGAAATCAAATGTGGTATAGCTAAGTCCGAATCCGAAAGGATAGGCCACCGCTTTAGGTGCAAATGTATTGAAATACCTGTAGCCCACATAGATGCCTTCCTCATACTCGGTAAAGTCAATGTTCCTGACGGTGTGCAACGGAAGTTTCCTGTCGGTCAGCTGACGGTAGTATGAATAGTTGAACGGCTTGTCGGCAAAAACCTGAGGGAAATTCTTTGCTGTCGGCTCCAGCGCATACTTCGTAGAAATTGTAGCAGGAAGATGTCCGCTCGGATTTACCTCGCCGCTCAAGACGGATGCCACGGTATTGCCGCCTTCCTGTCCAGGCTGCCAGCACAATACGACTGCATCCACATTGTCCTGCCACGACGTCATTTCCACAAGTCCGCCGACATTGAGAATGACCGTCACTTTCTTGCCCTCCGCATGGAACGCTTCGGAGACTTTGGAAATCAATTCCTTCTCCCTGTCAGAAAGGAGATAGCTGTGATAGTAGTCCCTGTCCTTTCCTTCACCGAAGACACGGCCGATCGTAATCACGGCGTCATCGGCATTGGCGGCAGACTTGACAATGAGGTCTTCAGGAACCACCTCGATTGCCCTTTCCCTGTCAACGAACCACTTTTTGCCCTCGTTAATCGTCTTGCATCTCAACGCTTCAGCCTTCATATAATCCTGGTAGAAGGCATCCAGTTCAGGCTCAAGACGGAAACCGGCATTGGACAGTCCGCTCATGAGGTCCACCACATAAGGCCTGTTCACGTCGCCGGAACCGGTACCGCCTGCAATGAAATCATAAGATGTTATGCCGAAGAGAGCTATTTCATTGTCCTTAGACATCGGCAGTGCTGCGGAATTGTTTTTCAAGAGCACAACTCCCTCATCAGCAACCTTTTTGCACACTTTGGCGTGGGCTTTGAGATCTGGCGCCTCTGACGGTTCATAACCCTTGAACTTCGGAGTGTTGATGACCAGTTTGAGGATTCTGGTCACTGTCCTGTCCACGTCGTCCATACTCAGGCTGCCGTCCTTGATGGCGTTCAGGAGATTGATATAGCGCGAGTCACGTCCCGGCTGTATCATCTCGTTTCCGGCACGGACTATGGCAGCATCATCGTAACCGCCGTTCCAGTCGGTCATCACCGCACCTTCAAAGCCCCATTCACCACGAAGGATATCGGTAAGAAGCCTCTTGCTCTCGGCAGCATGTTCCCCGTTGATGAAGTTGTATGATGTCATGATGGTCCACGGCTGCGACTCGCGGACAGCTATCTCGAAGTTCTTGAGATAGATTTCCCTTAACGCGCGCTCGGAAACGATGGCATTGTTGGCCAGACGGTTAAGTTCCTGATTATTGACAGCAAAATGCTTCAGCGAGGTTCCCACTCCGTTGGACTCGATTCCGTTGATCATTGCCGCCGCCATTTTGCCCGACAGCAGAGGGTCTTCGGAATAGTACTCGAAATTCCTTCCGCAGAGCGGATTCCTATGTATGTTGGCACCCGGGGCAAGCAGGATGTCCACTCCATATTCGAGGACTTCATTGCCCATATTCCTTCCGGCTTCCTCGACGAGCTCCGGATTCCATGTGGAAGAAAGCATTGTGGCAATCGGATAACCGGTACAATAGAATGTCCGGGTATCGCCTTTTCGTTTTGGTGCAATGCGAAGGCCGGCAGGACCGTCAGCAAGGACTACCGTAGGAATGCCGAGTCGGGGAATGCCGTTGATCACGCCTGCCGCTCCCGGAACACCGGTGTTGGTAAAGCCGATTCCATTGAAACTGGCAGCTCTTCCGCCGATTATAAGGGTGCACTTCTCTTCCGGTGTCATGGCTGCCACGACCTCCGGAATATTGTCCTCACGAAGTTGCGGCGGCACATCTGCCGATGCTGACAGCGCTGAAACCGCGAAAAGTGCAGTAACCAATAAACATTTCATCATAATTGAATTTTAAAAAATAGCATACGTCCACTTTTATGTGGGACAATATCGGCTAGTCCTCCGGAACATATTCGAGAATGTCGCCGGGCTGACAGTCGAGGGCGCGGCAGAGGGCTTCCAGAGTAGAGAAACGCACTGCCTTGGCCTTGCCTGTCTTAAGAATGGAAAGATTCGTGGCGGAGATACCGACTTTCTCAGCCAGTTCTCCGCTCGACATCTTCCTGCGAGCCAACATTACATCTATGTTAACTGTAATCGGCATAATCGTTATTCAGTAGCCTCCCCTTCTGCCGGAGACTGTGGCTTCACTTCTGATCCCTTGAGATAGCTCGGAAGATTCATACCTGCCATCTTGAACAGCTCGTCAAGCGGAGGAACAGACTGCATCATACCGGAGATGAAATTGGCAGTGGACGTCTTGCCGTCACCCTTACCGTTTCCGTCCCAGACGGTAACCTTGTCGATCTTGATGCCCTTGACAGCCTCGACCTGAGTCTTGACAAGTTCAGGAAGTTTATCCGCGATAAGCATGAGCACAGCCTTCTGTGCATCACCTTCAGCAGCATTGACAAGCCTCTGGAAACCATCAGCCTGCTTGGTAAGAATTTCTTCGATACCCTTCGCCTGGGCAGCCATCTTCGCGTAAATCGCATCAGCCTCACCCTGAGCTGTCCTGCGGAGCTTTTCTGCTTCAGCCTCGGCGTCAATGATGGCCTTTTCCTTCTCAATCTGGGCAGGAACGACAATGTTAGCCTGCTGGGTAGCCTGCTCTCTGGCAGCACGCGCAAGCTCGGCACTCTGCTCTGCCTTATATGCCTCTTCCATCGCCATAGCGGCCTGGACCTTTTCCGCTGCTATCGCAATTCTTGCAGCTTCAGCCTCCTTTTCACGTCTGACCGCATCAGAATTGGCGATTGCAATCTTGGAATTGTTCTCACCTTCGACCGCCTTTGCATTGGCATCAGCAGTGGAAATTCTGGTGTCGCGGACAGTCTCGGCAATGCGGATATCCTTGTCCCTGTCAGCCTCTGCTTTACCGATCTCACCGAAACGGTTCTGCTCGGCAACGCTCTTCTTGGCATCATTGATAGCCTTGGCAGCTGCCTCCTTTCCGAGAGCCTCGATGTAGCCGGACTCGTCGCGGATATCGGTGACATTCACATTGATAAGCTTCAGACCGATCTTGCGGAGCTCCGCCTCGACATTGGTACTGACATTGGCGAGGAACTTGTCGCGGTCGGAGTTGATCTCCTCGATGTCCATGGTCGCGATGACGAGTCTGAGCTGTCCGAAGAGGATATCGGTGGCGATGTTCTGGATATTCTCTATGGTGAGACCGAGCAGACGTTCAGCTGCATTGGTCATATTGTCAGGCTCAGTGGAGATGCCGACAGTGAAGCGGCAAGGCACATCCACACGGATATTCTGCTTGCTGAGTGCATTGGTAAGATTGCATTCGATGGAAATCGGAGTAAGATCCAGGAAAGAGTAGCTCTGGAAAACAGGCCAGATGAACGACGCCCCTCCGTGAATACACTTGGCAGATGAAGCACCTCCGTTCTTGTTTCTTCCTGTCTTTCCGTAGATTACGAGAATCTTGTCAGACGGACAACGTTTGTAGCGGTTGAGTATTGCGGACAAAGTGACGATGAGCACGACTACCGCAATCGCAATGATGATAATTATTTCCATATCACAATGAATTAGGTATTATTTATTATTATAGTGTCAAATTATAAGCGGCTCCAAGGGTTCCACGAGCAATGTACTGGAATCCACTACTTCCACGACCTTTATCTGAGCTCCGGTAGGAATTGAATCACAGTCAGTTACGGCATCATATTCACGCACGGCGCCATTGATGGTAATCTGAACTTTTCCGGTCCCGCGTCTCTCCCCCGGAATAGTCAGATAGACCTTTCCGTGACATCCGGCCGCAGATTTATAGACATTGATATTCCCCGACTGCTGCATCCCGGCCAGCCACTTGAACATCAGCATCACGACAGTGACAAGGGCCACGCCGACAACGAACGCCAGAAGCAGGACCAATGCTTCAGAACCGAACTTGCCATGCATCAGTATGGCCGTCCAGCTGAACCCGAGAAAGAAATTCACCAAGTTCCTGAAAGTGAACAGGTTCATCGAAGGATCCCCGTCAAAGTCCGGATGCATATCCAGGCCACCGCCGAAATCCGGGTCAATGTCGCCGCCCAGGTCGGTGTCCGAGTCAATGCCGACAAATGTAAGTATGCTCTGGATAATAAAAGTCAATGAAGTGGCTATGGCGATGCACCATAGAATCTTCATGAACAAGTCAAGCGAAGTCCACCATTCTGTAATCATAGTTAATAATGTTTCGGGACAATGTCCCAGGTTGTTTCCGCTAATATAAAAATAATTTTACGAATATCGATAAATTTTCTACCAGATTCGTAAAATTTCACCTTTTCAAGGTTAATTGAAAGAAATCGGGGAAATATTTAGGTCTTAATGATTTTTTTTTACAACCCCGGTAGATGGTGGGCCGCCGGAGGTTCGCTTCGCTCATCCCGTCAGGCTGCCGCCTTATGCCCATTCACAAGGCCGATGATGTTGGCGCACCCTGCAAATAGCTGTGTATCAAGCATTTAACCGAAATCAGAGTTATGGTTTTCACAACTCTGAAAATGCATAAACCTCTGTTACTCAATGATTTACAGGTCGCATTTACTGTGTCGTCCTGAAAAAAGTTTACCAAAAAAAGTAAACT
>UMGH01043527.1_pt1 | contig 22480 bp, 18 predicted proteins | sample 1965231 | NCBI WGS metagenome assembly UMGH01 (sample SAMEA4836068, study PRJEB28245) | human gut metagenome | biome: gut microbiome; material: fecal sample | place: Denmark | collected 2008 | reverse complement strand
TGCTCTACCAACTGAGCTATGGCACCTTTTCTTTTTGTTTGCACCCGTTATCGTTTCGATTACGGGTGCAAAGGTAAGGACTTTTTTTGAATATGCAATAGTTTAATCAACTTTTTTGTCATAAAAAATATTCATTCATTTTTACAATTCTAATCATCCAGCTAATAAACAACAATTTAAGAACAAAATTATGCTTGAACTTTTTGAAAAAAAAAAAAATCCAAGCATAATCTTATAGTATCAGTTCAGAGAATTCCAACCTTGTGCTTTTAATTCAACTTCTCCACCATCACGTCCTACAAGGAAATTCCCAAGTTCAGCCTTTGTTATATGACCAATAATCTTTATGCCTTCCATTTCAGAGACCTTTTCATGATCTGTTAAAGGAACAGTAAAAAGTAATTCATAATCCTCACCACCATTCAGAGCCGCTGTTACCAAATTCATATTAAATTGCTCAGCCATAACAGCGGTCTGATAATCTATCGGTATTCGATCTTCATAAACACGACATCCCACATGACTTTCCTTCGAAATATGCAATAATTCAGAAGACAAACCATCCGATATATCCATCATCGCAGTTGGAAGGACATTTGCCTTACGCAGTTTTTCAATAATATCCTTACGGGCTTCCGGTTTTAACTGACGTTCCAATAAATATTCTTTTCCTGAAAAATCAGGAGTAAAGTCTTTCTCTCCTTGGAACACCCTCTTTTCGCGCTCCAGCAACTGAAGTCCCATATAAGCCGCCCCCAAATCACCCGAAACACAAATCAAGTCTGTTTCATGTGCACCATTCCGATACACTACTTTTCCTTTTTCTCCTTCTCCAATACATGTAATACTAATACTCAAGCCTGTCAATGAAGCAGATGTATCACCACCAACCAGATCAACGCCATAGACATCACATGCTAAACGGATTCCACTGTATAACTCCTCCATATCTTCAACAGAAAAACGCTTAGACAAGCCTATCGATACTGTTATTTGGCGTGGATATCCATTCATCGCATAAATATCAGAGAAATTCACCACAGCCGATTTATACCCTAAGTGTTTCAATGGAACATAAGTCAAATCAAAATGCACACCTTCCAATAATAAGTCGGTTGTCACCAATGTCAATTTATCTTGATAATCCAACACGGCTGCGTCATCACCAATACCTTTTAATGTACTCTCATTTTTCAACTTTATATCTTCTGTCAAATGGCGTATTAAGCCAAATTCTCCCAATGTTGCAATTTCTGTTCTTGAACTCATAACTACCACAAAATTTTATTCTGTTGGAATGTTTGTATATGTTTTAATATCATATTATCAAAAGAATCCTTCTCTTCTTTCGAAAAAGAGATAGAGATCGGAAGATAGTATATGCATCCTTTCAATTCTTCAGTTACATATTTATTATGTAATAACCGCACTGCATCTTTTTCCGTAGTCAATATAATCTTATTCCGGCCTTTTAACCGTTGAAAAGATTGTGTAATGGTTCGGATATCAGACTCTTTAAAGTCATGATGATCAGAAAAGATCAGTTCTTCTACCAGCCATTCACTTTTTCTTACCTCCGATACAAAATGTTTAGGATTCGCAATACCACTAACGGCTAATACCGCATCATCCGAAGTTGGAATGAAAGGGAGCTTCCGATCAACAGACTGTAAGGAACAAATCCGATCGTACTCCACATAAGAGAAAAAGACCTGCTGATGTGCCTTAAGCTGCATATTGGTTTCTGTAATCCGATATTCAATGGGTTTCAAATTCCTAGGAGTTTTCGTAACAATTACCGCATCAGCACGTTCACATCCCGATATAGGTTCTCGCAAACGGCCTACAGGCAACAAACGATCATTATAGAACATCCTACCATAATCTGTCAATAAAATAGAGAAAGACGGTTTCACATACCGATGTTGATAAGCATCATCCAATAAAATAACCTGAGGCTTTTTAGTATCAGGCAATGACAATAATTTATCTATGGCACGACATCGGTTTCCATCCACAGCCATCAAAATCTCAGGATATTTATGAAAGATCTGATAAGGTTCATCCCCTATTTCTTTACATGTATGTTCCTTCGTCGCCAATATAAAGCCTTTGCTTGAACGTTTGTACCCCCGACTCACAACAGCTATCCGATATTTATCTTTCAGTAACCGGACTAAATATTCGACATGCGGAGTTTTTCCCGTACCTCCTACAGCTAGATTTCCTACACAGATAACAGGAACAGGAAAAACCTTTTCTTTCTTAATGCCCCAATCGAATAACTGATTCCGAATAAAAATCCCTATTCCATAGAGAAAAGAAAAAGGCCATAACCAAAAAGTATATTTTGAAGAAATATTTTCCGACATATAAATATATTACCAACTATCTTGCGCAAAGGTAACTAATATATATTCATTTGCCAATTTTCTTTGCTATTTGCATTTCTAGTTCTCTTGCACTAAAACAAACTTGTTGGTAAACATCATTGATCAGTAAAGCATCCGCTCGATTAAAATCAGATTCACGTACAGTTACAAAAACACCTCCTAAATCAGCAGCTCCGGGACTTGATAAAAATCGATCAGGTTCTGCTGCCGTGTACTGCCACGGACGATGTTTTTTACGTACAACTACTAATAACGACCAAGCCTGTTTTTCATAATGAACAAAAAGATTCATCATCGGTTCTTCATCTTCTATCGAAACAGGTAACCATGTACAAAGTTTCTCAAACATACTTACTGCATCCGGTATCAAAGAAGAACGGATAACAAAACCATTTCGACTTCCGAGACTAAATGTATTCAAAGATGTTTCTTTTTCTGCCAACAAAAGCTTTGCATGTGTTTCTATTTCCTGGTCAACCGGCATATCACCCCAAGGCACAGCCTGGAAATGGAAATGATCGGGAGCAGAAGCGCCACAACGTGGTCCATTATAGAAAAGCGTAAAGTCTGGTAATTGTCGAGATAATTCCAGCATATCTGCCAAACGAGACTGGATACGTTGTGGAGTATGTTCACAAGCTGGTATCGTCAGATGGTGGCGAAATATCGGATAAGGATTACATAAAATGAGATAACGATCGCCAAAAGGCAAACGTAACTGTTCCGAAGGCAAATGATCCGGACACAGAAAACAAGGTCGTTGCTTAACAGCGTCTTTATCCACTTTAGCAGTTGTCGATACACTTCGAGCAGGATTGTATTGCACACGAACGAGTGCATCACCCAATGACAACTCCCGTATCAATACATGATCCAGAGCTTCATAATTCCGAGCAGCCAAATCCCATTCCTTTTTCTGGCAATCTAACATGCGTAAGACCTCTTCCTGTAATGTTCTTCTCATAAGCCCTGTCGGTTTTGTTGTACTCTGGCTTCCAGTTCCCATGTACGAATACAATCTTTATATACATTATATTGATTCATCTTCTCACGACTTAACATTGCATCCGAATTATCTTCCCAACGACGACATAGATACAAAACATCATAAATACGCCCGATCTGATACTCCCGACAAATCCGCAACCCAACAGCATAATCTTCTCCATAACTGGTATTCGGGAAATTAATCCGACGGATGAGTGGTGTATAAAAAGCGCGTGGAGCTCCCAAACCATTAATACGAAGGGCATTATTCCGACCATTCTCCGGAGTCCATTCCTTATGATCAATTACTCCTGGTGGAATCTCCTCCAATTTAAAATTAGTCATCCGATAAGTTCCGACTACCATTGCACATTGTTGTTGATAAAAGGCATCCACAATTTGTTGCAACGTAGATTCACTGCTATACAAATCATCACTATCCAATTGAACAGCAAATTTACCACATTGAGGATGATGAATACCCTCATTCCAACATCCGCCTATACCCAAATCCGTCCGCTGCGGAATCAGATGAATCAAACGAGGATCTGACTGATAACGGTCAATCGCTTCGGTCGTTCCATCAGTCGAATGATTATCAATAACAATCAAATTGAATGGGAAATTAGCCTGTTGATTTAAAACAGAACGGATGGCATCTTCTATTGTACGAACCCGATTCCGAACCGGAATGATTACCGAAGCTTCTACAGGAAAGGATTCTTCAGAAAAATCGATCGCCTTGAACTCTGGTTTCAAATAAGCCCCAATCCGCTTCAGATATTCAGTACATACCTGCTCCATCTCCAACTGTACTGCTCGATTTCGAGGATCCACATAATCAAATATCTTATCACCACTTTTCCTCCAGTCGTGTTCTTCCGCCCGATACAGGAATTCATTGACATGTATAAGAGAACCTTTCTCCGAAAGATGAAGACGCAATGCATAAAGCGCCGCATATTGCCAATCTTGTTGAATAGCTTGTACTGCCTCAATAAAAGCAGAAGAACGAATAAACAGTAATTTACCAAAATCAAAATCATTCCGCAAACTTCCCGCCTGGCACGCAATCAATGGATGAGGTATCAGTTGCCCGTCTTTCTCATCATAATAATCGGCATACAAGCAATCGGCCCCCGTCGAGTCTGCTATTTCACACAATCGTTCCAATACCCATGCACCAGGAATAATCCGATCAGGAGATAAACAAAGCAATATATAATCCGACAGATCCGAAACAACCAGGTCGTTCAATAACTGGCGACTCCATGCCGACGAACCATGAGGCATATCAAAAAGAACAATATTTCTTACTAAAGACTGCGACTGGAATGTTTCCTCATTCATCTGTGCAACCACAGGATTTTGCCGCATGACAAAACAGGTGATACGTTTTTCCATGATTTTCTATTTTTAAGGCAAAAATAAGAAAGGATTTTGATTTTTCAGGCTTTCATCTCTACAATGAATACAACGGTTGAATCGGCAGCTTCTGGAAAAGAAGTCTCTAGTGATTTTCCAAACTTCGTAAACGAATAAGTTTGTCCATACAAATCCATCGGTTCCAGTATAGCGACACTACCCGTCTGGAAAAAATCATCCGTAAAACCTTCATTCAACTGCCATGCCTGATTCTCGAAACGATCCCAGCAAAACAAATATCGTTGTTCTGTTTTCTCCGCATCCTGATTGGCAGCCAGCCAATAGCGGCTTCCCATACAAACAGGGAATAACGGTATCTCTCCTTCTTCAATATCTTCTTTGCCTCCCGTTTGATGAATAAACAATGAATCACGTAATAAATGTTCCGGCTGATAAGGCGCCGAATAAGCATACATTTCTCCACTATCGGGCGATACACACAAACGAACCGATTGCAAATTGGGGAATAAAACAGGATGTGTTAACGAGACTTCTACTATAGGATGAGATTCTAAAGGCTGAAAACAGGTATCATACACTTGCACCTGCTGTTTTACACACGGACGATGTAAAGTATCTTTTTCTATCACTCGTTCTGCCGTATAGATTTTTCCTTTGTACAATACGGCTGACAATAACTGCTCTTCATTAAAGTCCTTCCGTAACTTCTTCTTAAAAAGCAATTCGCCATCAAACGTATAATAATAGATATCATCCACATTACCTAATACGATCAATTGCTTTTTTAGAGAATGGACCAAATAGCCAGCCACCTTGATTTCCTCTGGTTGGGTTATCTGACAAACCAATTCTCCTTGTCGATTGAAACGATACAAAATACCTTGACAAATCAAAAACAGATAGTTTCCGTCTTTTTGTATATCATGCGCATCCGTCAAAGACTTCCCATTTATTGGTTTTAAGGGAATAGCTGTAACTGACTCGGCAATGTCCGATAACTCGCCTTTCCGATTCATATCGGTATCACGATCTGCCATCAGGCGTTCATAGCCAAAACCGCCACAAAGTAGCAACATAGCTGCTAAAATGATATATGTGATCTGTTTCATTTTCTTCAGATTTTACATATTAAAAACGAAAAGAAAACAGATTTAGTATATAGAACTACGAATAAGATCAAAAAAGCCGAATAAAAATTTTCCAGTTGAGAAACTAGAGAAAAAAAATTGGGAAGAAGAGAGTTTTTGGCCTTTTCTTCTGAATTTACTTCCCGATAATACCTACAAATGATTAAGTGAAAACAAAAATCCGACATCAAGTTACCAAAAAATGGTGATTGCGGCTTTTTCGTACAACCGGTACTTTTGCAAACGAAAAATAACGCTAAAAATAAAATGAATCAGAGTAAGACAATAAGGGCTGTTTATGTTGTGTTTATGTGGCTAATCTGTACCGGTACGCTTTGGGCGCAATCTTTGGCTGTGCTATCAGGGAAAGTCATTTCGTCCGACCAGGGCATAGTTGATTTTGCATCTGTCTATTTGAAAGGAACAAATATCGGATGCACAACCGATGATAAAGGTCTTTTTCACCTGAAAGTTCCCGAAGGAAAATATACCTTAGTTGTCTCGGCTGTGGGTTATCAGACGGCCGAACAGACGATACAGACTAAGAGCGGAGAGAAACAGCGGTTGCACATTCGCCTTTCAACGGATACAAAGGAACTGGATGAGGTTGTCGTTGTGTCTAATGGAGTAAGTCGGGTGAAAAAGTCGGCATTCAATGCTATTGCCTTAGATACAAAAATCCTGCAGAATTCCACTCAAAACCTGAGTGAAGCCTTGGCTCAGGCTCCGGGTATGAAGCTTCGCGAATCAGGTGGTGTCGGTTCAGATATGCAATTGATGATGGATGGATTCAGCGGCAAACATATCAAGATTTTTATTGATGGGGTTCCTCAGGAAGGAGTTGGTAGTTCCTTCGGCTTGAATAATATCCCCGTGAATTATGCAGAACGAATTGAAATATACAAAGGTGTCGTTCCTGTGGGTTTCGGAACAGATGCAATCGGAGGAGTAATTAACATTATTACGAAAAAGAATCTAAACCGCTGGTTTGTGGATGCTTCTTATTCGTACGGTTCATTCAATACCCATAAATCATACATCAACTTCGGGCAAACCTTCAAGAATGGTCTGACTTATTCGATCAATGCTTTTCAGAATTATTCGGATAACGATTATTGGGTAGATACGCCTGTAAAAGACTTCGAAACCGGTGCCATCAATAAAAAGAAAATTGAGCATGTCCGTCGGTTCCACGATAAATACCACAATGAAGCAATAGTGGCTAAAGTAGGAATAGTAAATAAACCCTGGGCCGACCGATTGATGTTTGGCTTTACTTGGTCGAATATGTATAAGGATATCCAGACGGGAGTCCGGCAAGAAGTCGTATTCGGCGGTAAGTACCAGAAAGGTTATTCCCTGATTCCTTCTTTGGAATACCGGAAACAGAATCTTTTTGTGAAAGGATTGGACGCAACACTAACGGCGAATTATAATAAAAACATTACGCATAATGTCGATACTTCTACCTACGAATACAACTGGCGTGGCGAAATGCGTCCGTTAAAATCACCAGGAGAACAATCTTACCAGCACACCCGTTCTAACAATCAGAATTGGAACGGAACGCTAACATTGAATTATCGGCTGGGGAAAGCCCATACCTTTACATTTAATTATGTAATGAATGCTTTCCGTCGTGCTAATCAATCTATGTTATATGAAGATTCGGAAGCAAATGCTATCCCGAAAGAAACCCATAAAAATATCGGAGGTCTCTCCTACCGTCTGATGCCAAACGAAAAATGGAATGTATCTGTATTCGGGAAATACTATAACCAGTACAATGCGGGTCCGGTAGCGACTTCTACAGCACAAGACGAATATGTGAAGACTTCCAATTCTGTTAATGCATTAGGATACGGAGCAGCCGGCACCTACTTCATCGGAAAAGGTTTCCAGGCGAAGTTGTCGTATGAAAAGGCTTACCGCCTCCCTACCAATGAAGAGATGTTCGGAGACGAGGATCTTGAAACAGGAGATATTTCCTTAAAGCCGGAAAAGAGCGACAATGTAAATGTCAATCTAAGCTATAACCAGACGTTCAATCGGCATTCGGTCTATGTAGAAGGAGGCTTAGTCTATCGGAATACCCAAGATTATATCCAACGAAGTCTTACCGACCTGAGTGGCGGAAAGTATGGAGCAACTTATGTGAATCATGGAAAAGTCCTGACAAAAGGCTATAATCTTTCTGTCCGTTATGGTTTCGGAGAATGGCTGAGCATTGGCGGTAACTTTACTCAGATGAATGTCCGCGACAATGTTAAGACTGTCGATAGCGGATCTAGTCAGGAAAGTCTGACTTATGGAGCTCGTATGCCAAACTTGCCCTATCAGTTTGCCAACTCAGACATTTCTTTCTATTGGAACAATCTGCTTCAAAAAGGAAATAAGTTGACGCTGACCTATGATAATCTGTATATGCACAGTTTTCCGCTTTATTCGGAAGCTTTGGGTAGTGAATCAGATTATGTGGTGCCGACACAGTTCTCGCACAACCTGACTCTTTCCTACTGTCTGCAGAACGGACGGTATAATTTCTCGGTAGAATGCCGAAACTTCACCAACGAAAAGCTTTATGACAACTTCAGTCTTCAAAAGGCAGGAAGAGCTTTCTATGGCAAGATCCGGATTTGTTTCGGGAGTTGACAAAGCATGCCGATCAATCGGACAACAACAAATATAAATTTTAGAATAAACAAACATTAAACTGGAATCGTATGAAAAGAAAACTTCTAACCGTAAGTTGTGCCGCCATTTGTATGTGCGGATTTGTGTTGACTTCTTGTAGTGAAGATGATCCGGTAAATCCGGGCAACAACGGAGATAATAATAACGATGGAACACCGACCAGCGAAGTTATTTCCAACTATGTAGTGGCTGCATCCGTAAACGATGCCAATTATCTACTGACAGCAGATACGCTGACAGAAGGGACTATCACTGCCAAGAATAACGGATTGACTACCGAAAGCGGAACCCAATGGATTTTCTATCATGACAAGTATCTCTACCGTTTGGTTTACAACCAGGGGAATGCCGGTGTCACTTCTTCTTATATCCTGAATGCGGCAGGTAAAGTAGAAGAACGTGACAATACCTACGAGATCAAACGCTTCACTTCGTATGGTACCTATAAGAATTATATCATCACGGCTTCTGCCGGCGATTTATCCCAGGATTATGCGGATGAAAACGGCTACCTGCCTCAAGGTTTCCTTTTCTCTTATCTGGATGTAGAAAATGAAACTTTTAAGACGAACAGCGATGTGGTCTTATCGGAGAACTTTTTAGGTAACGGAGAGTATGTCACACTTGCTGGTATCCTCGAAGCCAATGATAAGATTTACAGTGTGGCTGTTCCAATGGGATTGAGCCAATACGGAGTGAAAGCCGAAGGCGGAAAATATGTGGTGTATGAAGATTTGATCAAACAGGAATCCGGAGGAAGCGGCAGTAGTTCGTATGAGAAAGGCGAATTGCAATGGACTCAATACCCGAACGAATGCTGGGTGGCGATCTTCGGGGATGAATCCTTCCAGAACAAGACCTTGATCAAAACCGACAAGATCAGCTATGCGTGCGGACGGTACAAATCACAATACTACCAGACAATCTGGGCTGCCGACAATGGCGATATTTATGTTTTCTCGCCCAGTTATGCCAAAACAATGACAGATCCGCGCCAGCAGACCACGCTTCCGGCGGGTGTTGTGCGTATCAAAGCTGGAACGGATACATTTGATGACGATTATTATTGCAACCTGGAAGAACAGACCGGTGGAAAGTCGTTCTTGCGCTGTTGGCATATCACCGACGATTATTTCCTGCTCCTGATGTATGACCGTCCACTTACCGAATCCGGATTTTCAGCCAAAGAAATGGCCGTCTTTAAAGGAGAAGACAAAACTTTAACCTATGTAAAAGGAATGCCTGATGCAAGTATTATCTCAGGTTTCGGGAATACACCTTATACAGAAAATGGGAAGGTTTATGTCGCTGTAACTACTACCGATGGCAGCCAACCAGCCATTTACCAGATTGATCCTGTCTCTGCTACAGCCACAAAAGGATTGACTGTCGAATCGGAACAGATCTCGGGTGTTGGAAAATTGACGTATTACGTAACTGAATAATCCGATGCGTAAGTTTTTTCATCAGATACATCTTTGGTTGTCCATTCCACTGGGGATTCTGATCTCAGTGATTTGCCTTACCGGTGCGATCCTTGTGTTCGAGAAGGAAATAACAGAGATAATGTATCCTGAAACCCAAGTGACACAAGTAGAAGGACAACAAGTACGGAAGCAACGCCCTGAATTTTTCCGTCAGGTGCGCACTTTGCATCGCTGGTTACTCGACGCGCCTGCCAAAAAGGGAGAGTCTTCTGTCGGGAAAACAGTGGTAGGCATCACCACTGTCGTGATGATCGTCATTCTAATAAGTGGAATAGTAATTTGGTTTCCCCGAAACAGTCGTACACTGAAGAACCGCCTGCAAATATCTTGTACGAAAGGCTGGCGTCGTTTTTGGTACGACAGTCACGTAGCTTTGGGCTTTTACAGTACACTGTTTCTGCTCATCATGGCACTGACAGGTCTTACCTGGTCTTTTTCCGGTTATCGGACTTTCATGTACGATCTTTTCTCCAATCTGCCAATAGATAACCTGCGTAGGTTCTTCTATTCCCTTCATACGGGAACATGGGGTGGATTGACGACACGGATACTCTATTTCCTCACCGCTCTGATCGGGGGAATCTTGCCACTAAGCGGCTATTATTTATGGTGGAAGAAACGGAAGCGGGAATAAATTACTCCGGAATGGATAAAGCAAAGCCCTCCGATGATACAAATCCTGACGGATCGGGATCGTCGGAGGCCTTTTCCAGTACCATACTTTAAAGTTTTGCACCAAACGGAATGCTTTCCAGTACCATACTTTGAAGTTTTGCACCAAACGGAATGCTTTTCAGTGCCATACTTTGAAGTTCTGCACCAAACGGAACATATTTTAGTGCCATACTTTGAAGTTCTGCACCAAACGGAATGCTTTTCAGTGCTATACTTTGAAGTTCTGCACCAAACGGAATATATTTTAGTGCCATACTTTGAAGTTCTGCACCAAACGGAATATATTTTAGTGCAATACTTTGAAGTTTTGCACCAAACGGAACATATTTTAGTGCAGAACATAGATGTACTGCACTAATCAAACATTTTCCTTACCTAGGTTAGGGAGATTTTATTCCGCAAAGCCTACCGGATGATTCAAAAACGGCACTTGCGTTGCTTTCAATTTCAACTTTTGGGCGAGGACTTCCTTGTCCATCGTTCCGCGCGGCACTGTAGCCAATCCCATTCCGGCGCAAGCAATCGAAATATTCTGGGAAACGATTCCTGTATCCATTGCTCCTGTCAACCGATTTTGCGGAGTATCGCCACCACGCATCTTCGACAAGTCGCTCACCAATACCAACGAGACGGGCGCCACCGCAGCAAAGTCCTGCCCTTTCGCCACGTCTTTACGCAGGTCTTCATTCGTCACCGGTACCAATTTATTGGCTTTGGCATCATACAAATAAGCCCCCTTTGCGGTACATACATAAATATCGACATCCTGATAGTTCAGCGCGCTAGGTGCCGTACGCATTCCCTTTTCCGGACGGTTCACGCCGTTGGCAGCCCAAAGCAAATCCGAAAGTTGTTGCAGCGAAAGCTCCTTGTCGGCATACGAACGGCACGACTGACGGTTGGCTAAAGCGGTCATCACGTCTGTCCCGCATTGTTTACTGGGGGCATTCAGCGAAATCCCCTGCAAATCCTGGGCGCTTGCCCCGAAAATGGAGCAAGCTGCCATCATGGCAAATACGAAGTTTTTCATTGTATTCTTCTTTTTTATGATTAAAACTGGTTTTTGATCGTTGTAAAGATAACACAAAAACAAGTATTTGCGCAAGAGACTTACCCGATTTGTATACCATCAAGAAACAACTATCTGATGCGTACCCGCTGTCAAATCCACCGTCTTTCCTTCCAGTACCAACTCAGCCGTGCAACCCAACGGTACCTTTACGGTCAGTTGAATCTTGCCCTCTTCAGTACGTTTCCATTCACTACTGATTTCACCGGCTACAGAATCATAGGAACCTTTTGCCCACAGCATATCTGCCGGGAAATGTGGCGTGAAACGGATATGGCGGAATCCGGGTTGTCGCTCGTCGTAATTGATACCCGCCAACTGGTTCATCATCCAGGCAGAGACATCGCCCATAAAGACATGGTTCAAAGAAGCATCGCGGAATTCCGGACTCAATGTCCAAGTCTCCGGTAATGTAGTATAACCCATCGTTTCTACCCAATATCCCCACGAAGGAGCTTCCCGTTTCGTTATCATCTTCATCGCATCTTCCAAATAACCATAGCGAGTGAGCATGGCAGGAACCGTCTTCGTCCCGATCAGACCGAAATCGAGGAAATAATTATTATCCGCAACCAGTTGATGCAACTTGTCTGCAACTGATTGTTCTTTCCCTTCCGGAACCAAATCTAAATACAACGCCAAAGCCTGGGCAGCCTGCGTTCCCTCAGCATACGTAGCAGTCTCTGGATGGAAGAACTTCCGGTTGATACGTTCCTTCAACGCTTCAGCCTTCTCGGCATACGGTTTCGGATCTTTCCCCAAGAGCGAAGCAAAACGCGCCATCAGTTGATTGTCTAAATAATAGTAGGCCGTCGAGGTATATTCGTTGTTTGTAGTTGCTTTCCAATACACCCAGTCGCTCAATCCGAAGGTCAGGAATCCATCCTTCTCTTTCGTCTGGAGATATGCCAGGTAACGTTCCATCGTAGGATATAGCTTCTTGATACTTTCGGTTGTACCATAATAATTATACAAAGCATTCGGAATGATGAACATCACAGCATCCCACACCGGACCAGGAAATTCACCATATCCCCAACCACTCGAAGGAATGATACCGGAGATGTCGCCTTCAGCCCGTTGGTTATCGATAATATCGTCCATCCATTTCTCATAGAACGTAATACCGTCGAAACCCAGCAAACCCAAGTCGATGGCGACATGCGCATCGGCTGTCCAACCATTCTTTTCCCGCTGAGGACAATCCGTAGGAATACTATGCAGGTTGCTTCGATAAGCTTGCATGGTCGCATTCCAGATCTTGTTCAACGTCTCATTCGAACAACTAAACGAACCTACCGGTTTCAAGTCAGTATGCAGGAAGAGTGCAGTCAGACTCTCTTCTGTCAGCTTCACCGGCTTATCACTTTCCACTTCTACATACTGGAAACCGTGATAAGCAAACGAAGGCACGAAGATTTCCTCTTCGCCTATTCCTTTCAGGTAATATTCATCCATCTGGAATACCTCGCCCGGCTTCACCGGATGATAATACACGTTGATATTTCCCTGTTCCAGTCGTCCGTCTTTCTTCAACAACTCGCCATGCTTCAACGTGATGTGCGTGCCGGCTTCCCCTTTCACTTTCAGACGGCACAAACCGGCGATATTCTTCGGAAACGCATAGACATACAATCGGTCACTGAAGGCTTTCATTGAAACCGGTTTCAATTCTTCTGTCACATGGATTCCCGGCATTTCCTGTGCCACCAACGAAGCAGAAGGAGTCGCTACTTCCACGGCTGTCTGCCAAGCACTGTCGTCAAACGAAGCAAGTTTCCAGCCTTCCGGTTCCAGACGGGCATCGTAACGGTCGCCACTATAAATATTATTATAGGTATAGGGTCCGCAAGCAGTTTTCCAAGAAGCATCCGAAGAAAGGGTCTGTTGCGTTCCATCCTCATAATCGATCCGTAATTCACTTAACAAACGCGGACGATCGCGCCAACGAGCCTCATGGAAATTCCATACGGCCACCGACTGCTCGTTATACCATCCGTTACCCAAGACGGCAGCCACGGCATTATCCCCTTTCTGCAAGAGAGAAGTAACATCGTGCGTCACATAGAGATTTCGCTTATCAAAATGCGTATATCCGGGATCCAGGAAATTCTCTCCTACCCGCTTCCCGTTGAGGAACATTTCATAATATCCGGCAGCCGACACATACAACCTTGCCTGCTTGACCGGCTTATCCACCATAAATCCTTTACGGAACATAGGAGCCGGTTCATATTCCTTGTCTTTATCGTCGGTAATCCACTTAGCCTGCCAGTCGGCATTTTCCCCTTTTCCCAACTCAAACCTTGCCACATCGGAAGTACGACAAGGATTTCCATCCTGATCCCAAACAGTAACCTGCCAGTAATAACGGGTTTCCGGTTTCAACTCGATCCGTTCATCATATACCTTTAAATCCGTCGGTGACGTTCCGATCCGAATTTCATAACGAGAAGGGATAAACGTCGTATCTTCTCCCGCATACTTCCATGTGAATCGCGGCATCTTCGTATCAATGCCAATTGGATTTTCCAAATATTCGGTCTGTAAACCGACTGGAACAATTTTTTCATTGGTCTGCACACAGCTTGCCAGCAATCCGGCAGTAGCTGTCAGCACTATTAAAATATTCTTTTTCATATCGAGAATCAAATCATATCCTTACTTAATTACTATACCTTCCGGAGCATCTATTTTCGAAGAGATAGAACCATCCGGTTGTTTTTCATGCCGAATCTTAACGATTCCTTTCGGCGTGGGGAAAGTTCCTTCCACCCATTCCAAATCTGCCAAATGCGGAACAATCCGAAGTACCCGGCAACCAGGCTCCAGTACTTCCACTCCCAATACATATTCCGTCAGCCACGATGTAGGTCCCGAAGCCCAGCCATGACACAAACTATGGCGGAAACCTTTATAACAGTAGGCTCCGAAATCTCCATGAATATCTTTCTTGCCTGCCGGAACCAGTTCATCGATCGGAGCAGCATTCGGCAACCAGTCCAGATTAAAGTCTTCCCAGAAAGTAGTAGCTCCCATATCCAGCATCGCGCCCCAATAAGAACGGATAATATCCAACGCTCCGGAATAATTTCCTGCCAAAGCCATTGAACGTAACATATAATATCCATAGAACGTAGAGAAACCATGTCCACCTTCCTGTGACAGATATTTTTGGTCAGCCTCATTGGCATCCATCAGTCCCGCCCAAGCCAACAAGGCGGCAGCTTGTTTCATTCCCGGTTCTGTCGGTTTCTTCTTCAAAGCCAGAAAAGGTTTTATCACTTGAGGCGCAGCCTTCCGTAAACGCGCTTCCGTTTCCAGACAAGTACTTGCTAATTCCGGCTCCTGCAATAAAGAACAAAGTTCTACTCCATATTTCATAGCCAGAACCATCAATGCCTGCAAACCAGCGTTGATCGCTTCCGAATTCTCATTTGATGGCCAATCCAAGAAACGCTTTCCATCTAAATGTTCCCGGCCAGAAGCATCTACTTTCGAGATCAGGACTTTCAACAGGCCAACCAGATAATCTTTCTGCGATTGCAAATAAGTCCAGTCACCTTGATACCGAAACCAATCCCGCTGAATCAACAGCCACCAGATTGAATACGAACTAATCCCATTCATCCAATTAGGCAATGGAGTAATATTACGGGTTAAATCCAAACTCTTCGGTACTGCTTCATTATACCCAAAGACTGTATTCACAGTCATGACTTCCGGATGCATGTCTCCAATCCAAACCAGACGATCACGTTTAATGCCGTCCCACAAATATTCCTGTAAATTCAGATGGACCGTATAAGCACCCGTCTGCCAAATTTGATTAAGCCGTTCATCGCTGCACCGAAACGAACCCTTATAAGGAATATCCCGGTAAGTAGCAATCGCCCGGATCTCCTTCAACTGTAATTCTACAGAATCATCTGGCAAATCAATCCGTACAAAACGAAAACCGGAATTTCCTACCTCTGCAACTCCCAACCAAGGTAACGATAACTGGAAATCCCGGACGGCATGATCGTTTGTCGCTCCGTTCTTCCCGTCAATCTCACACATCGCTTCGCTGACAGATTCACCAAAACGTACCCGGATACGTACAGGTTTCTGACTAGCCGGCATACCTGTCACCAACTGGATCCCACCTTGAATTTCTTTTCCGAAGTCCAATAATAATGCCGGATGCCGAGCATCCGTACTTCGCATGACGCATACTCGGCTATTCGACAAATCAGCCTGTCCGTTTCCAGGCGACAATAAATAATGTTCATTATCTATTTGCCCACTATCTTGTTGCCATACAATCCGCACAGGAGATAAATATTCTCGGATTCGGCTATCTCTCTGTTGGGCAAAAGCCACTGTAAAAGCTAACGATGCCCCCAAAACCAACCAGCTTTTCCTCATAGATCCTTTACTTTAGAGTCCAAAAGCCGGAACCAAATCGTCCAACTGCCGTTGGGTCAGACCTTCCGGATCTTCGCCTGAAGCCAGACGGGCACTGAAATATATCTGAGCGGATTTACTCAACGTATCAATGGCATCGAAACATTCAATCAAATCCTCTCCAACTGCCAGGATACCATGTTTTTCCCAAAATACCACATCATGATTCTCCAGCTGTTTGATGGTTGCCCGAGCCAGTTCCACAGTACCAGGTATTTCATACGGAACAATACCGATTCCTTTCGGTACAATGATTCGACACTCCGGGATCATGCTCCAAAGTACTTTCGTTAGATAATCAGAATTTAAGAATCGCTTGCAATGTGTCATACCTATCAAGTCTGTTGGATGGGTATGTAAAACAACTCTATTATCACGACCTGTAGAGCGAACATAATTATGCATCAACAAATGTGAAGGCAACTCTGAAGTCGGTTGAATAGGCTGTTCTGCAATGATCTCATAACTCAAGCCATCGGCTGCAACCCGGATCAACGAACCGTTCTCAAACGGAGCCTGAGCCACATAACGCATGCGTTTACCTGTTCCTGTAACGTAAAATACATGTCCGGCTAAAGCTTCCATCTTTTCAGGTAAAGCCTTGGCCGGAGCCAGTGCCGGAAGAGCCAGATCCTCTGACGTCAATAACGACGTTACGTTTACGGAAATATTTCCCCCATTCCGTTCTGCCCATCCTTTAGTCCATAAATAACCAGCTACTTCAGCTATACGGTCTATTTCTTCCATTAAAGCGCAATTGCTTCTTAACTGTCCCATTTTCAATCAATTTATAATTTTATCCATTCATTTCATCCGGATAATTTTTATAGCGAACCGGATGTTATTTTAATATACGCCACTTTTTATCAAAAATACGCCAGCTTTTCACCAAAATACGCCGGCTTTTGATGAAAATACGCCGGCTTTTTTTGGTGATCCAATAACCTTATAAATTGGGGAAAATTAAAGAAAAGATTAACACACACATACCTGTTACCAAAACAACAATTGTTTTCTGGTCAACCCCTTTCCATTCCTTCAATAAGATTCCCCAAATATTACTAAAAATCACATTCAACGACATGAGGATACTCCATGAAAAAGCCAACATCACCGGAGAATCGGCAAAAAAGCTCTTTCCCATTCCCAAACCGAAAAACTGCGAATACCATAATACACCGGCTAGTGCGCAAAATAAGACATTATTCCACAAAACACCAGCCGAAACAGAGAAATATTCTTTCCCAGTATGATTACGTCCGTTCTGATAGATACAATAAATAGCATTGGTCAAGAATCCACCTGTCGTCACCAACAAGATGACCGGGTTCAGAACAAACAGTTCATTAGCTCCTTGGCTCCGTACCAACTCAGAAATAGGAGAACCTGCTTCCAGGCCTAAATTAAAACAAGCGCTCATCACACCAGCCAATAAAGCACCAGCCAATCCTTTTGTCAAAGCAAAATCCTTAACGGCAGCCTGTTTCTCTTCTTCTGTCATATTTCGGGCCCGCAGACTCCCGGCATATCCGATGATAGCAATACCTGCTAATGTGATACAAACACCCAGCAACAAGATAAGTCCTTCGCCATGCAATAAATCCTGACCTCCGAGAATGGCTGGGAAAAGTGTACCGAATCCGGCACAAGTACCTAAAGCTATACTTTGCCCCAAAGCCACTCCCAAATAACGCATACTCAATCCGAAGGTCAATCCGCCTACGCCCCACAACAGGCCATATACAATTGCCTTCAAACTACCTTCCATTTGAAACAAGTCTATTAGGCCAATTCCCTCTGGAAGAGCCAGAAATGTACCTAACAATGGAAAAACCAACCAGGCAAAAATACCTTGGACAAGCCAAAAGCTTTCCCAACTCCAGGATTGAATCTTGTTGATTGGAACATACGAACTACTCTGTCCCAAACTTCCTAAGGCAACGATCAATAAACCAACAAGAACATCCATAATTATCCTCGCTTACAAGTTATCTCGGCTTCGTATTTTTCGATATCCGTCATATAGCTTTCACCAACCGGAACATTATTCTTCAAACAGAACATATCCCAAACAGCATTCCATGGTAAACTTTTGGCTTCTTCCTGCAAAGCCAACCGCTGGAACAACTGATCATTTGCTTCATACATCTGCAACAAAGCAGATGGTTCCAACAACGCCTGTAACAAAGCTTTCTGGGTAGCCCGGACACCAATCACATACGCTCCTATACGATTGATAGTCGCATCAAAATAGTCCAAACCTATATGAATTCGGTTTAATGCATTTGAACGGACCAGTTCACGTGATAAATCCAACAACTCATCATTTAAGATGACAACATGGTCACTATCCCAACGAACCGGACGACTGACATGCAACATAATCTCAGGAGTAAACAACAACAAAGAAGATATTTTATCAGCAATGCTTTCTGACAAATGAAAATGTCCTGTATCCAAAGTAACCATTTTCTGGTTCTTCACACCATAACCCAAATAAAAGTCATACGAACCGACAGTATAGTTTTCCAAGCCAATACCAAAAAGCTTCGCTTCAATACAATCTTTCATATTCTTATAGTCAACGGAAAATATCTCATCCAATGACTGTTCCAAAATCTGACGATATTTTAACCGGCTGGCAGGCACTTCCTTACTTCCATCATGAATCCATAGATTCATAATACAAGGATCTTGCTGGAATTTACCCATCTCTTCACTAATCCAACGGCAACGTTTGGTATGTTCAATCCAGAAATTACGTATATCATCCTGAGGATTAGCCAATGTCAGATTTCCACTTTTCGGATGAGAAAACGAAGTACTGTTAAAATCCAATTTCATTCCTTGTTCCTTGGCCCATTCCATCCAGCTTTGAAAATGACAAGGCTCTATTTCATCCCGATCAACAACCTTTCCCTGGAAATCGCCATAGATAGCATGCAGATTCAAGCGATGTTTTCCCGGTATTAAAGAAGTTGCCTTTATAATATCTGAACGAACCTCATCAATGGTTCGCGCCCGTCCCGGATAATTTCCGGTAACCTGAATACCACCAGTCAACGAACCTCCCTGATTTTCAAATCCCATTACATCATCTGTTTGCCAGCAATGCAACGATAATGCTATCTGCTGAAGCTGATCCATTGCTTTTTCTGTATCTACACCTAACGAAGCGTAACGTTCTTTTGCCATTTCATAGGCCTGATTTATATTTCTTTCGTTTGTCATGATTGTAATTATTTTGAGGTTAAACTTAAAAACTTCTGATAAGCATCTTTATACATTTCAAATCTATTCTGCGGAACAAAGATCTGAGGAGATAAGCTAGATAATATGAACCGTCTCATCTCCCAACGGTCACAGACAAGTCCGGCTGCACGAGCCTGCACCAATCCATTTCCTACAGCTGTTGCTTCTGATGGTCCGGCAACTACAGGCAACTGAATCACGTCAGCAACCAATTGATTTAAGAAATCATTCTTAGCTCCTCCTCCAATAACATGCAATCGATGAATCGGGAACGGAGCGACTTGCTTCAAGAAGGTTAATACCTTGCGATAACTAAAAGCCAGACTCTCAAAAAGACAACGGACATATTGACCAACCGTTTCGGGCTCCGATTGATTACTATCTCTACAAAATTGAGAAATAGCATCCTGCATATTTTGAGGATTAGCAAAACAGGCCGCGTTAGGATTTACCAAACTTCTAAATGGTGTCTCTTTTTCCATTAAGGCAATCAACTCAGCATAAGAATAATCTTTACCTTCCCACTTCCATTCTTCCCGGCAACGTTCCAACAACCACATGCCTGTAATATTCTTCAAGAAACGGACTGTCCCATCAATACCGCCTTCATTCGTAAAATTCTCCTGATAAGATTCTTCTGAAATAATAGGTTCTTCCGTTTCTATACCCATCAAACTCCATGTTCCACTACTCAAATAAGCAAAATTACGATCGGTTGTCGGGACAGCAGCTACAGCCGAAGCCGTATCATGTCCTGCTACTGCAATAACAGGAATGGATCCAACACCCGTTTCCTTACTTAAAGAATCAGTCAATGAACCAACAACAGTTCCCGGGAAAACAATCTTCTCAAAAAGAGAAGTTGACACACCTGCAGCACACAACAACTCTGCATCCATTTCTTTCGTGTATGGATTTACCAGTTGGGCAGTTGATGCATCCGTATATTCACACACACAGTTTCCTGTAAGCAAATAAGAAAGCAAATCAGGAATAAACAAAGCCTTCACCGCTTGTTCCAATGGAGAATAATGCTCTTGTTTCATCTGATACAGTTGAAACAAACTATTGAAGTTCATTATCTGAATACCCGTTCGCTTATATACATCCATCTGCGACATCCTTTGCTGGAAAAACTTTTCGGGCACACCTTCCGTAAACGAATCCCGATAAGCTCGAGGCAACGCTAATAAAACACCATCTGCCCCAATCAATCCAAAATCGACGCCCCACGTATCAATCCCAATTGAAGTCAAATGGATATTTTCCTTTCCACAATAACACAAAGCCTTTTTTATCTCTTTGTATATATGATAAATATCCCAATAATAACGTCCGTGAAGCTCCATAATTCCATTTGAGAACCGATGTATTTCCTTCATCTCAAATTGGTCTTTCGAAAAAGTCATCACAACTGCCCGACCACTAGTCGCACCAATATCAAATGCTAAAAATGTGTTTACTTCCATGATAATTTATCCGTTACTTGAAGATTTTTCTTATTTTTGGACAAAATTATCCGGTTTCCGGAGAAAAAATATTTAGATATTGATTTTAAACCTTTCAATTCTGATACAAATGAATAATCAGATGAATAATCAATTATGTTATTTGACATATAGTGCGAATGATGAAGCATGGGGAACCATTATCACAACAGCAGGTTTCCAACATATCTCACCTCATGCTTCCTATCCGCCATCCCAACATCCCAAGAATTATAACTTTTGTCCACAAAACGGACGTATCCTGAATGAATACCAATTTGTATATATAGTAAAAGGTAGTGGTACTTTTATATCAGATCACAGCAAGAAACGTTCCGTAAAAACAGGAGATTTGCTGATTCTTTTTCCGGGAGAATGGCACAATTACTATCCAGACATAGACTCCGGATGGGATGAATATTGGGTAGGTTTCAAAGGCAGTTATATGGAACATTTAATTGATAAGCACTTCTTTTCTCCCGAAAACCCGATACTAGAATTAGGAATCAGTAGTTCACTCGTCAACTTATATGAAGATTTACTACAAACAGCCAATAATGAAAAGGCTGGTTTCCAAGTTATGTTGGCGGGTATTTTACAACACATTACCAGTACGATCTTCTATAAATACAAAAACCAGTCATTTGCTAATGCTTACATCTTGGATAAATTGGATGAAGCACGTAGAATGATGAAATCAGAAATTGAACATCCGTCGTCACCTGAAGAAATTGCAGCTCAATTAGGATTAAGCTATTCCTGGTTTCGCCGGACATTCAAAGATTACACCGGTATATCGCCAGCTCAGTATCAAATTCAGTTACGCTTAATCAAAGCCAAAGAACTGTTAAGCCAGACAACGCTCAACATTACGGAAATTGCCTATCAGTTACATTTCGAAAATGGAGGACAATTTTCTACTTTCTTTAAGAAAAGAGAAGGACTAACACCCAAAGAATACAGAGAATGGATTTCGGCTGCTAACTCAAAAGAATAAATCGACAGCCTATTCCATATCTAATGTTTACCTATTCTGATAGAAATTCAAGATGGATAATTTTGTAGCCATTGATTTTGAAACAGCCAACCGCGAGCCTTCCAGCGTTTGTAGTGTTGGTATTGTCGTTGTAAGAGAAGGGAAAATACAGAATCATCTATATCGCCTGATTCACCCTACACCTAATTATTATAACTATTGGAATACTCGTGTCCATGGATTAACAGCTACCGACACAGCCCAAGCACCTGCTTTTCCTTTCGTTTGGGCTGAAATAGAACCGCTTATAGGCGGACTTCCGCTTGTTACCCATAATGCCGTCTTCGACGAAGGATGTCTAAAAGCAGTCTTCCGAAAATATGGTATGACTTATCCTGAATATAAATTCTATTGTACCTGCCGCGCTTCCAGACGTGTTTTCGGAAAAGAATTACCGTTTAGTAGATGACAAAAATTAAAATTCTATTGTTAAATATC
>UMGH01026583.1_pt1 | contig 22573 bp, 23 predicted proteins | sample 1965231 | NCBI WGS metagenome assembly UMGH01 (sample SAMEA4836068, study PRJEB28245) | human gut metagenome | biome: gut microbiome; material: fecal sample | place: Denmark | collected 2008 | reverse complement strand
ATATCACCGAAAAGTGTCAAGCAAAATCAGGAAAAGTCAGTTACAATATATCCTTTGCAAAGTATTACTATATTACTTTACCATTTAATACGTAATACTTACCCATTTAATACGTATTTCTTTACCAAGTATTACTATAATACTTTTTCATCACACAAATTCTGCACAAAAATTATTTTTTGAACATTACAAAAAGGAGAGGATTTTTATTTAACAAAATCCTCTCCTTTATATATAATATATTGTGTATTTTAGATAAAGCCTTACTTGATGATTTCAAGTTCACGGAATACCTTTGCCAAGGCAGCTACGGCGCGATCAACTTGCTCCTTAGTGTGAGTTGCCATAAGAGCTACACGCACTAAAGTGTCTTGCGGAGCGCATGCTGGGGGAATAACTGGGTTAATAAATACACCCTCGTCAAAGGCACGTGCTGTAGCAACAAAAGTCTTTTCTGTGTCTCGTACGTAAAGTGGGATAATAGGTGATTCAGTATCACCAATTTCAAAACCTTCCTCGCGGAAACGCTTCAAAGCATATCGTGTAACATCCCAAAGAGCCTCAATTCTTTCGGGCTCATTTTGAATGATGTGCAAGGCTTCCATAGCGCAGGCTGTTGCTGCAGGGGTGTTCGAAGCTGAAAAGATGTAAGTACGCGAATTGTGACGCAACCAATTGATAATGCTCTCATCAGCAGCAATAAAACCACCAATTGAAGCCAACGACTTGCTGAAAGTACCCATAATAAGGTCAACTTCGTCAGTCAGTCCAAAATAGTCGCACACACCACGACCTTGACGACCAAACACACCAATACCATGTGCCTCGTCTACCATGATGCTTGCATTGTACTTGTGTTTAAGCTTCACAATCTCAGGAAGGTTAGCTAAGTCACCCTCCATAGAGAACACACCGTCAACAACAATCAACTTAACAGACTCAGGAGCGCATTTTTGCAATTTGCGTTCCAAATCTGCCATATCATTGTGCTTGTACTTAAGACGTTGCGCAAATGACAAACGACAACCATCGACGATAGAAGCGTGGTCGCGATCATCACAAATAATATAGTCTTCACGACCTAAAAGAGCCGGAATAACACCAGAGTTTACTGTAAAACCTGTTGAGAAGCAAAGTGCATCGTCTTTACCTACAAACTCAGCTAATTCTTTTTCAAGCTTAATGTGCAAATCGAGTGTACCATTCAAGAAACGTGATCCAGCACATCCCGAACCATATTGCTCCATAGCCTTGATACCAGCCTGAATGATACGTTCGTCACCAGGTAAACCAGTATAAGCGTTAGAACCAAACATGAGAACGTGGTGGCCACCCATTTCTACTTCAGTGCCTTGCTTTCCTTCAATTGCACGGAAGTAAGGATATACGCCCTTTGCCTTGTATTCTTGGGGAAGGGTGTATTTTGCTAATCTGTCTTGTAAAATACCCATTAGAAAGTTTTCTTGGTTGTAACAAAGGCTTTAGCACTATAAAGCGTACTTATGCCTTTGGTATAATTTTAAAATTTGGAGCAAAGGTAAGCATTTTATTATAATAATATGGCATTATATTTAAAAAAATGCACGTTACTTATTGCAATGTGCGATGAACGGTCATTTATTGCTTATTTCACTCCTTTTAATTACCATATTTTAGCACAACACGGTCGCCAAGAATTTTGGCAAACGCTTGTTCGAGTTTACTAAGGTCCATATAACGGCGCATAAGCTCTTGAATGCGTTCGGGGTTGTTAGCCACTTGTGGATCGCGCATTTCTTGCAGTATGGCTTTGAGCTGTTTCTTTACAAGCGTGTGCTTATAATCGTGTAAAATGCGAGGCACGAGTTCATCAAGTCGATACTTATCCTCTACATATTGTTCGCGCTGTTTAGTGCTCAAAATAAAGTTTTCTTGTCCTAAATCTGATGCCAACTGACTGATTTGAGCGTTGGGATGCGACGAAAAATAGAGTAGGGGTTGCCATGTAGAATCTGATGCAGCATGTTCAACAGCCTCTTGCAACATTTGCTTGTATATATCGTTACTGAGTTGAATGCCATCGGCTCTCAAATCGGCATCAATATAGGCAGCCACACTTTCTTGCTTCACTTCAGTTGCATCGCCATTGGCTGTATCTGAAGCATAAATGGGTAGATTACCAAATTTCACAACCAAAGACATTAACAGTTTTTCTTCGGCTGTTTCAGTACCTCCTTGTTGGATAATGAATGTAGAAGTAGTGCTTTTTGTGGTTTGTTCAACCTGCTGCTGAGCTTGCTCGCTATTATCTACTTGGTCTTTTCCCTTTGTTGCATTGTTTCGGAGCTGCTTATTGATTTCATTTACAATCAAATCTTCGCTTACTGCCAAACTTGCTGCACATTCACGAATGTACATTTGTCGCACAATGTTATCGGGAATTACCGAGATGCTTCGTACCACATTTGTGATAAGTTCGGCACGCTTTATAGGATCGTTTGCTGCATCCTTTAAAAGTAGATTTGTTTTAAACTTTATAAAATCTACTTGATGCTCGTCTATGTATTTCTGAAAATCCTCAGCGCGATGTTTGCGTGCAAAACTATCGGGGTCATCTCCATCAGGAAGCAGTAACACCTTGATATTAAGTCCGTCGGCAAGCAACATGTCAATACCACGTAAACTTGCCTTAATACCCGCAGCATCTCCATCATAAAGCACCGTAATATTATCTGTAAAACGATGTAAAAGACGTATTTGTCCCTCAGTAAGAGATGTTCCTGACGATGCTACGACATTCTCTATACCACTTTGGTGCATCGAAATAACATCCGTATATCCCTCCACTAAGAAACAACGCTCGTGTCGCACAATAGCATTTTTTGCCTGAAACAAGCCATAGAGTTCACGACTTTTGCTATATATTTCGCTTTCGGGCGAGTTTACATATTTACCAACATTCTTTGCTTTTTCTGTGTTAAGAATACGTCCACCAAAAGCAACCACTTTACCTGATACAGTGTGAACAGGAAAGATTACTCGACCATGGTAACGATCGAGTAGGCGTCCGTCCTCCGTGCGATAGCATAGACCCGTCTTTTCAAGATATTCGGGTTTAAAACCATGTGCTAAAGCAGCTTTTGCCATAGCATCGCGCATTTCGAGTGAATAACCTAGCGAAAACTTTTTTATGATGTCGTCTCTGAAGCCACGAGCACGAAAATAAGCCATGCCTTTTGCCACACCATCCACATCATTGCGCAAAATGTCTTGAAAATATTTATTCGCCCATTCGTTCAAAGCAAACATACTTTCGCGTTCGCTCTGTTGTTCCTTCTCGCTGTCAGTCAGTTCTTTTTCCTGAACTTCAATGCCATATTTTTTCCCTAACCACTTAATGGCCTCGGGATAGCTCATGTGTTCCAATTCCATGAGGAAATGAATGGCATTTCCACCTTTTCCACACGAAAAGCATTTACACATTTGTTTTCCAGGAGAAACCACAAATGAAGGTGTCTTTTCATTGTGAAACGGACACAGACCTTTGTAATTGACACCAGCTTTGCGCAGTGTTACAAACTCCTTCACCACGTCGACAATGTCGGTGGCGTCCATCACACGTTGAATTGTAGCTCTGTCAATCAAAATTGTTAAGTTTTAAGTGTTAGGCAAAGAACTCTTTATAAAGCCATTCTTTACGATTAAAAACCGCAAAAGGAGAGGGCTCACAAATCGTAGTAAACATAACACGTATTCTAAAAAAGAAGAATATAAATCGAAATACCAGTTAAAACCGCTAGTTAGCAAGTAACTTTTATGAGTACTCTTTTATCTTACAACGTTTGTTTTTGTAGGAGATATTCTCCAAAAAGTTGAGCGGCTGTACGAACCATTTCAACACAAGGGCGTTTTTTGTAGTAAGCTTCAGTGCGAGCTTCTGCCTCAGGAGTTTGTGATTTATTTTGAATACCTAAGAGTTCGGCACAAATAATGCTACCATTTATATTTTTGAATTTGTTTGCCAAATCTTGCACTACAGCATAATTATGACTTTTGCCAGCACGATCATTTTCTGTACAAGAGCCACAATCCAACCCAGTCAACAAAAACATGCCACAAGCAGCGCCACAGGTTTGACGCATGCGCCCAATGCCCCCTCCAAATGAAGCTGACATTTTCAAAGCTTGCTCTTTACTAAAACCATAAAGGTCAGCATAAGCTGCTACCACGCTTTGTGAGCAGTTAAAGCCTTGCTTAAACAATGTCACTGCGCAAGCCACACGTTGTGAAACTTCATCAGCTGTCAAAAGCAAAGCTTGATTCTCTTTGTTTTCCATTTTAATTTACTATTTTTGCACAGCAAAAACTGCATTACTTTTAAAACCTTGCAATATGTTGAAAATCAAGAAATACAGTGTATATTGGGTTATGTTGTTGTTTTTCGTTTCTTGCCAAGAAAACTTCGACCATCGTTTAAAGCGCGAAGCTCAAGCTTACACACAAAACAATTGTCCGCAAGAAGTAGAACAAGGGCTATGGCTTGATAGTCTAACTTATGACATAGCATCGCGCACGTACACTTCGTTTTACACAGCCAATGCCACCAATGAGCAGGTATTGCGTAAGCAAAATCCCCTACTCCACAACCTTTTACTTCAGCGTTTGGTTAATAATACTGACTATAAGGATGTGAAGGCGCAGGGTGTAACTTTTGGCTACGTATATCGTTCAGAAACAACAAAAAACGTGTTTTACCAAACGAAAATTGAGTCTACTGAATACACAACCCTAATTAAATAATTGATTAGTCAACGTCTTATAGTATGATCAAATATTTTTTTGCAAGGCAAGTGCTAATTGGTCGGGACAAGAAGTATTTTTATTTCCACATCGGATGCCTTGCAGACGCTTAATAACCTCGTCCTTGTGCATGCCATGAACTAAAGCTGCAATACCTTGCAAATTGCCATGGCATCCACCATCAAAGCTCACGTTAACCACAATATCGTCGTCAGTTAATTCAAGATGGATGCATCGTGAACACACACCTTGAGGTATGAAGTCGTATTTTTTCATTTTTCTAAAGTAAGTAGAAAAGGAGAAAAGTTCAATATAAAACAGCATTATTATGTGCTCTATATATTTTGAACTTTTCTCCTTTTATTGAATGTGCCCAATAGGATAAAATTAGTCTTCAGCAGGCTTCATGTTGGTATAAACAGTCTGTACGTCATCAAACTCCTCGAGACGTTCTACCATCTTGTCAATACTTTCGCGCTCTTCGTCAGTTACATCCTTCAAATCGTTAGGAATGTAAGTAAACTCAGCTGCTAATACCTCAAAACCATTTTCCTCAAGGTGATTCTGAATCTGAGAGAAGCACTTAGGATCACCGTAAATAGTTACGCTGTTTTCCTCTTCATCTTCATCATATTCATCTTCAACTCCATAGTCAATCAAGTCCAAAATCAGTTCGTCCATATCCACGCCATCCTTTTTACGGATAGTGAATACAGCCTTGTGGTCGAACAGATAAGCCAACGAACCCATTGTGCCAAGGTTACCATTGAACTTATTGAAAACCGAACGTACATCGCCTACAGTACGTGTTGCATTGTCGGTCAAAGTATCAACAAAGATTGCAACGCCGTGAGGACCATAGCCTTCGTAAGTCATTGTTTTGTATTCGCTCTGATCCTTACCACAAGCATTCTTGATAGCACGCTCAATGTTATCCTTGGGCATGTTTTCGCGCTTGCAAGTAGCAATAATTGCACGCAACGTAGGGTTGTTTTCGGGTTCAGGACCACCAGCTTTAACAGCTACAGCAATCTGCTTGCCCAACTTAGTGAACGTACGAGCCATGTGGCCCCATCTCTTCAGTTTTGTGGCTTTTCTATATTCAAAAGCTCTTCCCATAGGATTTTTGTATTTTTGTACAGAACCACCCCACCCTTTTAAAGTCGGGTGGTTCCGCAGTTTAAGATTATCTTTGTTAGAAACACATACTTTTTTTTAAGAAACTACGTTTTAACGCAAACTTGCGCCCAACTGTTTCTCTAAGCTCGTGATTATCTTCTTCATGATGGCATCAGTCTGCTTATCGTTCATAGTCTTAGCCTCGTCTTGAAGTACAAAGTTCACAGCGTAACTCTTCTTACCTTCGGGCAAATTCTTACCTTCATACACATCAAAGAGTTCAACATTCTTCAAGTACTTCTTGTCCGCAGCATAAGCAATCTGTTCAATCTGTCCAAACTCAATGCTCTTGTCAACGAGAAGTGCGAGGTCGCGACTAACAGCGGGGAACTTGCTGATTTCCTTGAACGAAACAGTACCCTTACGCAACTTCTTCATCAACATCGACCAATTGATTTCAGCATAGAACACCTCCTGTTCCAAATCGAACTGAGCTGTAACAGCCTTTGAAACCAAGCCCATCTCAACCACAATCTTACCATTACGATCTGTAATAGCGAGACTCTTGGCAAAGATATCGTTTTCGCCATGTACCATTTTCATGCCACCGAGTTCGCAACCAAGACGAGCTAAAATATTCATTACGTACGCCTTCAGTTCATAAACCGATGCAGGTTCGTCAGCGTGAGCCCATGAGCCTTGTACACGATTACCTGTGAGCCACAAACCCACGAAGTGTGCTTGACTATAAGCGTTGAGTGTATGGTCGGCAGTGTGCTTTGAAGAGTTATAGTAATAGCAATTACCATTTTCAAAGAAGCGCAAGTTTTGATTCTTACGATTTACGTTGTGTGCAATGCTCTCCAAACCACCAAACAATAGTGTTTGGCGCATAACGTTCAAATCGGTACTTAATGGGTTGATAATACGCACCAAGTCATCGGCTGCATATACCTTAAGATTCTTATAGTAAGCCTCCTTAGTGAGCGAATTATTCAATATTTCGCGGAATCCCTCACCCACTAATTGTTCGGAAATTAAATTCTCGAGTTTATTTGAGCGATCAACATCTCCCTTAATCGTAAGGCTTGACTTAACAGCTGTAGGAATTTCTACATTGTTATAGCCATAAATGCGCAAAATATCCTCCACAACATCGCAAGGACGTTGCACGTCAACACGATAAGCAGGAACCTCAAGTTTCAAACCGTTCTCGTTCTCCGAAACAATTTTCATTTCCAACGAGGTAACGATTTCTTTAATTGTTTCAACAGGAATATCCTTACCCACTAAGTCGTGAACGTACTTATATTCGAGTTCAACATCAAACTTCTTAGCTAAACCAGGAGCTTCGATGTCTTTTATATCCATTGAGATGGTACCTCCTGCTAATTCCTTAACCAAGAGCGCAGCCACTTTCAAAGCATAAATTTGTCCGTCAGGATCAATACCACGTTCAAAACGGAATGAAGCATCTGTGCTTAAACCATGACGACGCGCACTCTTACGAATCCATGTTGGATGGAAATAAGCACTTTCGAGCAACACATCTTTAGTAGTGTCGTAAGTACCAGAGCCACGACCTCCCAATACACCAGCAATACACATAGGCTGGTTAGCGTTGCAAATAGCTAAATCACGCTCGGTGAGCGTATGTTCTACACCATCAAGAGTTTGGAATTTAGTACCATCGGGCATAGCCTTTACCACGATTTTTCCGCCTTCAATCATGTCAGCGTCAAAACAATGCAAGGGCTGTCCGTATGCCATCATCACATAGTTGGTAATATCCACGATATTATTGATGGGGCGCAAACCAATGGTATTCAATTTCTCTTTCAACCATTCAGGACTTTCTTTTACTTCGCAATCCTTAATAGTTACGGCACAATAACGTGGACAAGCTTCAGCGTTCTGCACATCAATATCGATGTTCAAATCGTGGTTATCAACCTTAAATTCCGACACATCCATTTTGTGCAGTTGGGTCTTATAACCATTACGAATGAGCCATGCATAGAGGTCGCGAGCCACACCATAGTGTGAGCAAGCATCAGCGCGGTTAGGCGTGATGTCCACTTCAATCACATAGTCGCTTTCAAGACCATAATATTCGGCAGCCTTCATACCCACGGGAGTATCTTCGGGCAAAACGATGATACCATCGTGACTTTCGCCTACACCGATTTCATCCTCGGCACAAATCATACCGAAGCTTTCTACACCGCGAAGTTTCGACTTTTTAATAGTGAAGCATTGGTCGCCATCATAGAGTTTAGCACCTAATGTGGCAACAATCACTTTTTGACCAGCGGCAACGTTTGGAGCGCCACAAACAATTTGCTGCGGTGCTTCTTGTCCCAGGTCTACTTGACAAATGTGCATGTGGTCGCTATTGGGGTGAGGCTCGCAGCTAAGCACGTGTCCCACAACAAGTCCTTCCAGACCACCTTTAATGGCTTGTACTTCTTCAACACCGTCAACTTCCAAACCTTCACTAGTTAAGGCATCTGCCACTTCCTGTGCGGTCATATCGAAATCAACGTATTCTTTCAGCCACTTATAAGATATATTCATAGGTCGTTACAATATATTGCATTTTTAGCACTTGCAAAAGTAGTGTATTTTTTGCAAACTGCCAAATTCAATTCAAAGTAATAAATTTTATGTATACAAAGTTGGACTCATAAGACTACAACTAATAAGCAATCTCCTCTCCGTCAAAGATTGAGTAAACACCTTTTTTTTCAGTGACAATGTTTGGCTCTGCTGTATATGCGTCATCAGCTTGCCAAGCATCGGCAGCAGGACGTGCTGTACCTGCCCATCCATACCAAATAATCCCACTAAAAGGTGACAAACCTTCGCTAATACAAGTATGCAACTTTGAAACTACCGAAGCAAAAAAAGCATCGCGAGCATCAGTACGCGAGCCAGGCAGTGTAAACATGCCATCGCGTGGATAACCACAAAGAGCTACGTAAGGTTTGTAGATGCGGGTAGCTTGCCGATTGAATGTATCAATCAGAGCATCGAACCTTAAATAAACCATACCTAATCCATCTATTAAATTCGATTCCGTAACCCATCCATCGCAAGCAGGCATGAAGGTTACAGACACAAAGTTAAGACCTTCGGTACTCAACACCCGCTGAAAGACTTGTCCTTCTTCCTCAACCGAAAGTTCCTTGTGCAAGTCGTATTGCGTCGAAACGAGATGTTTACCATCAAGTCGTTGGGCTGCTTGACAAAGATGGGCTAAGAGAGTTGAGGATGTATCCGTCTTCGGCAAATTAGTAAAATGCCACGACAAAATAGTAGGATCGGTCTTATACGACTTTTTATTAACCTTGTTAATCCTATTAACCAAGGTTTCTAAAGTCTTTAAGGCGGTTTGTTCTGCATTTGCCTCAATAAGTACGAGTGCTTTCATGTTGCGCTTGTACAATTCATTAAGCAAAAAATCCATACCTTGCAATTCATCCTTTCCATGGATAGGCTGATCTGGCAAAACAGCAAGACAATTCACTCCTAATTGCTTCAAGGAATCTAACTCTGCGTTTAACCTTTGTCGATTGCCTTGCGCCCCTCTCTGCGCAAGACGTGGAGCATACCACATTTGCATACCTTGCAAAAGGTAGGGCTGATTGTTAGCGGTACAAAAACTTGCATCATTCACCCTAACTAAGTCCGACTGTGCCATCAAATTAGGCAGTATACTCAATGCAAAAAATAATGTCGCAATTCTGTAAGTAAAACGATTTAATATTTTCATTTTCAATCATTTTGTTTCTGAACATATTCTATACGAATAGCTTGCATTTGCATGCCAAACTTTTTTTGCAAATTATCAAGGAACTCCTTAGTGTCTTTGGCAAACATTTGTCCCTTCCAGGTGCTCGAATTCATCATTAACACCCAACATTGTTTTTCTTGAGGATAGCGCAACACCAAGGCACTTGTACCCGAAAGCGTACCCGTTCTACTCCAAACACCCTTTACGGGTGTGGTATTCCATCCCAAAGAAAAGTGATAATCTCCCTCTTTGGTCATTTGGTCAACAGACGATTTACTGATAATGTCGGGGTAATGAGGATCACCATCAATGGCTGAAACAAAATGACATACTTCGGCAGCCGAAGCACACCAAGCACCTGCACCCGAAAGAGCTGTTACATCATTCTCGCCGTAACACTTCACCACTTTGCGCTTGCTATTGTTAAACTCATCGATGGGTTCAGCCTCCTTATGCATGTAATATTTCACCTCGTTGGGATATTTGTCTTTATAATAGTTACCCGCTATTTTAAATCCAAAGCAGCCAGCAGGGTTTAGTACGTGTTTTTGCATAAATTCTTCGTAGGAGAGCCCTGTACGTTTTTCTATAATCAACGACAATAGTAAATAGCCTATATTGCTGTATTTATGGACATCACTTCCTGGCTGATAACCCAAACGGCGTTTCAGCACAATTTTAAGCAAGGTTTGATGGTCGGGCGGAGTTGTCAGGCGATTTTGCATCATAATATAGCGCGTGGCAAACATAGGGTCGCCATCTGCACGTGTAAAGCCAGCACGATGACGCAAAAGATCCTCGACTGTTATATCGAAATAGCGTTTATCCTTTATAAGATTTGTGTAAATTGTATCGTTGAGTACGCCTGTGGGACCGAATACGTGATCTGATAGTTTAACCTTGCCCATCTCTTGCAACTTCATGATGCCTACCGCTGTTAGCAATTTTGAAACCGAGGCTATACGCATGATGTGCGAGGGAGCCATAGCAATGTTTTTCTCCAACTCAGCCCAACCATAAGCACGCACATACACTAAAGAGTCGTTACGCGAAACTGCCAACTGAGCACCCTTTACTTCCCAACGCTTCAAGAACTTGTTAACTAAGCTGTCTAACTTTTGTGCTTGCGCAAACTGGGTGGTTTGATTATTGATGGAATCGTTAATGTGTGGCAGACACGCTACAGACAGAGAATCCCCCTTCCCATCGCTGTTTCCACCTTCGCATTGTCGAATGCACCGCATGCCACTAAATGCAATAAATGCCACGACAAGAGCAAGAATGCTAATTTTTTTTCGGCTGTAACGTCTACGACCCTTTTTAATGCTTCTATGGTTATTTGAATTCATGCTTTTTGTTTTTAGAGAAAATGATACTAATAATGGCTGTAACAGCCAACAAAAGAGGATAATATAAATAAGGTGTAATATCTAATGGACTGATAGTTGCCAAACCGCTTGCCATAAGCATTTGCGCTCCATAGGGAATGATGCCCTGAGTGACACACGAGAAAATGTCTAACAAACTGGCTGCACGACGCTTGTCCACGCCAAAACGCTTGCTAATATCCTTAGCAATGCTTCCCACCGAGAGTATCGCTACCGTATTATTAGCTGTACAGCAGTTCGTAAGCGCCACCAAAGCTGATATGCAACATTCAGCCCCACGTCTGCCATGTACACGACGCGTTAAACCTCGCACCAAGTAGGTTACACCCCCACCCTTGCGCACAATGGCAAGAAGTCCACCTGCTATCATCGAGATTAAGATAAGGTCGCCCATACCAGTAACCCCTTCAGCCATCGATGTAATCCACCCATCGAGGTTGTAGGCACCATCAGCTACACCCACAATGCCCGTTAATAAAGTACCTAAACAAAGCACAATCAACACATTAACTCCACAGAGTGCTGAAACTAAAACGGCTATATAGGGTAACACGCGCACCCAATGCAGATTTATATTGGCAGCGAGACCTACGTGCGATGCTGCATTCTGACCTAAGAGCAAATAGATGACAAAGCATACGAACGCTGCTGGCAGAACAATACGAAAATTGGTGCGAAACTTGTCGCGCATGGAGCAATCTTGGGTTTTAGTAGCAGCTACAGTTGTATCAGAAATAAACGAAAGATTGTCACCAAAGAAAGAGCCACCCACAACTGCTGCAACCATTAAAGGCAAAACAATCCCCGAACGCGCAGCTAACTCAGATGCCATAGGAACAAGGGCTACAATGGTACCTACCGAGGTGCCTATACAGATAGACACTATGCACGAGGCAAGAAAAAGACCTGCCAACAAGGCTGAGTCAGGCAAACATATTAGGGTAAGATCGACTGTGGCAGACACAGCCCCCATAGCCTTGGCAGACGAGGCGAATGCACCTGCTAATACAAAAATCCATACCATTAGCAGCAAATCGGGACTACCTGCACCATGCGAGAAGCATCGCACACGCTCTTCTATCTTATAGCCTCGCAAGGTAAATAATGCGGCTATCGAGGTTAACAAAAAAACTATAGTCATGGGGACTTTCGAGAAATCTCCCATTATAAATCCTAACATAGCCATCAACATGGCAAGAATTATAAGAGGCATTAAAGCCAACCAACCTCTGCGACGAGGACGTAATCTGCGGTCTTCACGTTGTGTAATATCCATACTTTTTTTCAATTTGAGTGCAAAGTTAAAAAAATATACGTACCTTTGCTATGTAATTTCAACTAATGAACTTAAAAGTTCTGCATGCCACGCATTGTTTTGGGTACAGTAGAGGAACCCTTACACCTCAACAATGACGACCTATTACATATTTTTTACGTGGCTACACAGCCTTCCAAGTTCACATTAACCTATCTAACAAAAATATGCTTAAGCAAATTATCAATGGCCGCATTCTTACTCCTAATGGTTGGCTCGAAGGCGGTTCTGTTATTATCGACGGCAATAAAATTAAAGCCGTGGCAAACTGTGACCTCCCTGTTGAAGGCGCTGAGATTATCGATGCTAAGGGTTGCTCTGTAGTTCCTGGCGGTATTGAAATGCACGTTCATGGCGGCGGTGGTCGCGACTTTATGGAAGGAACTGAAGAGGCTTTCCGCGTGGCTGTAAAAGCACACATGAAGCACGGTACTACATCTATTTTCCCCACACTTTCTTCTTCTACTGTTCCAATGATTGAGGCCGCATGCGAAACTTGCGACAAACTCATGGCTGAGGAAAATAGTCCTATCTTGGGTCTACACCTTGAAGGTCCTTACTTTAACCCTGCACAGGCTGGTGCACAGATTCCTGAATGGATTAAAGCTCCCGTAGCAGAAGAATACGAACCCTTGCTCGAAAAGTATAAGTGTTTGAAGCGTTGGGATGAGGCTCCCGAACTTCCAGGCTCTACAGAGTTTATCACAGCTTGCCGCAAGCACGGTGTTCTTCCTGCCATTGCTCACACTCGTGCTACTTACAAGGATGTTGTAGCAGGTCACGATGCAGGTATGACACATGCCACTCACTTCTACAACGCAATGCCTGTGGTTTATAAAAACCGCGAATTCAAAGTGCCTGGCACTGTTGAGAGTATCTTTGCACTCGAGGATATGACAGTCGAAATGATTGCCGATGGCATCCATGTCCCCCCCGTTATGCTCCGCATGATTTATCAAATTAAGGGTGTAGAACGTACTGCATTGATTACCGACTCTTTAGCTTGTGCAGCAACCGAAGGCGATGCCGCATTCGACCCTCGCGTAATTCTTGAAGATGGTGTTTGCAAATTGGCTGACCGCTCAGCTTTAGCTGGATCTATTGCTACAATGGATCGCTTAATTCGTACTTGCGTGCAGATGGCTAACATTCCTCTTGAGGATGCTTGTCGCATGGCAAGCGAAACTCCTGCTAAGATTATGGGTGTATACAACCGCAAGGGTTCGCTCGAAGATGGCAAGGATGCCGACCTCATGATGTTCGACCACGACTTGAAACTTACTTATGTAATGCAGATGGGTAACGAGGTTACCAACAATCTCTAAACATTTGCTTAAACATTAACACTTTAATAAAGGTGTATTTCTGTTCTGATTATCAGATATGAAATACACCTTTATTTTTGTATAGGTATAATTAAAAACTAATAAGCCCTATATCGTAGAAGAAAACACACTATAACCTATAACACCATCAAATACACCTCAAAAATTCCTTAGTTAAGTCGCTGAATCGTTTTAACTAAGTCGCCGAATCGTTTTAACTAAGTCGCTGAATCGTTTTAGTTAAGTCGCCGAATCGTTTTAACTAAAACTATTTGAATACTTACTAAGCAAACAACTGTTTATGTTTTTAGTTATAAATGTCCATCAAAATTATGTATTACTTATAGTCTGTAAATAGTCTGTAAAGAAGAGCAAAGGTCAAGATTCCTTCCATTACAATTATTGTTACCTTAAACAACACGAAATACAAATAAAATTTATCTCCTAATATTTCGAAAAATCCCATCCGGCCATAGGTCCTTTTTCCAACCAAATTATTGAAACAAATTTACATAAGAAATTACCACTCCAAAAAGTTTTATTAGTGCAATAAGGCACCCATAAAATGAAACAAAAATGCAATAGAAACAGCTCGAAACATTGTTTAGACCGCAAAAGACGTTTAAGGTAAAATAAATCGTAAAACATTGATTTTCATACTAAACATTACAATTAGCACAAATAATAACTAATAAAAGTGTAACATTTTTCCTTTTAAAGTTTGCGCATATCAAATCTTTTCTACAAATTTGCAAGGTAAATAACGCATTTAGCAACATAAAAAAGAATATTATCATGGAAAATGCAGCACAGTCTCTTAGCGGACTTAAAAAAGAAGATTTCCAAAAAGTAATACAAGGCAAGCAGGTAGATCTCTACTTCCTGCATAATGCCAACGGAATGGAAGTTGCCATAACCAACTATGGCGGTGCTTTGGTAGCTATCATGGTCCCCGATCGTGAGGGAAACTATGCTAACGTTATCCAAGGACACGACAATATTGATGACTGCATCAACTCACCCGAACCATTTCTCAGCACATTGGTAGGACGCTATGGCAACCGCATCTGCCACGGAAAGTTCACACTCAATGGCAAACAATATAGCCTTGCTGTAAACAATGGTCCTAACCACCTTCATGGTGGACCAACTGGTTTCCATGCGCGTGTATGGGACGCAGAGCAAGTAAACGACCACACTTTGGTGCTTCGTTACGTTTCGGCATACTATGAAGAGGGATTCCCTGGCGAACTCTCTATGACCGTAATGTACTCGCTCTCCGAAGATAATGAGTTGAAAATCGACTATAAGGGTACTACTAATAAGAAGACTATCGTGAACATGACGAGTCACGGGTTCTTCTCGCTGGCCGGCATTGGCAACCCCACTCCTACTTGCGAGGACGTGATTTGCCAAATCAATGCCGACTTTTATGTGCCCATTGATGAGAATAGCATTCCTACAGGTGAAATTCGCAGCGTAAAGGGAACACCATTCGACTTCACTACTCCCCATCGTGTTGGCGACCACCTGACAGATTTCTCTGACGAGCAAATCAAAAATGGTACAGGATACGACCACTGCTTTGTGCTTAACAAACACGAACCAGGCGAACTTACTTTCGCAGCCAAAATCGTAGAACCTAAGAGCGGACGTTCGATGGAGGTTTACACCACCGAACCTGGTGTACAATTCTACTCAGACAATTGGGCTGACGGCTACAAGGGTCAGCATGGCGCAACATTTGGCAAGCACTCAGCACTCTGCTTCGAAGCACAACACTTCCCTGATAGTCCTAATCGTGCCTACTTCCCACCTGTAGTACTTAAGCCAGGACAGGTTTATACACAAAAGACTATCTACAAATTTGGTGTAGAAGACTAAAATTATTGTGTTTCACAAGCTTACACAAGGTTAGTTTGTGAAACACTTTAAAATTACCCATCCTTAATTCAGAAAATAATTCTATCTAATAACTTAAATTTATCTTTCTCACAAACAAAAATGAGTAATCAAAAGAAACAATGGGGAGCTATTATCATCATGATTGCGCTCTTCGCCATGATTGCCTTCGTGACAAACCTTTGTACACCTATGGCAACCATTATTAAGAACCAAGGCGAAATCTCAAACGTATTGGCACAGATTGGTAACTACGGCAACTTCGTAGCTTACCTTGTAATGGGTATCCCCGCAGGTATGCTTATCGCAAAGTTTGGCTATAAGAAAACAGCCCTTATCGGTTTGGCTATCGGTATCTTAGGTATCGCTATTCAGTGGTATAGCGGTCAGATTGAGAATCCTAAAGAAAACTTAGGTCTCGTATTTGGCGTTTACCTCGTTGGCGCATTCATCGCAGGTTTCTGTATGTGTATCTTGAACTGCGTTGTTAACCCTATGCTCAACATCCTTGGTGGTGGTGGTAACGCTGGCAACCAGTTAATTCAAACGGGTGGCGTATTCAACTCTACAGCTGCGGTTTGCTGCTACATATTAATGGGTGCCCTTATTAGCGATGCAACAAAGGCTAAGATTTCTGATGCTACTCCTGCCCTCATGATCGCACTTGGCATCTTCGTCTTGGCTTTCATCATCATTGCCATGACTAAGATTGAAGAACCCGAACAAGCTCCCGTAGAAGTTAGCTTGATTAAGGGTGCTATGAGCTACCGTCACTTTGCTCTCGGTGCTTTGGCTATCTTCCTTTACATGGGTATCGAAGTAGGTGTGCCTAACTTCGTTCAGCAGTACTTGACTAATGAAATGAAGATTCCTGCCGGTACAGTTGGTATGCTCGTAGCCGTATATTGGTTTATGATGCTTATCGGTCGTTTCGTAGGTGCCTCTATCGGTGGCAAGGTGAGCAGCCGTACTATGATTACCACTGTTTCAATCGCCACACTCGTACTCGTACTCTTCGGCATGTTCGCTCCGACTGACATACTCGTAGCATTCCCTGGTGTTGACTGGGGTAGCCTCACTGTGGTATGGCAAGACGTACCCGTAGGTATCTTTGCCTTCTTGCTCGTAGGTCTTTGCACCTCAGTAATGTGGGGCGGTATCTTCAACATGGCTGTTGAAGGTCTTGGCAAATACACTGCTATCGCTTCTGGTATCTTTATGACCATGGTGTTCGGTTGCGCAGTGATGATGTTCATCCAAGCTTCTGTAGCTGACGCTGTAGGTTATATCCAGAGCTACTGGGTAGTTGTATTCTGCGCTGCATACCTCCTCTTCTACGCATTGGTAGGTAGCCGCGTTCACAAACGTGCTGAATAATTCAAAACAATTTAGGTTGAGGGGTTAGGACCTCGTTCTTAACTCTTCAACCTTCCTTTCTAAAATAACAAGCTGAGAGTTTTTTAAAAGCATGCATAATATTCTCACATACTATCAAGCAACAAGAAAACTCAAAGCCCAATCTTTTAACTCTAAAATTCTTTTACTCCCATGAAATTAACAGTAGATGATGTAAGAAGCCGTTTCATTGACCACTTCGATGGTACAACTGGTTCAGTATATACTTCACCGGGTCGTATTAACTTAATTGGTGAACACACCGACTATAATGGTGGCTTCGTATTCCCTGGTGCTGTAACACAAAGCGTTATTGCCGAGATTAAGCCTAATGGAACTCGTAAGGTTCGCGCTTATTCTATCGACTTGAAAGACTACGTAGAATTTAGCCTTGATGATGAAAAAGGTCCTTCTGCTACACACTTCCGCTTTATCTATGGTGTTTGTCGCGAAATGATGAAGTTGGGCGTACCCGTTGAAGGTTTCAACACTGCATTTGCAGGTGATGTACCCCTCGGTGCTGGTATGTCTTCTTCTGCAGCTTTGGAGAGCACTTACGCTTATGCGCTCAACGACCTCTTCTACGAAAATAAGATTGACAAGTTTACACTTGCTAAAGTAGGTCAAGCAACAGAGCACAACTTTATTGGTTGCAACTGTGGTATCATGGACCAATTTGCTTCAGTATTTGGCAAGGCTGGTAGTTTGATGCGTTTGGACTGCCGTTCACTCGAATTCAAATACTTCCCCTTCGATCCTAAGGGTTACAAACTCGTTCTTCTTAACTCACTCGTTAAGCACGAGTTGGCATCTTCTGCATACAATGATCGTCGCAAGAGCTGCGAAAACGTTGTTGCTGCCATGAAGAAGCATTGGCCCGAAGTTGAAACTTTGCGTGATGCTACTTACGACATGCTCGACGAAGTACGCAATGAGGTTAGCGAAGAAGATGCACTCCGCGCTAAGTATGTTATCGGTGAAAAATTTCGTGTACTCGAAGTATGCGTAGCACTTGAAGAAGGTGACTACGAAGAAGTAGGTAAGAAAATGTACGAAACTCACCATGGTTTGAGCAAGGAATATGAAGTATCTTGTCCTGAGCTCGACTTCTTGAACGATGTTGCACACAGCTGTGGTGTTACAGGTTCGCGTATCATGGGCGGTGGCTTCGGTGGTTGCACCATCAACCTCGTTAGCGAAGACCTCTACGCTAACTTCATCGAAACAGCCAAGAAGGCATACAAAGAAAAGTATGGTAAGGAGCCCGTTGTTATCGATGTTGTTATCGGTGATGGTGCTCGCAAGCTTTGCTAATTAAAGCGGCAAACTTACATACATTTAAGTTTATACAAAAACATCAAGGCACATCCTTTTTTAGGATGTGCCTTCTATATTGAAAAGTTATGAAGAAAACTACTGAAGAAAAGAAAATAGAACAACTCAAAAAAAAATTAGAAAAACTCAAAAAGGATAAAAGAGACCTTCAAAGAGAATCGCGCAAACTTAATAGAGAGCTATCTATTATTCAAGCAATGAATGCCAAATATTGCCCTGACACAAAAAACGACAGTCCCAAAACTGAAACGAATAATGATGTCTTCAAACAAATGTTCGACCTGTTAGACGAGATCGTAACTTCCCACAAATAAACTTTGGCTTATTACCTCGACTCGCTCGGTTATGATAAAATCATAGAGAACTGCTTAACACTCTTGTATAATATAAACACTTCAAGTTTCTCTGTCCGAAGAGAATGGTTTCAGTGCAATCAGCAAAATCCGTATTCAATACCCCCTTTTCGAGACTATCAATTAACATGCACGAGTTAATCAATAGAAAAGGCAAAGTTAATCAATTAACTTGGCAAAGTTAATCAATAGACTTTTTGGGAACAAAAAACAGCCACAAAGATTCTAATGGAAAATCTATATATGGGTGAAATGGTAAAGTCGCATTATGGTAACCCATTTCCACAAGAGCTATCCATTCGGGCACTCCTTTCTTTCAGTCGTCATGCGCTATGGCTCTCTTGCTATGCGTATGGCGGCTTTTTCTTTGGCTTGCCTGGCATAAACTCTTCGAGAACATTCGGCTCAAATTCCGTATGCAATAAAAACAAACTTCACACACCACAGCGTGCGTAGTGCATCGGGGCAATATTTAATAACCTACTATTCAACATCTATTGCCATGATATATTGTTTCGTGTACAAAGTTATTGAAGCGTTTGAAATTAGAATGTAGTATTACTTTATCGTCCAGCCTATGCTGGACGGCAATTTATCTTAAGATACTTTGCCTTTTATATATATTACTTTGCCGTCTAGCCTAAGGCTGGACGATAGGAGCAAATAATATAATGAGGTCGTCTAAACTATTATGTCGAAGATTATATTGAACTTTTATATCTTCTATATTCACCTTTCTTTTTTATCTTTCATCGTTTGTGTAGCTCGCTAAACTCTCTCTTTATCCTATGAAACGGCTTGCTTCTTCGCTTTATAGTGGCGAAACGTTTTTTTATGATGATAACGCAGAAGTGGTTTATGAGAACGAAACGGCTTCGCTCTCTCCTACCCTTGCGCAAGTGCTTACGGGTTCTACGCCTAAACATATCTTTAATAACACGTATAAATAACTTCTCATAATGGCTAACTCTATTCATATCTCTACGCTAAAAAAAATGCTCCAATCTCCTGACCCTGTGGATATTAAACTATGGACGCACAGTGGTGAAATTCAATGTTGGAACCGCTGCATCTCTCTTCGCTACGACTTCTACAAAGGGACACGTCGCATAAAACTGTTGGATTCCAACGAAATTCAACAGCTTCGCGATGTGTGTGTGTTTGAAATTAATGGGATGGAGGTGTTTATATGATTTTTTAATCTTGGTACCAAAATGGTTGCCAAATTAGGAAAATGTTCTTAAATTTGCTCCATAACCAATAATACTCATAGTTATGACAGTAGTTAGTGCAAGAGAATTTAGAGCCAACCAAGGCAAATACTTATCAATGGTAAATTCGGGAGAACATGTGATATTGAAATCACGTGAGGGGAACTTTCGCTTGCTTCTTGTGACTTCTTCTGATTCGATTTCAGATGAATCACAGAACATTGCCGCAGATTTAAGAGGGGCTCTTCGTGAATTGAAAGAGGTTATTGCAGGAAAGAAACAGCTTAACACACTTGATAGCCTAATTGATGAATGAGTCTACTTGAAAAAGTCAAGAATCGAGTTTCAATTCAAAATATGCCTACATTTTGTCATGCTACATTATCAATAGAGATGGATGTGACAACAGAAAATGAGGTAATTGATTTACAAAATGAAAGTTGATATTACAATGCGAATATCAACTGGATTGTGTGTGGGCAACCGCGTGGTAACCGTCTAAACATCTTGAAGTCCTTTTACGTGAAATTTGAGCGCAAGATTTCTGCGCTGATTGCCGACTTCTGTGCGTACTATGCTGCTCATCCGAACCATAGTGTGGTTTATTATTATGATGCTACGGCTCTTGGCTCGAACTATGCGGTGAATGACCAAGACTTTCATTGGGTAGTGGTGCATGAGTTTGAACGCCATGGTTGGAGTGTGCAAGATGTGTATCTTGGCAATCCTATGCGCCATGATGAAAAGTACTTGCTCATCAACCAAGGTTTTTCAGGCAAGCAACGGCTCATGCCGTACTTCAACCGACAAAATAATGATGACCTTATTCTTGCGGTGCAATCGGCTGGCGTGGGACGCGGAAGAAACGGCTTTCGCAAAAACAAGTCTACAGAGAAGAATCCTGAATCGGAGGAGGATTTACTGGAGCACCGCACCGATGGCACGGATGCTTTTGATACGCTGTATATTGGGTGTGAAAAGTTTCCGCAGCATGATTTTTATGGTGTTGCGGTTGGTGGTGTTAGGTAATTGACTTATCTTTGCAAAAAATTCATATCTTTAATCTTATTGTTATGGAAGTATTCGCCTATCTATTAGCTTTCGTATGGAGCATTCTTTGTATCATTTTGTTTTTTAAAATTTGGGGCATGACGAACAATGTGGAACAACTTACGCAGGAAGTTCATGAACTTAAACTAAATCTTGAACAAGGAAGAATACGGGTAAGAACTTCCCAAAGACAAGAAGATATTTCTTCTGGTATTCCTTGTGATGACTTGATGATTGGAGACGAAGTAAAACTGAAATCCAATGGAAAACTCTACAAAGTGATAGGCTTTGAAGATAACGGATTAGTTCAATGCATACCAGAAAAAATGGGAATCTTTGATAATTTCGTGTCCGTTAAAAGAAGTGATCTAATCAAGATTAGTTAGTATATTCACCAAGTTCACCCTTTCGGGCACTCCTTTCTTTCAGCCGCCTACGCTAAGGTTCTCTTGCTATGCGTATGGCGGCTTTCTTTTGCCCAATAATAAAGCACCTTCGCATTTCTGCAAAGGTGCTTTATTACTTATTATGTCAAAGCATGATATTATTTCACGATCTCTTTCTTAACTGTGCCATCGCTGTACTTCACGAAGTTGATGCCCTTAATAGGTGCGGTCAATCTCTGACCATTTACAGCATAACGAGCGGTTTCTTGAGCTTCGGGAGTTGCTACTGTGTTGTGGATGCTTGTGGCATCAAACTCTACGATATTTTCAAAATAACCAAATTCAGACACCAAATATGTATCGTATGTTCCCTTAGGGACGTAAACCGTACAGTTCTTTAAGGCGCAACCATAAAACGCACCAGTACCTATACTTATACTAGAGACATCTTCCGCAAATACGTAAATTGATTTTAAGCCTTTGCAATATTGGAAGGCATATTTTCCAATCTCTGTCACGCTTGATGGAATTTTTATACTTGTCAAAGATGTGCAGCATGCGTATCTATTATTAGTTGATTATCAATGTTATACGCTCTAAACGGTAGAAAAGTGGCAATATGGATTCTGTGTATATACGAAAAGCGTGAGATTTAACGTATTTAACTTTCGATTACATTAAAAACTACAGAATAGTGATCGGATGGGGCGTTTCAACCGCACCCATAATGTGACAAACAAGAGTTATCCAATGATATTTTAGAGGGGTACGGTTGAAACTACTCCCTCAAAGGATGTGATCGCCAATCATCCCCTTTTATTCTATAAGAACAAATAGAAATGCTGTCTATCATACTGTTTTCCTACATTTATATATAAGTATAAAAGCAGATTCCAATACTGATTTTTGGAGTCTGCTTTTCCGAAATGGTTAAGTATATCTTATTTATTGTTTCATAGATTTAATGGTTGCCTAAAGAACGTAAGTTCTATTTATGGCTTATGGTCAATATATACCAACATGAAGTGGTGAAGAAATTTCTGATATACTTCACCTTCCAGATCCAATGTGGCAAGAGTCGTGGGGTGAGGTGGAACTTCTGCTTGTAATGAGGATTGATGAACCAAAGTTTTTGGTCTGTTACCGAGAAGCCGCATTGGTGTATGAGTCTTTCAAACAACTCTATACTTGTTCGGCATTCTTTTATGCTCATAAGTTC
>UMGH01023211.1_pt1 | contig 22732 bp, 18 predicted proteins | sample 1965231 | NCBI WGS metagenome assembly UMGH01 (sample SAMEA4836068, study PRJEB28245) | human gut metagenome | biome: gut microbiome; material: fecal sample | place: Denmark | collected 2008 | reverse complement strand
AAAGTGAGCTAAATTTGGTACAACGAACTGGACACCCTAGTTACTTTTTCAGCTAACAGATAGCCTGATATAATTCTTAAAACTATATCTTTGCAGGTAAATTGATTAGGCGCCCATGAAAAGTTGCATCGTCCTGTTTATTGGTTTTTGCCTCTGCCTCGTGGCTTGCGGGTCACATCAAGAATACCCGGAAGCGATGCAGCAAGCTATTCGTTGTCTGGAAACGAATCCGGACAGTGCCCGTTTTTATTTGTCATCGGTCGATTCCATCCTTTCGGAAGAGCCGGAAGAAACGCGGATGTATCATGCCCTTTTGACTTTGCGGGCTGAAGATAAGTTACGCATCCAACAGGCCTCGGACTCTGTCATCAAACCCATCGTGGCTTATTACGACAAACAGGGCGATCCCGCCAAACGGCTAGAGGCTTATTATATGTTAGGACGGGTGTATCGCACGTTGGGGGATTCGCCACGATCGTTGCAAGCTTTCCAGCAAGCTGCTGAAATCAGTCACGAATGTGACAGACCAGAATTGTCAGGTCGCATCTATGAACAGATGAGCTACTTGTTCGCTTACCAAGAATTATATTCGGAAGCTATTCAGGCGATCAAAGTTTCATACCGAATCTATGAGAAGCATGGAGATGCAAGAGGAGTTTCCGTCAGTTTAAGGAATATCGCCCGTATTTTCGATAAATACCAACAGATAGATAGTATGGCTTATTATTACCAACGGGCCTATAAGACAGCTTTGATAGCTCAAGATTCTATTGCAACTAACCTTATTCTAAATGAATACATCTCAGCATTTATGGATCATGGAATGATCGATAAAGGTGCAGCCTTGATACACAAGCTACCACAAGAAATAAAAAACAAAAATCCGATCGCGCTGTATTCACAAGGGAAGATTTGCCTCCATGCCGGACAACTTGATTCTGCCTCGATGTATTTCCGAAAGTCTTTACAACAAAAGGCTTCTTTGGATGTGCAGCGTGAGGTTTACCGGCAGTTTGCTTCTTTGAGTGAAAAACAAGGAGACCTGGTGCAGGCGCTCCGTTACGAGCGTAAAAGTTCTCAACTGAAAGACAGTATTGCCAGAAGGACACAAACGGAAGCGATTTACAAAATACATACGCTTTATAATTACCAACAGATCGAACAAGAGAAAGATCGCTTATTGCTGCAAACCGAACGCCAGCAAAAACTTCTCTATCTAGCCCTGTTCATCTTATTGGGACTGGGCATACTGCTCAGCAGGGGCATTCGGCGATTCAAACAGTACCGACAAAACGTAGCGGAACAAGAAAAAAAGTTAGCCGATTTGAGGCTTGAATTGGAAAGAGAGAAGGATACGGAACAGGAACAGAAACATGAAATACAAAAGAACCAAACCCAAATAAAAGAATTGGAGCTATTGATAGAAGCAGCCCAAAAAGAACGGGACAAAAAGACCGAAACGTGCCAACATTTACAATATCAAATAACCCAACTGGAAATTTCAAACCGGCATATCCAACTTTATATGGATGAAAAGGTGCTGGCACGACAAGAAAAAGAACTTCGCAAACAGGAAATGCGGCAGACGCCAATCTATCTATGGTTCCATGAAGAAAAACATTGGGATCATGTACCGGAGAATGCCCCGCAATGGGAAGAATTACGTGACTTGATCAAACAATGTTTTCCACAATTCATTCCACGTTTACATACCCTTTATCCTAAAATTTCAGAGATAGAATTGCGGACTTGTTTTTTATTAAAACTGGAAGTTCCGCTCAAAGCTTTTCCTAAAGTAATGAATAAAGGAAATGCATCGGCAATCTCCAATTTGCGTACTCGCTTATACAAGAAGTTTTTCAATAAAGATGGTTCAGCGAGTGATTTAGATAAGTTTATCACTGATTTATAATTACTTATCTCAGTGAGTAATTTGTAAACTTTTTGTGAACAAGTTTTTGAGGCATTCCCCAACTAATAGCTTTATTTTTGCACCGTTTTGAAATAAAAACGGTGTTATAAGCGTATGAAAAAAGTTATATGTGTAGTAAGTATGGCATGGTTGGTTTGTATGAATACACCTGCCGAAATCCATGAAACAGATATTTCTCTGTGGGAAGACTTTGAAAATCTCTCTCTTGACATGATAACGGTCGAAGATGAATTTGTCTTGGAATCTGCAAAAGCGCATGATAATCTGCAAATACAGATTGTAGATGAAGACGGTACTCTCTATTATTGCGAAATCGTGGATGTGCCTGCTGGTACGTATGTGATTTCTGTGGCTCATTTGCCAAAAGGCATTTATCAGATGGTATTGACGACTGAAGAAGGTCAAACCTACGTTGTGGACTTTGCTAAACAATAATAATAAGTAGGATTGAGAATCTTTATAACGTGATACAATAATGTACAGTGAGTAAAAACGTAGAGAAAACTATCAGTCATGAAACACGCCCTCTACATCTTATTGGCTATATTCTTGGTATCCTGTCAAATGAAAACAGCGGCACCGGGTATCGAAGAGGCGCTCTCGAAAGCGGGTGGCAACCGTAGCGAACTACTGCGTGTGCTCCGGCATTATGAGGAGAGTGGCGATTCGCTGAAGCTTCGTGCGGCAGCGTTCCTGATTGGGAACATGGCGGATAAAGGCTACCTGACAGGGGCCGCCATTGACGAGTATTATGCCTTCATCGATTCGGTGTATCAAATCAAGCAAGAAGAGTATGATATACCTTATATATATGAGACTTTCCGACAGCAAGCCCAATACCTGAAGGAAAAAACGGTGTTGCATTGGGATGTGCAGAACCTATCTGCCGATTACCTGATCCGGAATATCGACGAGGCATTTGCCGTATGGAACTGCCCGTGGAATCAACACCTCACGTTCGAAGAGTTTTGTGAATGGGTGTTGCCTTATCGTGTCGGGACAGAAATCCCGGAAGCATGGCGAACGCTGTACCGCGAACGGTTCGAACCACTGTTGATGAATGACAGCATCCAGACAGCGAAACAAGCCTGTAAAGTCATCAACGACGAGCTAATCAAATTACCTATCCATTTGGCCAGTGGAAGTGTCTTGCCTATTAATTTACGACCGCAAACATTATTTCACATCAAATTCGGTTTATGTGGAGACTATGCCAACTTGGCGGTATATGCCATGCGGGCTTGCGGAATCCCGGTGGGTATCGAGACCGTTCCGCATTGGGGCGATGGGAATCAAGGACATGTATTTAATGTCGTATATGATAATGATGGCACATATCATGATTTCTCCGGTGCGGAGCAGAACCCGGATGAACATTTGATTCGTTTCCGACACAAAATGCCGAAAGTTTATCAACGGACTTTCGGCAAACAACCTGCTTCGTTGGCGATGCAACATGGAAATGAAGATGTCCCTGCCTTCTTTATGGATGCTTATCGGAAGGATGTTACCGATCATTATCCTTTTATTGAAGCCAAAGATATAACGATTGATCTACAACAAACTCCTAATAGACGTTTCGCTTACCTTTGCGTGTTCGACCCGCAAGGATGGACACCTGTAGCCTGGGGGAATGTCAAAGGAAAACAAGCGGAATTTAAAGCCATTGGCCCGAACATTGTCTATCATGCCGCTTTGTACGCGGACAAGAAGCTACAATTGGTGGGGAATCCTTTCCTGTTGGACACGTTAGGACAAATTTCCTACTTTACACCACAGACTGAAACGATGGAGTATGTCTTGGAACGCAAATACAAACATGCCGATTATTTGGACTACCTGCCTCCAATTATGGTAGGAGGAAAGTTCCAAGGGGCAAATCTGCCTGATTTCAGCGATGCCGTTACACTTTATACCTTTACGGAGGAACCCGACTTTAAGTATACTACAGTAAAGGTTGCTGAGTCGAAATCTTTTAAATACGTCCGTTACTTAGCCTCCGACAAAACCAATGGTAACATGGCAGAAGTGGAGTTCTATACCGCAGGAAATGATCAGCCCCTGCAAGGGAAAGTGATCGGGAAATACGAACCCAGTATCTATTACCCTCGCAACACAGCTGATAAAATGTTCGACGGCGATGCCCTGACCTTTTTCCATACGAATGATTCGTTGTCGTGGGGTGGATTGGACTTGGAAAAAACTACCGTAATCGACCATATACGTTACATCATTCGCAACGATGACAACGGCATCCGCAAAGGACATGAATATGAACTGTTCTATATGAAAGAGGGTGAGTGGGTCTCTTTAGGCAAACAGACTGCCACCGAAGATGACCGCCTGTTATACAAGAACATCCCACAAGGGGCACTCTATTGGCTGCGCGACTATACAAAGGGTTCAGCCGAACGGATATTTACAATTGAGGATAAACAAGTAAAATGGCACTAAGAATATGGAAACATTAAGAACATCATCCTACATGATTCCGGTCAAACTGGAACAAGAAGAAGGCAAGTATATGCTGATTCATGGCTATACGGGGGCTATGGATATAGTCTCAGGAGGCTTATTGAAAAAGATAAAATCAGTTGCCAAAGGTCATGACTTTTCGGAGACTATGTTACAAACCCTATTAAAAAGAGGTTATATAACAACCAAGACGCAAGAAGAGGAATATGCTTATGTGGCAAGATTGGCTAAGGCTTTGCATAAAAAGCATGAAATTTTAGATGCAACTTTTACTTGGGTTGTAACATATAATTGTAATTTCCGTTGCCCTTATTGCTATGAAAAACGAGATATGAAGAATAGTCATTGCAGGTATACCTTTACAAAAGAACAGGTAGATTTGGCTTATTCTGCACAAGACTTAATACAGCCCAACCCAAGGTTACGTAAGAAAACTATAACTCTGTATGGAGGGGAACCTCTACTTGAGGAAAATAAAGAAATTGTAAATTATATTGTCGAGGAAGGATGTAAAAGAGGTTTCCTATTTTGTGCTATTACGAATGGTTATGAGCTTAATCATTTTGAGAATCTTTTGAGTCCGGATAAAATCTATAAACTTCAGGTAACAGTTGATGGAGTTAAAGATTTTCATAATCAAAGAAGACCTCATTTTTCTGATAATAATACATTTGACAGAATCATAGATAACATAAAAATGGCTCTAGAAAAAGGTGTGGAAGTTGCTGTTCGAATGAATTCCGACGGACAAAACCTCAATCAATACATAGAATTAGAGCAATACTTTAAAGAAAAAGGATTTTATGACTATGTAAAATTTAAATTTTATCTTGGATTTTTAAAGGATAATCAGTATATAACTGATGAAGAGTATAAAAATATCGACTTCCTTTCAATAAATGAATTTGTAGAAAAGCAAAAGGAATTGGGTATAGATCCATATCGTACAGATACTACATTATATCGAAGAATTAGTGTAGCTATGTCTGACAAAAGACCTTTACTGTTTATGCCTATAACTTGTGTTGCACAAGCTAATGGGCATATATTAGACCCATTTGGAAATATTTATCCATGTTGGGAGGTTATTGATGACAAAACAAATATTAAAGGACATTATTCTAAAAATGGCATTGTATGGAATGATGTAGTTAAGAAGAAATGGGAAGCGACAGATATAGTAGATTATACACCTTGTGATCATTGCAAATATGCTCTTATTTGTGGCGGTGGTTGCCCTTTTTACAAAGCAACGAAAAGAGATTATGATTGCAAATTATTCAAAAAGACATTTCATCTTATGATAAATAAGGCATACAAAGAAAATGCAAAATAGTTTTCTATTAACATATGTTTAATTTAATTCTTATCAAAATGAAGACAGATGAATTAGTTTCTTTAAACTCAGAGTATTCTGAATTTGATTTGCAAAAGTTGGAAGAGCGTTTAGAAACAGATCCATTAGCTGTAGGAGGATTAGTTGATCTAGTTACGACAGAGCAATTATCTGATATCTCTTTGATTTCAGACTGTGAATGTCACTGTGGGGGTCTTTCTCATAATAAGTGACAAAATTGTATGATTGTATAGTATTGGCAACCAATTTGGTTGCCAATACTATTACTTGCTTAAAAACATAACTATTTCATTTGGATACTTCATATTGGTATTGTTAATAAAAAATTTGTAAGCATGAAACTTCTTCTTATTATATTATGTGGTGTTGTATTACCTTCTTACGCACAAAAAGTGCTGACGGGTAAAGTCGTGGATGAATCCAATAAATCAGTACCTTCTGCAACAATTCAGGTATTGACTACTGATTCGGCATTTGTAAGTGGTGAAGTGACTGATAATGATGGAAACTTCCGGATCAAGACATTGGATGCCGGAAATTATATATTGGCAGTCAGTTGTATCGGGTATACTAAGAGTTACATCAACTTCGAAATGCCTGTGACAGATTATATGATGCCTATGATAGTTTTGAGGGATGATAATGTTCTTTTGGATGCAGTCACTGTTACTGGTAGTTCATTTATTCAAAAAGATAATCACTTGTTAGTGATACCTGACAAACAATCAGTCAAACATGCTTTTAGTGGATATGATTTACTTCACAACCTGATGATACCGGGACTACAAGTGGATCGTAAAGAGAAAAAAGTAACAGCAATAACTGGAGAAGCAACTTTATATATTAATGGTGTAAAAGCTGAGATGCGTGAAGTGGAAAACTTGAAACCGGAAGATATCAAGCAAGTTGAATATTATACCTTGCCTGTTACGGGTCCTTTTGTAGGCGATAATGCAGCTATCAATTATATTACTAAAGTTCACCAGACAGGAGGATATGTTACATTAGATGGAACTCAGAATATAGGTTATACAAAAGGGAACTATAATCTTGGTGCCAAAATATCAGATAAAAATATGACCTATACTTTTTTTGCGGGAGCAGCCATGCAGAAACATGATGGTGTGGAACAGGAAAAACAAGAATCTATGGCTCTAACAAATGAGTTGGTTGATTGTTATACCCATTCAGATGATGCTAGCTATAAAAATAATCAGCAATATGCACAATTCAAGATGAGCCATGACACAGAAAAGCACCATCTTTCTGCCTCTTTAGCGTTTGTACGTAATGAAACTCCTCTCAACCGAGAACGTGAGATTTTACAATATGGTCAAAATCAAGCACAAATTTATCAGTCAGAGAATCTTACATTTAATAATAAGAAGAAATATTCAGCTTCTTTGAACGGACTTTTTCATATTTCTGATGTACACGAAATAAAAGCTTATTTGACAGGTTCGTATAGTAATAATCACTATAACCGGAATTATTTAGAGAATGAGCTTACATCTATCACGAAAAGTAAAGAAGATTTGTTTGAATTTGAACCATATATCGCTTATACATTTCAACCAGACAAGTCCAATTCTCTTTATTCAAGAATCTGGCATGCACATAAAATTTCATCGGTCAGCTATCAGGGAGATTATGACTATTGGCAGCATCTCTGGAATGGTGAAACAGTCTTGTTGGTAGACTATACGCACTTGTTCGGGGATAAATTCACACTAATGTTTGGTCCCGGTATCTCTTGGCAGAACTACAAGCTACATGGCGATAAATTATTCAGTAAACTATTCTTTCGTACAAATAGCTGGTTACGTTATAACATGACCTCCAAGCAATGGATCGCCATGGGATTTTCTATGGGGAACAACCAACCCGGAATAAACTATCTGAACAATGTCAACCAGACAGTTGACCGTTATAAAATCTTGCGTGGCAATCCCAATCTTGATAATACGCAATATCTGAATTATTACCTGATATACGAAGGCACGTTGCACAGATACTTCAACCTGCAGGGAAACTTCGGATTCAATCAGAATAAACATCAATTTTATGATTACTATTTTCTGGAGCAGGATAAGATTATACATAGTTATGATTCAAAGGAGAGTTTTAATGTGGCTCAAGCGGATATTCGCATATCAAGCCGATTCAGCGATAATCTTCGGACGAATATCGGAGTATGCTATCGGTATATGTATGTACCGGAAGTGAAAAGTCTTTCTCAGCACAGCGTAATTGCTTCTATCGATATCAATTATTTCATCAAATCGTTTGCCATCAATGCGTATGCTAAGACAACAGAAAAGATATTGAATGAAACGACACGTGCCTTCATCAAGTCCCCTGCCTCCTACGGTTTGTCTGTCCGCTACAGCGGAAAGAATTGGATGGCAGAGGTGGGGACGGATAATCCCTTTACCAGGCATGTCCATTACCGTGAATATGCTGATTATGGTGTATATCGTTACAACCAAGTACAAACCAGTCGCATCTACCAACAGACTGCTTATATAAAATTGGCTTATACCTTCGACTTTGGGGAAAAGACATCCAGAGAAGAGAAGAATATTGATGCCAATATAAACAGTGCCATCTTAAAAGCAAGATAATATGAGCAAATATAACGATATTACCATTCATCAGAAATTGTCAGCATCTACCCAAGAACAGCGTGTACTGCTCTCGTGTGGCGGGCAATACTACGAAGCCAGCCAGCCCATTGTGGAGTTGGTGGAAGAGTTGCAACGCCACGAGACGGAAGAAGAGGCCATTGTCGCCTATGCCGAAAAGAAGGCAGGCAAATATACGACCGAACAAGTACGGTTGATTATCGACAAATTCATTACGCCCCTGTTTGTACCTAAAGAGAAGAAGCATTCCTTCCTCTACGAAAAGGAACTGTTCAGTGCAGCGGCGATCGACAAGTTCTCGGATGCGTTCCGTTTCCTGTTCAACCGTTGGTATATGCTGGCCGTGCTCCTTGTGGCTGTCGCCTTGGATACTTGGTTCTTCTTCCGTACACCCGACCTCTTGCTGTTCAACAACAAGGTCAATGTCTATTTGGTGGTGGGACTGCTGGCCTTCATGCTGGGTTCGTCGTTCTTTCATGAGCTGGGGCACGCCTCCGCCTGCAAATACTTCGGTGTGCGGCACGGCGGCATTGGATTCGGGCTGTACCTGAACTTCCCCGTCCTCTATACGGATGTGACGGAAGTATGGAAACTCGACCGGAAACAACGGTGTGTGGTGAACTTGGCCGGCGTTTACTTCCAGAGCTACTGGCTGATTATCCTACTCTTGGCATTCTTCCTGACAGGCAACGACATCGTGCGCTACCTCATCCTCATTATGAACCTCGGTTTTGTGATGACGTTGAATCCCTTCTTCAAGTTTGACGGCTACTGGATTGCTTCCGACCTGCTGGGTGTACCCAATCTGCGCCAACGCTCCTTGGAATTAATCGGTTATGTGTGGAAAAAGATGCGGAAAATACCGGAAGGGAAACGCCCCTACTTGCTGCAAATCCGTCCGCTGGAACGGTTTGGGCTGTTGGTCTATTCGGTAGTTGTCAATTTCTTCATGGGATTCTACTTCCTGTATGTCATCCCGACCTTTCTGTACCGGTTTGTACAGACCTTCCCCGATGCGGTGAATGAACTGATACTCTACCTGTCGAATCGGATGGTGCCGCCTTTTGCCCTGTTGCGCAACATCGGCATGCAGGTGGTGTTCATCTCCTTGATCGGCTATTTGGTATATAAACTCGTCACTCCGTTTGTGAAACGCCATGTCCGCAACTAAGATTCCACAAACGGGGCAGATATATACCTCCGGCATAGCAAGTATGTTGGTTGTCCTGCTGGCGTTGTTCTTATTCAAAGTGGAAGACCCATACAAGATCGGGCTGCTACTGGTGGCAGGGGCGTTGTGGGTCCTGCGTCCGCTACCCTTCCGGGAATGGAGCCTGCTGGACGGCTGCGTAGTAACCCTTACCCTGTTCGACCTCTGTTCCTGCTTTTATGCCACCTGTCCGATTCCGGCCTTGAACGCAGCCTTCAATTCTGTTTATATGCTGACGGTCTATTTCGTCTGCCGTCGGCTTTTCGCCCACGAAAGTGCCTTACAGATTTTCCGCGTAGGAAGTCTGTTCCCGATAGGAGCCGCCCTCCTGCTGGCAATCTGTTCCTTCTTGGTCTTTCGCCGTTCGGTACTGGAAGCAGGCTTTGAAGACACCTACCATTTCCGTTTCCTGTTCAGTCCGTTAGGCTATATCACTAACATCTGGGCGGAAGTCCTGTTGATGCTCTCCGGCTGGATTTGCCTCATGCGGCGATGGGTGCTGCCGCTCCAATTAGTCTGTTTGGTAGCCATCTTGTTGTCTTTCTCACGAGGCGCCTACATCGCCTTGGCTGTCTATCTGCTTTTTGCTCTGTTTTTCTTCCCGAAAACGGAAAAGCTGCGTCTGCTGCTGCCGGCCGGCATGGCGGTTCTCCTGGTGGTCGTGTTCCTGCCGAAAGAATTCAATACCACCTTGCAAATGGATCAAACCGTCTCCCAACAACAAAGTACCCAAAGCCGGATAACCGCGACAGAAGCCGCCTGGCACGTGTTCAAAGAACGTCCGTTGTTGGGGTATGGCAACCAAAACTACACGTATGCCGTCGATCCGCTCTTGGGGCAAGACAGTACCAAACCCTTTACTTCGATTGCTCCGAACCTGCCCGTCCAGCTCTTGGTGGAGAAAGGAATCGTCGGGACACTCCTTTACCTGTTTGTAGGCATGGTTGTCTGTAGGGCCTTGTGGCGATACCGGAAAAGAACGGACAGCCGCATCATCGCCGCGATTGGGTTGGCCATCTTCGTCAAGGACATGGCACAAGCGACGTGGTTGAACACACCGTTCTTATTATTCGTATCTTACCTCCTAGGGGCTTATCTGCAACGGGACGAAACCATCACCACCGAAACCAGTCGGTCGGCTTACTTAATTCCGGGAATAGCCATCATCGTATTTATCGGTTGGAACATCCCGCAATTGCCACGGATGCTAGATCCAACCGGGAACGACCTGCAAGATGGGAATTACGAAAAAGCCTATCACCGCCATCCGGAAGATGTACAACTCCGTTATCTCTATGCCGAATCCATCCAAGCGGATTCGATTCTCGAATCTCTTGCCGAATGTTATCCGAAACATAGTTTATACCGTTCTGCTTATGCCTGGAGGTCTTATCAGCAAGGAGATACGGCAACCGCCTTAGACATGATGGCAGAAGCCATCCGTTATACACCGCGCCTGATCGCCGGTGAAGCCATGATGCGATGGCAAGAACAAGACAGCCTGTTTTACCACCGCATACAACAAACGGTATCCGCCTTCCGTCCTGTGCCGGATGCGTCACCCGCCGATTATGCCCGTTACGGCTATTTGGCTTATGCAGGGAGAGACACGTTACGGGCTACCGGATATCTGCAACAAGCGGTTCATGCACTACCCAATCTGGCAACTCCTTGGCTATTGTTGGGCGACACGGCAAAATACCGTCTGCTTCTTTACGGCGCATTCCAACCCGATTCGTCCCGCGACGCATTGCCGGAACAACCCACTCTCACACCAACCCGCCTTCTTGAAATGAGTTACGCTCCCAAAGTACAGAGTTGGTATGGGAAGCCATCAACCCATGAAGAAATCATTTTACACCCGATACGTTTATGCCAGTCCTTTTAGTTTACGTCTGTCTGCTTCTCTTTGTCGAACTCTATATTCAACAGTTAAGCGATTAATATCGCATCACTAGTATTTTTTGATGAAAAACCTTATCTTTGTGCATCCCGCTATTGGGGCAAAATATAAAAAGACCTTTTCTATGAGAAAGAGCGTATTTATCAATCCGTTTGTGGATCGGGGTTTCAAGATTCTGTTCGGACAGGAATCCAGTAAGGAACTATTAATTGAGTTGATCAATGATTTGTTGGAAGGCGAGCACCATGTAGAAGACCTTTCTTATATGGATAAGGAAGATCCGAGTGAGACAACCGACGGTCGGGGTACTGTTTTTGACTTATTATGTAAGGATCAGGACGGGACAACTTTCATTGTAGAGCTGCAAAATGCCCGGCAAACTTATTTTTATGAACGGGCATTGTATTATCTTTGTCGCACGATCGCCTCACAGGGTAAGAAAGGTGAATCTTGGGAATTTGAACTCGTACCGGTTTATGGAATCTTCCTGCTGAATTTCCGATCAGGCAAAACGGATAAAGTCCGAACCGATTTGGTGATAGCTGACCGTGAAACAGGCGAACAAAAGAGCCGAAATTTCCGGGAAATCTTCATCGAATTCCCCTTGTTCAACAAGACAGAGGCCGAATGTAAGACGCCTTTGGATTATTGGTTGTATAATTTGAAACATATGGAACAGTTGGAACATTTATCATTCAAAGGTCAGAAAGCCTTGTTTAACCGCTTGGAGGAATTGGCACGTATCGCCAATATGAACAAGACGGAACGGGCAGAATACGAGGCTGCCCTGAAAATATACCGGGATAATGAAAATGTTGTTACGACGGCAAGGAGAGAAGGAATAGCAATTGGTGAAGAGAAAGGCGTACTTAAAACCGCCCGCTTGATGAAGCTGAATGGGGCTTCTGTTGAATTCATTAAACAATGTACAGGCATGACCGAAGAAGAAATCAAGAATCTATAAAGTGCAAATAAGTAGAATAGATGAATCCCTGTTGCCTATTTGGGGCGACAGGGATTTTTCAGCTGCTCGGCATATAAATGTATATATGGGCCTGTGTATTGCGGGTCAATGATGAATGAAGAAAGTGATTTTACGTCTGTCTTTGTAATTCCGCCAACGGGTTTAGTTACTTCATTAAGACAACTACCGGATTATCATCTGCCGTGATTCCTTTCAAGGCTTGTACTTCTTCCGGAAGTTCTGCCACATCTGGATGTTCTTCAAACCATTCAGCTATTGTTTCGGCCGGAATTATTTGGGCAAATTCTCCGTCGGCTGTCACAAAAGTAGGTTGTAAGGGCAAGAATCCGTTTAGGTCATTTTCTAGTCCTTCTTCATAAGCAGCCACCTTTACTTCTCCGGTTTCCTTCAGATAAAGCGCATTGTAGGCTTTCAGTCTCGGCAGTTCCTAAGATGACACGGGCTCTGCGTTCTCGTTCAGCCTGTGCTTCTTTACTCATGGCCTCAGCCAAATCTTTCGGAATGGCAATGTCTTTGATTCCGACGGTCTGACAAGTAATACCCCAAGGATTGGTATTCCGGTCTAATACCTGTTGCAAGTCTTCTGCAATTTTATCACGTTCCTGTAGCAGTTCCGACAATTCATGTTTGCCGATCGTATCTCTCAGTCCGGTTTGGGCAATATGTTCGATAGCTGTTTGATACTGTTGAACTTCCTGTATAGTACAAACATGCGAGATAGATAAAAGAAAACCAATATTTCGTACAGAAAATGATAGGAAAATGATGTTTATTAACAGAGAGGAGGGGAAAGAGGGTAAATAGAAATACTTTTTCACACCTGACTTTCTTAGAAGTTCCAATAGAGATAAATGGATAGTCAGGTGTGAAAAAGATATTTAGTGGAAACGACTTTCCAGTTCGTCGTCTGTGAGCATGGAAAGGATAGTCTTTCCGTCGGGTGTCAGATTCATGTTGGAGCAGAGGAAGAGAGAGGCCAGCAGGTGATCCATTTCTTCCGAAGACAATACTTTCCCTGCCGGAATAGCCTGGGCAGAAGCCAAAGAAAAAGCAATCATATCGCCAATCTCTTCATTTCCTTTGCAACCAGTATCAATAGCCTTTGCTACGATGTCTTTTAGCAATGTAACACAGTCTACGCCTTCCATACCGTCGGGTATTCCGTTGATAGAATAACTTCCACCTCCTAAATTACTCAGATCAAAACCTGAATAGGAGAGGTCTTCCAACAAGAGAGGCAAGATAGTTTCTTCGGCAGGTATGAAATCGACAATCGCCGGAAATAACATCTGTTGCGAAGCGGCTTTCTGTTGACGAATGGATTTCTGATATTGTTCGAACAGAATTTGCAGATGAGCCCGATGTTGGTCGATAATCGCCATGCCCGACTTCAAGGTGGTTACCAAATACCGGTTCTTGTATTGGAAGCAAGGTTTGGCAATCGGTTGTACTGAGGTATTGGCAAACAGAACCTTTTCTTCGGCAGGTTGAACCGGCTTTTCGATAATCTCTTTTTCGATAGGAGTGGCACTGCCTATTTTTTTCTCTACGACTTCTTCATCCGGAAGTACGGCCGAGCGGTCCGCTTCAAAGCTTTGATACAATTCTGTCCAATCGAATGACGGACGTGTATCAGTAGGTGTTGTTTCCCGCTTGAATGGATTGTATTCCGAACGGATTTGTACTTTGGGGGATTCATTTCCGCTGATTTTCTTTTCCGGGTTATAAACCGGAATATCAATCGCTCCTTCTACATCAAAATCAATGGTAGGAATGGCACTCGACTTCGCCAATGTTTCCCGGACAGCCGCCAGCAGGATTTGCCAAATAGGTTGTTCGTTCTCAAACTTGATTTCCGTTTTGGTCGGATGGATGTTGACATCGATGGTTGCCGGATCCAAGTTGAAGTAGATGAAGTAACTGGGCATTTCACCGGCTGGAATTAATTGGTCGTAGGCTTGCATGACCGCCTTGTGAAAATACGGATGCTTCATAAAACGCCCGTTGACAAAGAAATATTGCAAAGCCCCCCGTTTCTTGGCGGTTTCCGGTTTGCCAACAAAACCATTGATGGAAACCAGTGAGCTCTCGGCTTCTACCGAAAGTAGTTTCTGGTTCAGATTCTTGCCATAGACATTTACGATCCGTTGTCGAAGACCTGATTCCGGCAGGTTCAATATTTCCGTATCATTATGATACAGCGACATGGAAACCGATGGATTTACCAAGGCTATCCGTTCGAACTCCGTGATGATGTTCCGAAATTCCGTGTCGTTTGTCTTCAGGAATTTACGTCGTGCCGGTACATTATAGAAGAGATTCTTGACCGAGAAGATACTCCCTTCCGGACAGGCATCTTCTTCGATGTGTTGCAACTGTGAACCGAAGATTTCCAGACGTGTTCCTAAATCGGCACCTTTTTGGCGGGTACGAAGTTCTACTTGAGCCACAGCGGCGATTGACGCTAATGCTTCTCCACGGAAACCCATGGTATGAAGGGAAAACAGATCATCTGCTTTGGATATTTTGGAAGTGGCATGGCGCTCAAATGCCATACGGGCATCGGTTTCTGACATTCCTTTCCCGTTGTCGATGACCTGCACCAATGTTTTTCCGGCATCCTTGATCAGGATTTGGATTTGTGTGGCACCGGCATCAATAGCATTCTCGACCAGCTCCTTCACAACCGAAGCTGGTCTTTGAATCACTTCGCCAGCCGCAATCTGATTGGCGATACTGTCAGGCAGAAGATGTATAATGTCGCTCATCTCAGGTAGAAATACCAGAATATGGCAGCCAATATGGCCAATGCCACAATCAGTTTCACATTCTTATATTCACGACTCCGCGAATTGTCCCCTCTGTTCCGGCTCCGTTTCAAGTGCGATGTCCCTTCAATGAAAGTACCTTTTATCTGCGGCTTATAATCTTCTAATGATTCTTCTTCCATACCCATTTCGCGTTTGATCCGGCGTACACGTTCATCCATTTCCTCTTTATGCGGATCCCAATAAATCGGCTTATGTTCAAACTGCCGAGGTTTACGAACATTATAAAAGGAGAATAATGCCATAATCTTTCTGTTTTAGAATTTGTTCTTAACTTCTTCTCTCGCAAAGATACGACAAAGGGCGCTTGCTTTTTCCTAAATAATGCAAAACCTGTGGAATTTATACCTTCGATAGTTCTTCCAACAAGGCTCTTCGGTTACGGTACTGCGTTTGCAACTGTGTAATCAGTTCCGTCGCCATAGGGCGAGCCCCCAATTTGATCATTCTTCGTATGTATTGACAGCACTTTTGGTAATGTTCTCTTCCTGTATTACTTTCCAAGTATTTCAAGATAGTATCACGGTACAACGCTGCCAGTTCTTGCGGATACATCTCTTTTAAATAGGGTTCAGTCTGCTCTATATGATAAAAAACGGGATATTGGCGGATCCAGGCAAGAAGTTTGTCCCACTGCTTCTCCCTGATATATATTTCTGCAACAGGTTGAAAAGCTCCATATTTATTCTCCTGACAGATTTCAGCGATGATACCGTCCACGTAGGCTGCCCATTGCTCTTCAGAAATTAGGCTCTTTAACAAATCATAGTAGTATTGGCGCGGCTGGTGTCTTGAATAGTACTGAAGCAGGAAATATCGCGCCAGGCGTATGATTTGTTCTTTGTCTCCTGTCTGTAAATACATAGTCAGCAGGTAATTCTTCCAATCTGCAGCCAACCCCGGCTTGCTCTTTTCGTCTTGTTTGATACCTTCATTCGCCAGTTTTTCTACTTGGGGATAGTTCTTCTCAGACAAGGCTTTTTCAATCAGGAGTTTCCTGAACGTTGGATTAGACAAGTTCGCTTCCATGAAATGGATGGCCGCTTCTTCGTTTTCTGTCTTACGGATGATTTGCAGGCGTAAGTTCAGGATTTGCCGGTAATTCCAATCATCTTCATCATACGATTGTATCTCTCCCAAGATACTGAGGAGTTGTTCTTTCTCTTGCGGCGACTGGATCAGATCAATGGCAATACGAATGACTTCAAAATGCCAGTCCCAACCTTGTAATGTCTTAGATTGGGATTGCTTGATAGCCCATTGGAACAATTCTTCCCGCAATGGAGATGCCAATCCCGATTCGGCAATATCTGCGAGCATTTGGGTAGCGGTGGAAATACAACCCCCTATTTCTCCGCTGCTGTCATCGGTGCTATTAATGACGTCTGCCATTTTTTCGATGGTGGCTTCTGCCAGATAAATGGCTTGGGCGGTTTTCCCTCTTTGCGGCCAATCAGCCGCTTCATCCAATAAACCACACACACTGCGACCTAAGTTGGCTGCATCCCGGTATTCAATGAATCCGTAACGATCGGAATACGATTTGATGAGGGCTTGTATCTGCTGGGAATAAAGCTCCTTCTGTTCTACACATAAATCCATGTGGCTGAAAAGGAATTGTCCCCGGACTTGTTTGTTCTTCTTGCAATAATCCCGTACGAACGCTTTCAATTCTTCGTGCGGGAGTAAATGCAGGATCTTGTCAACCTGCTCCATCTCCGAAGGCTTTTTCGCTTTCTTTGTCGTTTTCTTTGTCGGGAGATCTTCTTCTAAATGCAACATATCTTGCTGCAAGTAAAACAAAACGGCCACGATGTGTTTGCATACAGGACCTTGATCATAGGGGCAGTTGCAATCATATTCGGTCACGATACCTTTCTCGATATGCAGATGAACCGTATATATCTCTCTTCCGTTCACCGTGGCTTCGTAATCGCCATACCCGATTTCTTCTACATCCGTGACATATCCTTTCCTGAAATAATTGAGTCCTCGTTGCAAGATGACCTCATCTATTTGTTCCTCAAAACGATCTAATTGTATCTCCATGCTTCTGTGTGTATGAGTTGATTGAATGTTACCCAGCACGAAGATAAGGAAAGATGGCGGAATAAAAAAGGCTGGATCCTCCGTTGGGTGTAGAATCCTCATCCGTCCTATGAAAATAGCATTTCCTTATAAGCATGGCCTTCCTCTATAATACAGGAAAAAGGGGGGCACCTTGCCTATTGCTTGTTCGCCATCCACCTGAAGCGCGCTTTGCGCTTTAGGTAAGACGCATGGCGCGCTTTAGGTGAGACGCGCGGTGCGTTCCACGTGGGTGGTTGGCGTATGATAGGTAAGGTGAAAGGGGATGAATGGGTAAGGAGCAAGGGGCTTTATCTGTAAGCTCTTCATTCCTGCATAGGGGCGATGACTTGAAAGCGAAGGGTTGCCTTCCGGGGAACTTGGGTGAGGTGGCGGTTCCTTGAATACTGCGTGGTGACCGTCAGCGTCCATGAGCCTTCGGTGAGGGGGAAAGTGGGGCAGACGATGAGGCGCGACGCAGTATTGTATAGTAATTCGTCGGGGCGGACGGTATAGGTTTCACCCGTCTCTTGGCAATGAAAGGTGAGACCGTTGGCTGGGTTATCTCCACTGATGCGGATGTAACGGCCATAGATGGACAGCATTCCTTTGAAGTCGGTCGGGATGACATTGCGGTTGCCTGCTTCGCCGGACGGGATCGGGAGGTTCGCATCAGTGATGTACTCCAGTTGGAGGCCATTGCGCGAGGCATTGTAGGTGTCGTTGATCCCTTTCAGGCGGGCTACACGTTGTTTCATCAGTGGCGAAGGGTTCAAACGGGGTTGCAACAAGTGGGTGTCGGCATCGTAGCGGTCGGAAGGGTGGACAAACGCGCCGCCGACGGTGACATCCACGCGGCCGAACTCGAAATCTACGTTGTAGCCGTCTTCGAGGGCCTCGTACAGTTCGTTTTTGATCAGGCTGAAAACCGTCCGAAGGGTTTCGGGGCGCAATTCCGACCGTTTGCCCATGATACGGCGAATCAGGTCGTCGATGGTGAGCGTATCCCGTCGTACCACGGTGGCGGAATAAGTATCTTCCTGTCCGGGCAGGTTACTTTGCACAACGCGGAAACGTACCGGCGTTCGGCTGTTATGCTTCAGCTCTGAATCGTTTACTTTTTGGTCCATAGATTCACCTATTTACTCATGTACAAACTTATTACTACGCTTGGGCGCATCTTGTACCTTCTTCTTCCGAACTTCGTAGATATCATCTTTGTTGGTGGGGCGTAGATAATCATACCAGATGAAATCCTTCAGCTCTTTTTGGTCGGGTTTTAAGTCGGGTATCGGCGTCATGGTACCTTGCGGATTCGGCCAGATCTTCAGCTTGTCGAGCTTGTTATCTTTCAACCAGATCGTGAGGTAACCACTCTTCGTGGCATTTAATCCCACCATGCTACCATCTTGTTCAATGGGGTAGAAGATGGATTCGGCATTCCCTGCCACATCGATCTGCCGGACAGCCTGTCCGTTGAAATAAGCCTTCAGGTCATTTCCTTTCAATTGATTGTAATAACCCGTATCTACTTGTTGGATAGCAAAGGCGAACTGTTGCACGTGGGCATGATCAATTGTACTGTCTGCCATATAAATCAGGATGGTATCTCCATAGAGCTGGTATTGCTCGTTCCACAGGATCGGGTCATTATACATATATAAGATGGAGTCGCGTGAATTGAATTGCATCGAATCGCACACGCCTTGTATATCTGTCCGGTAGAAACGCACGCCATAGTAGGCTTTAACTTCCCGGTACGTAGAGTCGATTGTAACCATCTGTAAGGTATCTGCATGCAGATAGAGCGTATCGCCCTGTGAATATTCCAGGCAACGGGCACTATCAGTTGCAAAGGCAAATCCGGTTTTCTCGTTATAATAACCATATTCCCCTTGGAGCATGATCTTTTGAAGCGTATCGCGGATACACATATTACCAAATACCTCGCCAAAGCCTTGTTCCCGGTCGTAAGCGATGGAGTCGCCCGTCAGGAAACGATTCCCCGAAACTATCTCCGATCGGTCGAGTAACATCGATGTATTATGTACCGTGTCGTACCAGCCTTTGGATGAATGAATCGTACCACTATCGGAAACGATAACAGAAGGTCCTAATATCGTGGAAATCTTGGATTCTGTATTATAATGCAGGGTATCGGAATAGAGGGTAAAATTCGGATTCTCCAATCGGACACTGTCGTTGAAAATAGCCAGTTTGGTAGCCGGACTGTATTGTCCGTAAAACGAAGAAAGCTGGTTCAGTGAATCGACAATCATTCCACCCTCAAAGTAATAACCTATATTGGGTATTCGTTCGTAGTTAAGGCTATCGGTGAATAAAGTCACTTGCCGGTTTTCCATGCGGACCAAGTCACGCAGTCGGGCAATCTGGGTATTCCCGTCATAATACAGGTATTGCCCGTAGACAAACAACGTGTCGCCTTGTTCCATTCGTACGTTGCTGAATGCCTCCAGCGAATTGCTAGCTTCGTAAAAGTAGGCACTATCGCAATACATGTACGAACTGTCATGCCGAAAACACACGTCACCAACCAGAATCTGTGCATCCGGTTTAATATCTTGATCGAACGATAATGTATTGGCATGTTCCAGATAGACTTTTGTCTTCTTGACAGAAACAGAATCTTGCTCTTGAGCCATAAGCGTCCAAGAGCAAGAACATAAGAAAAATATATATAGGAATATGTTTGTCAGTTTCATTCTTTTACCCAACCTGGAAAACGGAAGTCGCAGTTACGCCATCCTTCACTGATGCGTACGTATGTAGTTTTTTGCTGTTTACGGATCCAGTCGTTCAGCAATTCTTCCCTTTTCTTGTTTTCTACAATGGCTTTCAAAGCCTGATAGTCGTCCGCCAAATTCGCTTTATGCGCTTCAGTACGGGCACGTAATTTAATAATGGCAACCACTTCCTTTTGTGATTTGGTAATCATACGGAATGGCTTGGAAATATCACCCACTTTCATGTTGTAAACCTCTTTACCTACTTCCTGTGGTAATTCGTGTAATTCGAAGCGAGGTGTGCCCATATTAGCACTTTCATAGTCCGAGTTCACCATCAATCCCTTGTTATTACGAGTATCTTTGTCGTAAGAAAGGAAAGTAGCAGCTTCCTCAAAAGTGAATTTCTTATCCATAATATTTGTATAGATAGAGTCCATACGTGTTGTAGCTTCCAGCAGTTCTTTCTCAGAAACTTCCGGTTTCAACAAGATATGACGGCAGTTGATACGGTCACCACGCTTTTCGATCAATTGGATGATGTGGAAGCCATATTCAGTCTGTACAACCTGTGAGATATGTTTGGAGTCCTTCAAGTTGAAAGCTACATTGGCAAACTCCGGTAATAACTGTGTCTTACTCATGAAACCCAATTCTCCGCCGCGTGCTGCCGATCCTGGATCTTCCGAATACATACGGGCTAATGTCGAAAATTCAAACTTCCCGGAATTGATTTGTTCTGTAAATTCACGTAAGCGAGCCTTGATCGCATCTGTTTCTTCAAATGGAATTTTCGGCTCGATCGTGATGATTTGTACTTCGACCGTCATCGGAATATTTGGAAGACTATCTTGTGGTAACTGATTGTAATACTTACGAACATCAGCCGGAGTCAATTTGATTTCACCAACCAACTTCTTCTGCATTTCCTGTACAATCTGTTGTTCACGTGTCATCTCGATACGTTCCTCACGGATTTGGGAAATTTTCTTGTTAAAGTACTCTTCCACCTTTTCTTTAGAACCAATCTGTCCGATTGCACTATTGATCCATTGATCTACACTTTGGATCACCTGTGCTTCCTGAACTTCCACACTATCAATTTTAGCTTGATTCAGATAAAGCTTCTGAATGGCCATTTGCTCTGGGATAAAGCAATAAGGATCACCCTCCAGACGTTCTCCGGCGTTCAGCAGATACAAACGCTGAGCCTCAATGTCCGAACGTAAGATGGCATCATCACCAACTACCCACACAATTTCATCAATCACATTATCCTGCGCCTTTGTCAACCATGAAAAGCTCGCCAGAAAAACTGCAAGTAAAACCTTTTTCATTATAGCATCCTTTATTTTTTTGCAAATTAAGGCATTTCTGCGCTAAAAAACACATTTCCGCCCCGAATTGCATCATTATATAATTCTTCTTCAAAATTTTTTAGGAATTGAACCTTCCGCTGATTCACAAGCATGTCTGATATTTGCGTGCTGGCATATTCAAACGGAGCGATTTTTCCTTTGGCTACGTATTCTTCGATATTCAGTAAATAACAGTAACTGCTATCGGCTGTCTCAACAAACGAATGGGTCCGCAAGAACTCGTTTTCATTGGTTACTTGGATAGGAATGTTTACAAAAACCTCATCAAAGCTCACCCATTTGTCATAGAAATAATCATAAACTACAGCATTTTGAACACTGTATTTTTCTATTTTCTCGATGGATGCTTCTGACGTTGACCGATACCATTTCTTAACTTCGTCCAGATTTGGTGCATCAATCGGAATCTTCAAGAAAAGACCTTTTATCAGACTGTGATCTAATTCAAACTGATCTTGATTTTCGTCATAGAAATTTCGCTTTTCTTCATCCGTTATATTAGCCGACAACCGTTCGTGCACCAGTTGTTCCTGATATCGGTATCGAACCAATGAACGTCGGTACGAATCTACCAGGCGGTCGATTTCAGCCCGATTCTTATCACCTAAATTCTGTAATGCAACATCATAGACCAAGTTGTCTTTTACCCATTGTTTGATATAGCTTTCTGCCCACAGCAGACTGTCTGCAGAAGAAATATTTTTAGGAAGAACAGATAAAACATCCTCTTTGGTTAAGGTATGTTCGTTGACTTTTACCAACGTTCCTTTTTGTTGGGGCGTTGCATTCTTTGTACAACTACTCAATCCGATTAGTCCACAGAGTATGTAAAATTCTGTTCTCATGATTGCTTATTTTTTAGCAGCCTTTTTCAACGCTTTCCAATTGATTTCAACTGGATATTTCTCTTTCAGTTCTTTGATCCAGTCTTCTTCCAATTTGGCTTGTTCTTCGGCAGGCTTATTCCAAATCTTCTGATTACTGATGGCAAACAGTAATGTTCCATCTCGATACTCATTCAACAATAGTCTGAATTCCGGATATTTGTTTGTCAGATTCTTACGTTCCATGTTTGTTAAGATATCATGGATACATAAATCTAAAACTTCTTGCATAAAGTCGCCTGCATAAGTTTTCACCGAAAACGGATATTGTTGTATATAAGCCGCAAACTCATTTTGGGCAAAACTGATGGTGTCAATACGC